>JAABUT010001007.1_pt1 | contig 36096 bp, 36 predicted proteins | sample 5559281 | NCBI WGS metagenome assembly JAABUT01 (sample SAMN10711880, study PRJNA513359) | rock metagenome | isolation source: Antarctica rocks | place: Antarctica: Victoria Land, Ricker Hills nord | collected 2016-01-04 | reverse complement strand
GGCCCGTCCGGAGCGCTTGGCCCGCAGCAGCGCCATGTCGGCCCTCATGAGGACCTCGTCGGCGGTGTCAGGGTGGGAGCCGATGCTGCCGCCGAGGCTCAGGGTGACCGCATGCTGGTGGCCCCCGGGGTCGAACGGTTCGTCGAGCGCCTCGGTTATGCGCAGGGCGATCTCGGCCAGCTGCGCCGGCGTACGCACCCCCTCCACGATGATCACGAACTCGTCTCCGCCAACCCGGCCGAGCAGGTCCTCGGGTCGCAGGGGGATCCGCAGCCGCTCGGTCACCTGCGTCAGCAGGCTGTCGCCCGCCGCGTGGCCCAAGCTGTCATTGACGACCTTGAACCGATCCACGTCGCAGTACAGGACGCCGACCCGGCCCCCAGGGCGATCCTCGAGCGCACTCGCCAGCCGCTGACGCGTCAGGAAGCGGTTCGGGGCGCCGGTCAGCCCGTCGTGCAGAGCGCGGTTCGCCAACTCCAGCTCCGCCTCACGGCGACTGGTGATGTCCTCGAACTGCATCATCACGCGGTCCGGCGAGGAGCGAGAGGTCACCAATGCGCCGGTGATCCGAGCCCAGACCTCCTGCCCGTCGACGGTGCGGAGCCGTCGTTCCGTGGTGTGGGTGGAGGCCGTGGCAGAGACAGCCCCTCCCACCAGGACTGCCACGGCAAGCCGCCCTCGCAGTCGACGATGTCGATGACGTTCAGGCGAGTGAGCTGATGCAGGGGCCAGCCCACCATCCGTGGCAGTGCCTCGTTGGCGACCAAGATGCCGCCGACGCCGTCCAGCAGCGCCCCTCCGATCGGGGAGTGCTCGAAGGCGACCCGCCACTGCCGCTCCGACGCCGCCAACCGCGCGGCCAGCTCAAGATCGTGCGACACGTCGCGAGCGCTGATGTGGATCGGTGTTCCCGGTTCGCCCACCAGGTGCTTGCCCGCAACATCCAGCCACAATCGCTGAGCGCCGGCCGAGAGCTGCACCGTGGACCTGGCCCTCCCCTGGGCCAGGACCTGCGCCAGGAACTGCCGGGCAACCACGCGCTGAGCCTTATCGGAGATCTCGGCGCACAGCCCCTCCGCGGCGCACCGTTCGACATCCCAACCCAGGACGTCCGCGACGCTGTCGCTTGCGCCAAGCAGCCGTCCAGCAGAGGACACGCGCAGCACGAAGTCGCCGTCGGTGGCCACGAGGTGGAGCAGTGAGGCTCACCCATGCGGGTGAGCGGCACTGCGTCCGGGCCAGGTCATGGTCCCGTCGGCACCTGCTCTTCGCGCTTGAGACCCGCCGTCGGCCAAACGGTCCGGGGGCGCCGGGCCGTCAGCGACGAAGGCGCAGGGCAGCCGCGGCGAACAACGCGCCCGCGGCCGCCAGCGTCAGGACGAGCGCGGTTGGCCGCAACGGGTCGGCGTGCTGCGCGACGGCGAGGACGAGCGCCGCCACCGCCGCGCCGCCGACGAGGTCTGCCGCCAGGTGAGGAACCGCCGCGTGCCCGAGCCGGGCAAGCTCGGGCACGCCGGCCCAGCAGCGAAGGGCGACCCCCGACAGAACGGCCACGGTCCCGACCGGCCCGGAGCCCACCGCGATCAGGAGCACGACCCAGCCCACGAGCAGGACGGCGACGGCGGTACGGAGGCGAGCGCGCGTCAGCGCAACTCCTCCGGCGACGGCCAGCGCGGCGGTGGCCGGAACCTGGACGTACCAGGGGACGGGGCCATCCAGCGGCACCGGAGCGAGGACGGCGACGAGGGCCAGCAGGGCGCCGACGAGCCAGGTCACCGCGAGGCGCGCAGGGCGAGGGCGAGCAGCCGGTCGAGCTCGCCGTCGTGCGGCTGCAGGACCGGCGTCCCCGTACGCCGGAAGCGGTCGACCTGCGCGGCGCGCTCGAGCCGCCATAGCCGGGCGGCCACCCGGCCTGCGGCGTCCTTGCGGGCGACGGCCGGGACGGCATCCCCCAGCACGTCGACGACGACCAGGTGCGAGGTCCTGCGGCGCAGGGCGTCCACGGCGAGCAGCGCCCGCGGTTCGAGCAGCGGCGAGAGGACGACGACCACCGCGCCATCCGGCAGGACCGCACGCGGCACCCGGTCGACGTCGGGCGGGACCTCACCGGGGGGCGACCAGGCCCACAGCACGGCCTCGGCGATGCGCTGCTCCTGCACCCGGCCGCTGGCGGCGTGCAGCCAGCGCAGTGACCCGCCGAGCACGAGCAGCCCGACCCGGTCGCGTTCGCGGGACCAGCGCTGGGCCATCCCGGCCGCGGTGCGCACCGTGCGGTCCAGCGAGGTGTCGGGGGGCGTACCGACGTCGGAGAGGGCATCGAGCACCAGGACGACGTCGACCGAGCGCTCGGCCGCGGCGACCGTCACGTGCAGGGCCTGGCGCCGGCTGCTCACACGCCAGTTGACCCGGCGTACCGGGTCGCCGGCGGCGAAGGGGCGCACCCCGATCGGTTCGGTGCCGTGGCCCGCGGCGCGCGTCACGTGCTCCCCCAGGCGGTTACGGAGCAGCGGTGGCGCGCTGGCCGACGCGAGCGGCAGCGGCAGGGGGAGGGCAAGCACGTCGAGGGGCACCAGCAGGTCGACGACGGCCGACCGCAAGCCACCCGTCGACAGCAGCTCCACACGCAGGGGGCCGAGCCGGTGCCGCCCCCACCGCCGCAGCACGGGGGCACCCGTCACGACGAGCCGGTCCGTCGAGGTGTCCGCCGCCGCCACCTGGCCGCGCAGCGGCGAGGGCAGGGCGAGCTCGGCGCGTACGTGCTCTGCGGGGCCGGACAGCACGACGACGACCTCGACGGGGCAGGGCTCGCCCTCCCGCGCCCGGAGCTCCTGCACCCGTTGCTCCTGCGCCCCGACCCGTACGGCGACCGAGGTCGGCTCGGGCTGCCGGGACGGGACGAGCAACGACCACAGCGCGGGCGTCGCCAGCGCCAGCAGGTCAACGCGCCGCAGGACCACCGCGACGGCGAGCGCCACCGCGGCGACGACGGTGAGTGCCCCTGCCTGCGCCGACGGTCCCCACCGCAGGGCCACGGCGCTCACGCCGGACGGGTGGGCGGGGTCGGCACCTCGGCCAGGACCTCCTGGACCACGGCCTCGGGCCGTAGGGACTGCGCCCACAGCTCCGGGCGCAGCACCAGCCGGTGCGCGAGCGCCGGTACCGCGGTCGCCTGCAGGTCCTCCGGCAGCACGTGCCCGCGACCCTGCAGCAAGGCCCGCCCCCGCGACAGCTGCAGCAGGGCCAGACCTCCCCGGGGGCTGGCCCCCACGAGGGTCTGCCGGTGCCGACGGGTGGCAGTGACGAGGTCGACGGCGTACGCCAGCAGGTCGTCGTCGATGTGCACGGTCTCGAGCGCCGCACGCATCGCCAGGACCCCCTCGCCGTCGGTGACGGCGGTGAGCGCCACCTCCTGCGTTCGCCGCAGGACGCGGGCGGCGAGCAGTCCCACCTCGTCCTGCCGGTCCAGGTACCCCAGCGAGGTACGCAGCAGGAAGCGGTCGAGCTGGGCCTCGGGCAGCGGATAGGTGCCCTCGTACTCCACCGGGTTGTCGGTCGCCAGGACGAGGAAGGGCTGCGGCAGCAGGTGGGTCTCGCCCTCGATCGTCACCTGGCCCTCACCCATCGCCTCGAGCAGGGCGGCCTGGGTCTTGGGCGGGGTGCGGTTGATCTCGTCCGCCAGCAGGACCTGGGTGAAGACCGGGCCCGGGCGGAACTCAAAGGCGCTGTCGCGCTGGTTGTAGAGGTAGGAGCCGGTGACGTCGGCGGGGAGCAGGTCCGGCGTGAACTGCACCCGGCGGAACGTCAGCCCCAGAGCGGTCGCGAACGAGCGGGCCAGAAGGGTCTTGCCGAGCCCGGGCAGATCCTCGAGCAGGACGTGGCCCCCGGCCAGCACGCCGAACAGGACGAGCTCCAGCACCGAGCGCTTGCCGACAACGGCCCGCTCCACCTCGTCGAGCACGCCGTGGGCCTGCTCGCAGGCCTGCTCCAGCGACAGGCCCGTCACCGGTCCTCCAGCCGGTCGAGCAGGTCATGGAGCTCGGCGTGGGAGAGCCCTCCGCTGCTGCTGTCAGACGCCGAGGGCCGAGCCGGGTCGACCAGGCGCCACAGCCGCTCGCCGACCCGCGCCCGGACCGCCTCGGGACCGCTGTCCTCGAGCTCGGCGGCCAGCGCCCGTTGCAGCACCGGGCGCACGGTGAGGTCGACGTGGCGGCCCGAGCTCGCCGACAGCAGCACCGCGCCGTACAACCGGTCGTACGCCGGGAAGCGGCGGCCGGGCTCGACCTCGCCGAGGGCGACGAGCGGCTGCGGGGCGGCCGGCAGGAGGTCCACCACCACTGCGGCGAGACCGACAAGGGCCACGACCAGCAGGGCGATCAGCGCACCGCGGTCCCCGCCGGCGGCCCCGGCCACAATGACGACGAGCACCGCCAGCCCCGCCTGCGCCCGGCGCCGCGGTCCGGCCGGCCCGCGCCCGACCGCGCCGCTGCTCACCGGGCCGTGCCCGACCGGGCCGCGCCTGACTGAGGAGTGCCTGACCGGGACCCTGCCCCGGACGCCAGCAGGGCGCGGAGCGCCACCTCGGCGGCATCGACGTCCGCCTCGCTCACCGGCGCGGCGCCGAAGCGGGCCGCGCCGAACAGTCTGGTCAGCGCCCCGGCCGGACCTGCGGGGGCACCGCCGTCGACAGCCCGCTGCAGCAGGGCGGTCGGCGTACCGGCTGCGCCGCGCTGCAGGCCACGACCGGCGAGCGCCTGCTCGAAGGCCGCGTAGGCCACGACCACCCGCTCCCTGGGGTCATCGGCGGGGCGCTCCCGCAGGACCGCCGCCGCAGCCGCGAGCCCGTCCGCCAGCTCAGGGCCGGCAGCCTCTGGCGCCGGCTCCGAGGCGCGCCGGCCACGAGCGGCCAGGAACACGGTGAGCAGCACCACGGCGAGCAGCAGCAGCACGACGGCCGCACCGGAGTGCGACGCAGCAGCGGGCGCAGCGCGTCCCTTCGGCAGCGGTACGGGCGCGGCCCGGCCGCCGACCAGCTGCCCGGCCGGCCCGCGCGGGGGCAGCAGGACGACCACCAGGGCGCCGGCGCCGAGCAGGAGCAGCGTCGCCCAGGTGCTGCGGCGGCGGCGTCCGGGGAGCTGGCCCTTGCGTGATCCCGTCATGGCCCACACGATGACGGCGAGCACGACCAGCAGGCCTACACCACCGACCACGGCCAGGTACGGCGTGCTCCCCGACAGGTCGTCGAGCCGCCAGCCCCGGTTGCTGGCGCCCTGGAGGTCGGCGGCTCGCAGGCCGACCGCAGCCAGCACCAGCGCACCGAGCACCGCCAGGCGCAGCCCGATGGCGCTCAGCGTCGCTCCGGGGCTGGTGCGCATCGGCACATCCTGCCTCCGTACGGCCCCCGGGGAAGCCCGCTTCCTGTGCAGCGGCCGTACGCCGCGACCGAGGTCGCGGTCTGCAGGTCACCGGGGACCGCCTCACAGACCGGCGGTGGCAGGGTGACAGGGTGCCCCGCAACCCCCTGGCCGACCTCGCCGACGCCGCGCTCGCCCGCCTCCCCCTGCACGACTCGATCGCCTTCGAGGGCGAGGTGCAGACCAACGTCGAGCTCGCCGACCGGGCGGCCAGGCTCGCGACCGGCTTCGCGGCCCTTGGTGTGCGGGCCGGAGATCGCGTGGCGGTCGTGCTGCCGAACTGCCCCGAGGTGCTGCTGACCTACATGGCGCTCTGGCGGGCCGGCGCCGCCGCCACGCCGGTGATCTCGGCCGTGTCAGCACCGGAGCTGCAGCACGTCCTGGCCGACTCCGGTGCCGTCCTGCTGGTCACCGAGGACCACGCGCTGGCCGCCGTCGCCGGCGTCCCCGTGCTCGACCTGGCCGCGCTGCGGGCGCTTGAGCACGCGAACGATCCGGCCGAGGCGGTCGCCCGGGCGCAGGACGACCTGGCGGCGCTGCTCTACACCGGCGGTACGACGGGGCGGGCCAAGGGCGTCCGGCTGAGCCAGGGCAACCTGCTGCACATCACCGCCGCGCGCGAGTCGGTCGTCGCGACCGCAGGGGCGCGCATCTCCGTCGTACCGCTGCCGTTGTCGCACGTCTACGGGCTGGTCACCACTGTGTCGCGCCTGCACATGCAGCAGCCCGGTCTGCTGGTGCTGCAGCGGCGGTTCGACGCCGCCGGCTGGGTGCGGCTGGTCGAGCAGCACCGGGCCCAGGCCAGCTCGATGGTGCCGTCGATGCTGCAGCTGCTGCTCCAGCAGCCGCTGGAGCAGCACGACCTGTCGAGCCTGACCTACGTCACCAGCGGCGGCGCCCCCCTGTCGGAGGCGGTCTGGCGCGAGTTCGAGCGACGCGTGCCGTCGGCGCGGCTCTGCGACGGCTACGGCTGCACCGAGGCGACCTCGACGGTGTCGATGAACCCGCCCGGAGCGCGCCGGCACGGCAGCGTCGGGCTGCCGGTGCCCGGCGTGCAGGTGCGCCTGTCGGAGGCCGGCGAGGTGCTGGTGCGGTCCCCGGGCGTCATGATCGGTTACCACGACGAGCCGCAGGCGACCGCCGAGACGGTGGTCGACGGCTGGCTGCACACCGGCGACGTCGGGCGCCTGGACGGCGACGGCTACCTCTACATCGTGGACCGCACCAAGGACGTCATCCTGCGCGGCGGCTTCAACGTCTACCCCCGCGACGTCGAGGACGTGCTGCTCTCCCACCCCGCGGTGGGTCGCGCCGCCGTGGTCGGGCGCCCCGACGAGACGCTCGGCGAGGAGGTCGTCGCCTTTGTGTCTCTGCGTGCGGGCTCGACCGTCACGGCGCAGGACCTGCTGGCGCACTGCGCCGCCTCCGTGGCGCGCAACAAGACCCCGCGCGAGGTGCACGTCGTCGCCGAAGTACCCCTGACGGCTGTCGGCAAGACCGACCGCAAGGCCGCCCGGGAGCTGCTGCGGCAGCTACGGGCCTGACACCCGCGCTGCCCGCGGGCGTCCGCTATGCTGCTGCGGTCCCCGACGACCAGCCGGCGTAGGGCGCGCTGCCTGTCCGGGGCGCGGTCCTCATCGTCCAGCGGCCTAGGACTCCACCCTTTCAAGGTGGCTACGCGGGTTCGAATCCCGTTGGGGGCACGAGTACGGGCACGTCAGCACGGCCTGGGCACCCTCCAGGCCCCGTAGCGCAGTTGGTTAGCGCGCCGCCCTGTCACGGCGGAGGTCGCGGGTTCGAGTCCCGTCGGGGTCGCTGCACAGCACCACGCGGTCAGGTAGCTCAGCTGGTAGAGCATGCGACTGAAAATCGCAGGGTCGGCGGTTCGATCCCGTCCCTGACCACCCACGTGACGGGCCGCCGTTGGCGCGGGCCGAGGTTCGTGTGTCGTTCATCTTTCGTTCATGCTCCGGGGCCCTGGCCGTCTCCCTGGGTTCCTTAGCGTCAGCAGCAACCCCGGGCTCGCCGGGAACCTGACTAACGAAGGATGGCCTCGTGACGGTCTTGCAGACCGGCAAGCTCGCCGGCATCGTCGTACTGGGCGCGCTCGCGCTCACGGCGTGTGGCAGCGGCAACAACACCAGCTCCCCCGCCAGCGGCGGCGGCGGGTCCAGCAGCACCAGCAGCGCCGCCGCCACGACCGACAGCGGTGGCGGCGCCGGATGCGCGAAGGGCTCGCTCAGCGCCCAGGGCTCGACGTTCCAGGGCAACGCCGAGCTGCAGTGGATCAAGGACTTCTCGGCCAAGTGCTCCGGCGCGATGATCGCCTACCAGGGCACCGGGTCCGGCGCCGGCAAGACGGCGTTCGGCAACGGCACCGCCGACTTCGGCGGCACCGACTCGCTGCCCAAGGACGCCGAGCAGGCCGCCGCCGACAAGACCTGCGGCGCGGGCAACAAGGGCATCGTGACGCCGATCGTCGCCGGCGCCGTGGTCCTGACCTACAACCTGTCCGGCGTCGACAAGCTGGTCCTGTCGCCGAAGACCGCCGCCGGGATCTTCCAGGGCACGATCAAGCAGTGGGACGACGCCGCGATCAAGGCCGACAACCCGTCCGCCAAGCTGCCGAGCATCCCCGTCGTACCGGTCCACCGCAGCGAGAAGTCCGGCACGACCAACATCTTCTCGTCCTGGCTCGAGACCAACGACTCCGGCGACTGGAAGCTCGGCAAGGGCGAGACCCTGACCTGGCCGGGCGGCCAGTCCGCCAAGGGCTCCGACGGCACCACGACCGCGGTGTCCCAGGCCAAGGGCGGCATCGCCTACACCGAGCTGTCGTTCGCCAAGCAGCGGATGCTGCCGTTCGCCGACATCAAGAACGCCAGCGGCTCGGCCGTCATGCCCTCCGGCGCAAGCGTGTCGGCAGCCCTCAAGACCGCCAAGGTGGACACCGCCAAGGGCGACATCCGCGTCAAGCCCGACTACGCCACGAAGACCGCTGACGCCTACCCGCTGTCCTCGCCCACCTACGCGCTGACCTGCAACAAGGGCAACAAGAACGCGGCGCTGCTCAAGGCCTACCTGACCTACGTGCTGACCGACGGCAAGGCGGTGCTGGACAAGCTCGGGTACGCGCCGCTGCCGGACGAGATCGGCGCCAAGGCCATGACGCAGGTCGCCTCCCTGGCCTAGCGTCTCCCGGGAAGGCAGCCCCAGAACCGCTGCACCCGGCATCGCCTGCCGGCCCAGCCGTTCGCGGCGGGGTCGGCAGGTGTCGTGACTGCACCAGACCCGACAGGACGTCATGACCTCGAGTGCACTCTCCTCCGACAGCTCCTTCGCGCGCGGGCCGGCCAGCCGCCGCGGCGATCGGCTCTTCCTGGGCCTGACCACCGGCTCGGGGATTCTCGTGCTCGTCATCATCGCGGCGATCGCGGTCTTCCTGCTGCAGAAGGCCGTGCCCGCCGTCCGCGCGGACTCCACGAGCTTTCTGTCCACCAAGCTCTGGCAGCCCGACAACGACCCGTCGGTCTTCGGCATCGCCGCGCTCGCCTTCGGCACGCTGCTGTCCAGCCTGATCGCGCTGCTGGTCGCGGGACCGATCGCGATCGGCATCGCGCTCTACATCAGCGAGTACGCCCCCCGGCGCCTCGCCAAGCCGGTCGGCTACCTGGTGGACCTGCTCGCCGCCGTACCCAGCGTCGTCTACGGCCTGTGGGGGCTGCTGTTCCTCGTGCCGCACTCGGAGAAGTTCCAGCAGTTCCTCGGCGACCACCTGGGCTTCCTGCCGTTCTTCGACCTGGGCAAGAACGGTGTCGTGGGGCGCAGTGTGCTCCTGGCCTCGCTCGTGCTCTCGCTGATGATCCTGCCGATCGTGGCCGCGATCAGCCGCGAGATCTTCCTGCAGGTGCCGTCGGCGCACCGCGAGGCCGCGCTCGCCCTCGGCGCCACCAAGCTGGAGATGATCCGGTACGCCGTCCTGCCGTACAGCACCTCCGGCGTCACCGGCGCGCTCATGCTCGGCCTGGGCCGCGCCCTCGGCGAGACGATCGCCGTCGCGCTCGTGCTGTCCCTGGCGCCGACCACCAGCCTGCACATCATCGACGCGAACATCGGGGGCAACACGATCGCCGCGAACATCGCCGCCCAGTACCAGGCCGCCGAACCGCTCGGCCAGCAGGCGCTCATCGCCTCGGGCCTGGTGCTGTTCGTCATCACCTTCGCGGTGAACGGCCTCGCCCGGTACGTCGTGGCCCGCGGCGGCCGACGGACGTCCGCAGCATGAGCATCCTGGTGGGTCCGGTGCCCGCGCAGAGCCTGCCGTCGGCGGCCCTGCGCGGCAGCAGCAGCCAGCGGCTCAGCCTGCTGCGCCGCCTGGCCCTGGCCGCCCTGTGCGCCCTCGTCAGCCTGCTGCTGTTCGCGGTCACCCCCTTGCAGGGGATCGCGGACTTCCTGGTGTTCACGCTGCTGCTCTTCGCCGTCGTGCAGACCGCTGTCTCCTTTGCGATCGAGGGCAAGCGGTACGCCGCCGACCGCCTGCTGTCGCTGTTCGTGCACCTGTCGCTGCTCGCCGCGCTCATCCCGCTCGTCGTGGTTCTGGGCTACACCGTGCTCAAGGGCGTGAAGCGGCTGAACGTGGACTTCCTGACCCACAACCTGACCGGCATCGGGCCGCTGGACGTCAACGGGGGCGAGTACCACGCGATCATCGGCACCGTGCAGCAGGTCCTGATGGCCATCGTCATCGCGGTGCCGCTCGGGCTGCTCGTCGCGATCTACCTCACCGAGTACGGCCGCGGCCCGCTGGCCTCCGCCGTCCGCTTCGTGATCGACGTGATGACCGGAATCCCCTCCATCGTGGCCGGGCTGTTCATCTTCGCCTTCCTGGTCATCGGCCTGCACCGGGGCTACTCCGGCTTCGCCGCCGCGTTGTCCCTGGCGATCCTCATGCTGCCCGTGGTCGTCCGCTCCTCGGAGGAGATGCTCAAGCTGGTGCCCGACGAGCTGCGCGAGGCGTCGTACGCGCTCGGTGTGCCGAAGTGGGTGACGATCGTGAAGGTGGTGGCGCCGACGGCCAAGGCCGGCATCACCACCGGCGTCATGATCGCCATCGCGCGGGTGACCGGAGAGACGGCGCCGCTGCTGCTGACCTCGTTCGTCACCCCGGGCACGAACCAGAACGCCTTCACCGGCAAGCAGACCGCGATCCCGACGTTCATCTTCGACCAGGCAGGACAGGGCCAGGCCATCACCTACGACCGGGCCTGGGCGGCTGCTCTTACCCTCATCGTGATCGTCTTGGTGCTGTACGTCGGCGCCCGCCTGCTCACCCGAAGCAACACCCTGGCCCGGAGGTAGTCATGGCGAAGCGCATCACCGCTGACGGCGTCAACGCCTACTACGGCGGCTTCCGGGCCATCTCGGACGTCACGCTGACCATCGAGCCCAAGAGCGTGACCGCGCTGATCGGGCCGTCCGGCTGCGGCAAGTCCACTTTCCTGCGGACGCTGAACCGGATGCACGAGGTCATCCCCGGCGCCCGCGTCGAAGGCAAGGTCCTGCTCGACGACGAGGACCTGTACGGCGACGGGGTCGACGCCGTCGCCGTGCGCCGCACCATCGGCATGGTCTTCCAGCGACCGAACCCATTCCCGACCATGTCGATCTTCGACAACGTGGCCGCCGGCCTCAGGCTGAACGGCATCAAGGGCAAGGGGCGTCTGGAGGAGGCGGTCGAGCGCTCGCTGCGCAGCGCGAACCTCTGGACGGAGGTCAAGGACCGGCTCGGCAAGCCCGGAGCAGGGCTGTCCGGTGGCCAGCAGCAGCGGCTGTGCATCGCCCGCGCCATTGCAGTGGAACCGCAGGTCCTGCTCATGGACGAGCCGTGCTCGTCGTTGGACCCGATCTCGACGCTGGCGATCGAGGACCTGATGACCGAACTGAAGGACCGCTACACGATCGTCATCGTCACCCACAACATGCAGCAGGCAGCACGGGTGAGCGACGCCACCGGCTTCTTCACCATCGACGGTCCCGGCCAGGCGGGCCGGCTGGTCGAGGTGGACGCGACCGAGAAGATCTTCAGCAACCCGACCGAGAAGCGCACGGAGGACTACATCACCGGCCGCTTCGGCTGAGCGCCTGCGGACGCGGTGGTCAGGGCGGCGGCCTCAGCTCTGGCGAGGGGCCGGGATACCCGCCAGCAGCGCGCGGACCTCGAGCTCGCGGTAACGGCGGTGGCCACCGAGCGTGCGGATCGAGGTGAGCTTGCCGGACTTGGCCCAGCGAGTGACCGTCTTGGGGTCGACCCGGAACATCGTCGCCACCTCGGCGGGGGTCAACAGGGCTTCGGCATCGGGGATGCGGCTGCTCATCGCAGGGACTTCCTCTCCTCGGAGCGGTCGGGCGGACTGCTCGCCTGCTCCCGCACGTACGGTGTCCGATGCCCGCTGTGTCCGGTATGGCCCATCCGGGCCATCTTTGGGACTAGTCAGGGCACCGTGCACCATTATTCACGGCAGCGGGGTGATGTCAGTTGCGTGAGGTCAGGCCGGGTCAGGTCAGTTCGCGGACTCGACGGCCTGCAGGGCCTTCATCCGGGCGGTGACCCGGGCGTACGCCGCCGCTGCGCGCACACCGTCGCCCTCGTTCAGAGCGGCCAGCGCGAGCGCCAGGTCCCGGGCGGACTCGTCCTGGGCGAGTTCGGCGTCGTCCAGCAGATGCACCAGGCCGCCGTAGTCCAGCTCGACCAGCGAGCGGGGGTGGAACTCCTCCAGCCACCGCCCGAGGTCCTCCACCCCCTCGGTGACCGACCCGTCGTCCACGGTCCGGCGCAACACTGCGAGCGCACGCGCGACACGGCGGCGGGCCCGGGACATCGGGGTCCGGTAGACCAGCGTCCGGCCGGTACGCCGCCCCGGGGGGGCGCCGGGGGCCCGGCCCGACTCCTCGACCGAGCCCGGCTGCAGCAGGGAACCGCCCCCGCGCAGGCTGCCCGGCTCGCCGAGGGCGTACGTGCGCTCGTCGGCGTCCACCAGCACGAACCAGCGCAGCGGCACGTGCCAGGTGCTGCTCAGCACGTGGCTGCGGTCGCCTTCGTTGTCCAGGCGCCAGCGGTCCAGGTCGACCTCGGCCCGCTCCACCACGGCGGCAGGGGCGAAGGCCTCGGCGACCACCTCCGGCAGCTCCGAGACGAACTCCGACAGCGCCTCCCACGCCCGCACCTCGGTCTGCCACGGGCACAGCAGCGTCACCCCGTCGACCTCCAGCACGAAGGCCTGCTCGCCGACCTGCGGCACGACCGCGGGGGGACGGCCGACCAGCGCCCGCAGCCCGGCTTCGCGCTCGGCGGCCAGCGCCTCGGCGGCGGTACGGCGGGGCTGACCGGCGGCGTACACCTTCCAGCGACGGCGCGCCTCGCCCTCGAACGCCGCCAGCGGCTCGTAGACCCGGAGCTGCGCCGTCCATCCCCCTGCCAGGCCGGTCACCTCGGCATCGTCGCACGCGTGGGGCGCCCCCTGGAGGCTCCCGCCTCGCGACGCGCTCGCCCCGCTCAGCAGCTCAGGCCCGTCGCTAGGCTGAGAGCTTCGGGGCACACCTCCCCCGCGCACAGCGCCGACCCTGGATCTGGGTCCCACCCTCACCAGGGCCGGCCCAGCCGACCGAGCCAAGGAGCCCCGTGGGCGTCTTCGACCGCACCGACCACCTCAAGGACGCCGGGCACGAGCAGGTCGTGTTCTGCCAGGACCCGCAGAGCGGGCTCCGGGCCATCATCGCCATCTACTCCACCGCCCTCGGGCCCGCACTCGGCGGCACCCGCTTCTACCCGTACGTCGACGAGGCAGCGGCCCTGTCCGACGTCCTCGCGCTGTCCCGGGCGATGGCGTACAAGGCCGCCTGCGCGGGTCTGGACCTCGGCGGCGGGAAGGCGGTGATCCTGGGCGACCCGGCGGTGCACAAGAGCGAGGTGCTGCTGCGGGCGTACGGCCGAATGGTGCAGTCGCTCGGGGGCCGGTACTACACGGCCTGCGACGTCGGCACGTATGTGCGGGACATGGATGTCATCGCCCGGGAGTGCGCGTTCGTCACCGGTCGCTCACCGGAGCAGGGCGGCGCCGGGGACAGCGCGGTGCTCACCGCTTTCGGGGTCTTCCAGGCGATGCGCGCCGCCGCCGAACACACCTGGGGCTCGCCCACGCTGCACGGCCGGCGCGTGGCCGTCGAGGGGGTGGGCAAGGTGGGGCACCACCTGGTGTCGCATCTGGTCCAGGACGGCGCGCGGGTCGTGGTCAGCGACGTGTCTCCCGACGCCGTCGCGCGCGTGGTGGCGGCGTACCCCGGGGTGGAGCGGGCCGGGGTCGAGGCGCTGCGGACCCTGGACGCCGACGTCTACGCCCCGTGCGCGCTCGGCGGAGCCTTGACCGACCAGCTCGTCCCGCAGCTGCAGGCCCGGGTGGTCTGCGGCGCCGCCAACAACCAGCTGGCCCATCCGGGGGTCGAGAAGGAACTGGCCGACCGCGGTGTGCTCTACACGCCCGACTACGTGGCGAACGCCGGCGGCGTGGTGCAGGTCGCGGACGAGGCGCTGCACCTGACCTCGGGGGGCTTCCGCTTCGAGCGGGCCAAGGCGAAGGCGGCGCTGATCTACGACACGACTCGCGATGTCCTGCGTACGGCGACGACCGACGGCGTCCCTCCGGCGGTGGCCGCCGACCGCTTCGCCGAACGCAGGATGGCCGCGGTGGGCCGCCTGCGGACGGTCCTCGTCCCGGGCCGGACCTGACCGCCGTACCCGATCGTGGGCGGTCTGCCGACGGCCCAGCCGGCCCGGTACGCCGTCGGGCGCGGAACCCTGTAACCTTCTGCTTCAGGGACCTCCCGGCACGGTGCGGGCGCCCGTAGCCGGATCCAGCAGACTCCGGGGCCTGGCCCCGTCGCAACGAGGGGGTCGAGCCATGGGGCGCGGCCGTGCCAAGGCCAAGCAGACCAAGGTCGCACGCGAGCTCAAGTACAGCTCGGGCTCGCTCGACCCCGATGCGCTGAAGAAGGAGCTGGCGGCATCCACGCCGACCACCTCCGGGGGGCACCCGCTCGCCGACGACGACGAAGATGAGGACCCGTACGACCGCCGCGACTAGCCGGTGCTGGAACCTGTCGGCGCCTGCTCGGCACCCGGCTCGGGTCATCCCGCCGGCGCCGCTCCGGCGCCGCCGGTCTGCTCCCGTAGGAGTGTGTCTGCTCCCGCCCGTGTCATCCCTCCGGCCCTGCTCAACCGCCTGTCTGCTCCCGTAGGAGCGTGTCTGCTCCCGTAGGAGCCTGTCTGCTCCCGCGTCGGCCCGGGCCGGTCGCGCACGCTCGGACGCCCCGGCGGATCCGTCCACCGAGCAGAGTCGTTCATCCGGGACAAGACAGGCGGGCGAGCGGGCCGGGGGCGGCGGCCAGGCGGGCGGGCAGGCGGGTCAGGCAGGCCGGCAGGCGGGTCAGGCCCACAGGCGGGCAAGACAGGCGGGCGGGCGGGCAGGCGGGTAAGGCAGGCCGGCAGGCGGGTCAGGCAGGGTGGGCGCCATCCAGGTGGACCGACCCGTCGCCGGGCTCGACCGAACCCAGGACCCAGCAGGGGACGTGCCGGGCGGTGAGCAGAGCGAGCGTGCGGTCGACGTCGGCAGGCGGGACGACCGCGACCATGCCGACCCCCATGTTGAACGTACGGTCCATCTCGGCCTGCTCCACCCGGCCTCGTTCGGCGACCAGGGCGAAGATGACCGGCGGCGTCCACGTGCCGCGGTCGAGCCGCGCGGACAGGTGCTGCGGCAGCACGCGGGCCAGGTTGGCCGCCAGCCCGCCCCCGGTCACGTGGGCGAAGGCGTGCACGTCGGTCTCCTCGACCACGGCGAGGCAGTCCTTGGCGTAGATGCGCGTCGGGGTGAGCAGCTCCTCGCCGAGCGGACGGCCGAGCTCGTCGATGACGGCGTCCAGCCGCAGCCGCGCGCCCTGAAGCAGGACGTGGCGCAGCAGGGCGAAGCCGTTGGAGTGCACGCCGGAGGACGCCATCGCCAGGACCATGTCGCCCTCGGCCACCCGGTCCGGCCCGAGCACCTGGTCGGCCTCGACCACCCCGACGCCCGTACCGGCGATGTCGTAGTGGTCGTCCGCCATCAGTCCCGGGTGCTCGGCGGTCTCGCCGCCGACGAGCGCGCACCCGGCCAGCTCGCAACCCGTCGCGATGCCCCCGACGATCTCCGCCACGCGCTCGGGCACGACCCGGCCGACCGCGACGTAGTCCTGCAGGAACAGCGGCTCGGCGCCGCAGACCACCAGGTCATCCACGACCATGCCGACCAGGTCGATGCCGACGGTGTCGTGCTTGTCCATCGCCTGCGCGATCGCCAGCTTGGTCCCGACACCGTCGGTGCTGGAGGCCAGCAGCGGATCGCGCCACCGCTTGGTGTCGAGCCGGAACAGCCCCGCGAAGCCACCCAGGCCGCCCACGACCTCCGGCCTGGTCGCTCGCGCGACCTTGCTCCGCATCAGCTCGACGGCCCGCTCCCCGGCGTCGATGTCGACCCCGGCCTGGGCGTACGACGAACGCGCGGTGCCGCTGGCGTCGTAGGTGTGGGACGTACGCCCGGCCGGCGTCATGGCCGGGCGTACGAGTCGACGGCGGCCGGCGTCATGGCCGGGCGGGCGAGTCGACGGCGGCCAGTGCGTTGTGCACGACCGTCCGGCCGCTCCCGACGTGCTCGTGGTCGATGGCGTGCGGGGCCGTGCTGCTGCCGGTCACGGTGCGCGTGATCCCCTCGAGCACGTGCTTGCCGATGAGGTCCTGCTGCGGGAGCTCGATCGGGTACTCGCCGGTGAAGCAGGCGCGGCACAGCCGGTCTGCGGGCTGGGCGCTGGCGGCCGTGAGCCCGTCGAGGCTGACGAAGGCGAGGGAGTCCGCGCCGATCGAGGTACGGATCTCATCGACGGTCAGGCCGCCGGCGATCAGCTCGGCCCGGCTGGCGAAATCGATGCCGTAGAAGCAGGGGTTCATCACCGGCGGGCTGGAGATCCGCACATGCACCTCGGCAGCGCCGGCCTCGCGCAGCATCCGGACCAGGGCCCGCTGGGTGTTGCCGCGCACGATGGAGTCGTCCACGACGACCAGCCGCTTACCCTTGATGACCTCGCGCAGCGGGTTGAGCTTGAGCCGGATGCCGAGCTGGCGGATGGTCTGCGACGGCTGGATGAAGGTCCGGCCGACGTAGGCGTTCTTCACCAGCCCCTGTCCGTAGGGGATGCCGCTCTGCTCGGCGTACCCGATCGCGGCAGGGGTGCCGGACTCCGGCACGGGGATGACGAGGTCGGCATCGACCGGCGCCTCGAAGGCGAGTGTCCGGCCGACCTGCACGCGGGTCGTGTACACCGACTGCCCCGCGATCGTGGTGTCGGGCCGGGCCAGGTAGACGTACTCGAACAGGCAGCCCTTCGGCGTGGCCGGGGCGAAGCGGGTGGACCGCAGGCCGTGCTCGTCGATGGCGAGCAGCTCCCCCGGCTCGACCTCACGGACGAAGCCGGCGCCGACGATGTCCAGGGCCGCGGTCTCGCTCGCGACCACCCAGCCGCCCTCGAGCCGGCCGAGGACCAGGGGCCGCACCCCATGGGGATCCCTGGCGGCGTACAGCGTGTGGTCGTCCATGAACACCAGCGAGAAGGCACCCCGCAGGTTCGGCAGCACCTCCATGGCCGCGGCCTCGGGTGAGAGGTCGGGCCGCGCGGCGAGCAGCGTGGTGATCAGGTCGGAGTCGCTGGTGGACCCCATGCTGGAGTCGGGGCCGCCGAGCGCGGCCACCCGCCGGGCGAGATCGCTGGTGTTGGTGAGGTTGCCGTTGTGGCCGAGCGCGAGGCTGCCGCCGGTCGCCAGCATGCGGAACGAGGGTTGGGCGTTCTCCCAGGTGCACGAACCGGTCGTGGAGTAGCGGCAGTGGCCGATCGCGAGGTGGCCCTTCAGCGACTGCAGGATCGACTCGTCGAAGACCTGCGCGACCAGGCCGAGCTCCTTGTAGACGATGACCGCGCTGCCGTCGGACACCGCCATTCCGCAGGCCTCCTGGCCGCGGTGCTGCAGGGCGTACAGGCCGTAGTAGGTCAGCTTGGCGACGTCCTCGCCGGGGGCCCAGACACCGAAGACGCCACACTCCTCACCGACCGGTCGCTCGGGCTGCAGGTCGTCGAGCTCCCCGGGCGGGCCGGGAGGCGTACCTGGTGCGGCGGGCTGGCCGGGTGCGACGGGCACGCGGATGCTCCTCGGTGCAGGGGAGTGGGGCCGGTCGACCCAGCCTACCGGCGGCGCTGCCCGGCTCCGGCTCCGGCTCCTGCCACGCCTACGGCACAAGGGGCAGCAGCGGTGAGAGGTCGGAGCGCTCGCCGCTGGCCCGTACCCGACCGTCCCGGACCGCGTCGGCCCACGCAAGGCGGCCGGTGCACAGCTGCACGAATGCCACCGGCTCGACCTCGACCGTCGCGGGCGGCGTACCCCGGGTGTGCCGGACGCCGGCGAGGCACTGCACGGCGGCGTACGGCGGGACGCGCACCTCGACGCTGCGGCCCGGGTGGCGGTCGGCGAGCGTCTGCGCCAGGTGTCGGCTGGCCAGCTTGAGGCCTTCACGTTCGGGGTCTGCGGCTGCGCTGACCGCCTCGACGAGCTGCCACAGCACGGCCTCCACGTCGCCCGGAACGGCGGCGGAGCCGGGCACCTGGGCCAGCAGCGCTGCCACCGCGCCGTCGTAGGACGGGGGCTTGGGCGGCATGCACCGAGCGTAGGACGGGCCTGACACGAGCCACCTCGACTCGGCGGCAAGGACAACCCCGCCGGTCGAGCTCGGAACCGCCGGGTCGTCCTCACCTGCCCGCTGACCGGCGAGAGGTCGAAGCGCACGGCGCTCAGGTCGGGACGACCTCGGCCGGGCTGTCCAGGGCCGCGCCGGCCAGCGGACCGAACAGGGCCGGCAGCGTCGACTCGTGGGCCGCGCGGAGCGTGGCCAGCGGTACCGACAACACGTCCTGCACCTCGAGCGCGTCGCCGTCGGTGACCCCGATCCGGGCGCACGGAAGGCCGCGGGCGCTGCACATCTCGGTGAAGCGCAGCTCCTCCGAGCGGGGCACCGCGACCAACGCGCGCCCGGCGGACTCGCTGAACAGCAGCACGAACGGCGACAGCCCGGCCGGCAGGACGACCCGCGCGCCGATACCCCCGGCGAGCGCGGACTCCACGAGCGCCTGGGCCAGGCCGCCGTCGGACAGGTCGTGCGCGCTGGACAGCATCCCGTCACGGGAGCCGGCGACGAGAACCTCTGCGAGCAGCTTCTCCCGGACGAGGTCGACGGCCGGCGGCACACCGCCGAGGTGCCGGTGCTGAGACCAGGCCCACTCCGACCCGCCGAGCTCGTCGCGGGTGTCCCCGAGCAGGAGCAGCGACTCGCCCGGCTCAGCGAACCCCATCGGCGTACGCCGGGCGACGTCGTCGAACAGCCCGAGCACCCCCACGACGGGCGTCGGGTTGATCGCGACCCCAGCGGTCGAGTTGTAGAAGCTGACGTTGCCGCCGGTGACCGGCGTGGCCAGGGCCGTACAGCCCTCGGCCAGCCCGCGGGTGGCCTCGGCGAACTGCCACATCACCTCGGGATCCTCAGGGCTGCCGAAGTTCAGGCAGTTCGTCACGGCAATCGGCACGGCTCCGGTCGCGGCCACGTTGCGGTAGGCCTCGGCGAGGGCGAGCTGCGCGCCGGCGTACGGATCGAGCCGGGTGTAGCGACCGTTGCCGTCGGTCGCCAGGGCGATCCCGAGGCCGGTCTGATCCGACAGACGTACGACGCCGGCATCCTGCGGCCAGGCCAGGACGGTGTCCCCGAGCACGATCCGGTCGTACTGCTCGACCACCCAGCGCTTGCTGCACAGGTTGGGGCTGGCGACCATCTGCAGCAGCAGGTCGGCGCTGGCCTCGGGGTAGGGCGGCGGCTCCTTCGCCCGCAGCGCGTCGAGGTCGGCCGGGCGCTGCATGGGCCGCTCGTACACCGGGCCGTCGTCGGCCAGCGAACCCGGCGGCACGTCCACGACGGTCTCGCCGTGCCACAGGACCCGCAGCCGGTCGCCCTCGACGACCTCACCGACCGCCGTGGCGAGCACGCCCCACTTCTCGGCGATGGCCAGCAGGGCGCCGAGCTTGGCCGGGGTGACGATCGCGAGCATCCGCTCCTGGGACTCACTCGCCAACACCTCGTGCGGGTCCATGGACGCCTCCCGCAACGGCACGCGGTCCAGGTGCACCAGCATCCCGCTGCGGCCCATAGCGGAGGTCTCGCTCAGCGCGCAGGTCAGGCCGGCGCCGCCCAGGTCCTGGATGCCCTCGACGAGATTGGCGTCGTACATCTCGAGACAGGCCTCGATGAGCAGCTTCTCGGTGAACGGGTCGCCGACCTGCACGGCCGGTCGGTTGACCGGACCGTCCGCCTCGAAGGTCGCCGACGCGAGCACGGACACGCCGCCGATGCCGTCCCGGCCGGTCTTGGCGCCGAGCAGCACGACGACGTTGCCGACGCCGCGCGCAGCGGACAGCTGGATCCGGTCGGCCTGCATGACACCGAGGCACAGCGCGTTGACGAGCGGGTTGCCCTGGTAGCTCGGGTCGAACACGACCTCGCCGCCGATGTTCGGCAGGCCCAGGCAGTTCCCGTAGCCGCCGATCCCGGCCACGATGCCGGGCAGCACCCGCAGGGTGTCGGGATGGTCGGCATCGCCGAAGCGCAGCGGGTCCATCACCAGGATCGGCCGCGCCCCCATCGTCAGGATGTCGCGGACGATCCCGCCGATGCCGGTGGCCGCACCCTGGTAGGGCTCGACGTAGCTCGGGTGGTTGTGGCTCTCGACCTTGAAGGTCACCGCCAGCCCCTCGCCCACCGCGACGACGCCGGCGTTCTCGCCGATGCCGACGAGCATCCGATCCCGCGCCGACTCCGGGATGTTCTGCGGCATCTCGCTGAATTGCTTGAGGTGGCTCTTGCTGCTCTTGTACGAGCAGTGCTCGCTCCACATGATCGAGTACATCGCGAGCTCGCACTCGGTGGGCCGGCGCCCGAGGACCTCGCAGATCCGCGCGTACTCGTCGCGGGCCAGCCCGAGGTCGGCGTACGGCTGCTGCTGGTCGGGCGTGCTGCCCGCGAGCTCGACCGTGTCGGTCACCCGCTCACCCGGGCCTGCAGGACGCTCCGGAAGAAGCCCAGCCCGTCGGTGCCGGCCGTGCCGATGAGGTCCTCCACCGCGTGCTCGGGGTGCGGCATGATCCCGACGACGTTGCCCGCGGCGTTGCGGATCCCGGCGATGTCGCGCGAGCTGCCGTTGGGGTTGCCGCCGACATACCTCGCGACCACCCGGCCCTGCGCCTCGAGCTCGTCCAGGACGGCCTCGCTGCCGACGTACCGGCCTTCGCCGTTCTTGACCGGCACGACGATCTTCACGCCGGGTTCGTACGCCGTCGTCCACGCGCTGGTCGTGTCGGTGATCTGCAGCTGCTGGTCGCGGTTGATGAAGTGCAGGTGCGCGTTGCGGGTGAGGGCGCCGGGCAGCAGGTGCGACTCGCACAGGACCTGGAAGCCGTTGCAGATCCCCAGCACCGGCAGGCCGTTCCCGGCGGCCTCGACGACCGTCGCCATCACCGCCGCGAACCGCGCGATCGCGCCGCAGCGCAGATAGTCGCCGTAGGAGAACCCGCCGGGCAGCACCACCGCGTCCACTCCGTGCAGGTCGGCATCGCCGTGCCACAGCGCCACCGCCTCACCTCCCGCCAGGCGTACGGCGCGCTGCGCGTCGCGGTCGTCCAGGCTGCCGGGGAAGGTGACGACGCCGATCTGCACGGGGGTCAGACTAGTGGAGCCGAGTCCTTGCTCCACGGGCTACGCACGGTGGTGGCGGTCTCGGACAGCTGAGCCATGACCGCGCCCTCGTTCCACTCCAGCTGCTTCTCAAGGTGCACTACGGTGCCCTCGGTCGGCCGGTTGGTGAACGTCACCCGGTCCACCAGCTCACGCATCAGCTGGATCCCGCGCCCGCCCTCGGCCTGGGTCGCCGCGTCGGCCATCCCCTTCCCGTCGCTGTCGAAGCCCGGACCGCGGTCGATCACCTCAATCACGCACATCGACCCGTCGATCCCCGCCGAGACCTCGTACTCCGACCCGCCGCCCGCGTGGTCGAGCACGTTCGTGCAGGCCTCGGACAGGGCCACCTCGATGTCGGCGATGGTCTGCTCGGTCACGCCCAGCGCCTGCATGGAGGCGGCCAGCACCCGTCGTACGGCGGGGACGGAGAGCTCTTCGCGCGGCAGGGCCAGCGTCAGCTTGATCTCCACGGGCGGACGGTACCGCCGCCGCGACCCGTGCGGACGGCACCGAGCGCCTGGCCGCCGGCGTGTCAGGCCGGTCGGACGGCGAAGTCCTCGATGACCGGGTTGCTCAGCAAGGTCTCGGCCATCCGCGTGGCCTGCACAAGCGCGAGATCGGGTGAGTCCGCGTCCAGGGCGAGCTCGACGTGCCGCCCGATGCGCAGGCCGACCGGCGCCGCGAAGCCCAGCGTCGGCAGCGCGTTCGCTACGGCCTGCCCCTGCGGATCGAGGATCTCGGGCTTGAGCATCACGTCGACGACGATCCGGTGCACGGCCACCCGCTCGACCCTACCGGCGATCCGGGCCCCCGCCCTCGCGCGGCCCGACCGCGCGCCGCGCCCCCCTGCCGCCGATCACGTGCCGCCGCCCTCCTGCCGCCGCCCTCCTGCCGCCGATCACGTGCACCCGGCGAGCACCTGCGATCTTGACGCTTGTGCGCGCGACACGCCGCCCCGAGGCACAAGCGTCCAGATCGCGGACAGGGTGCGGGCTCTGCTGGTCCAGGGAACGGGCAGTGGAGGCGATCTGCAGTCACGCGGCCGAGCGCAACCGGTCTAACGTCACCGGAGGCCACAGCGACGGCGGCCGCTGCGTGTCCGGGCCGCGGGAGCCCCTTGACGTCTTGCCCTGCGCCACGAGGAGTGCACGGCACACGTCCTGGACCAGCGCCGCCCTCGACCGCAGATACCAGTCGTCGGCGCTGAAGCGCCGCACCTCCAGGCCCGCGTCGCTGAAGGCGTTGTGCCGTCGCCGGTCACGCGTGAAGGCGGGGCGGCTCGTGTGGGCAACCAAGCCGTCGTACTCCAGGACGACGCCTCGGACGTGGAGATCAGCCCGGCCGAGGTGCCGGCCGTCGTCGTAGAGGTCGGTCTGCGCTTCGGTCTCCACCCCGGCGAGCGCGAGCTCGACACGCACCCGGGACTCCATCGGCGACTCACTGCGGGGGTTCAGCAGGGGCAGGACGAGCCGCGCGCCCAGCACTCCGCGCAGCCCTTTGGCCCGCTCCAACGCCTGGACGAGTAACTCGGGCGTGGTCACTCCAGCGCGCAGGGACGCGTCGCCCAGGACTGCGGCTTCGTGGACGGGTTCCAGCCTGGCCGCGTCGATGATGACCCGCGCTGGCGGCACCAAGAGCAGCCCGCGGTGCTCGTGGAGCTCGGCCTCCCCGACGAGCGCGCTGTGCTGGCGCAATCCCGCCTGCGGTCGCAGGTTCCGGCCTCGAGGTACGACCACGTCCACCAGAGCGTTGCGCTCAAGCACGTCCACGCCGAGCATCCAGAGGGCAGCGCGGCCCGTCACGGCGGTGTCCGGGGGCAGGGAGGGGCGTACCGCGGCGACACGGACCTCGACGGTGTCTTCGTGCTCTGACCCCACGTAGGCATTGCGCAGGACGCGTCGCACCGCGCCCTCACGGACCAGGGCACGTGCACGAGCCGGGCTCCCAGCGAGTTCCATCAGCTCAGCGCGACCCCAGACCTCGATCTCCATCGTGGCAGATTGGCGCTGCGGGTCCGGCCGGGCGGCACCTCGTCCACAGGCTGACGCTGCGTGCACAACCGGGCTCGGGCGTACCCCAGCCTAGGCGCGCGATCTTGACGTTTTGGCGGGTCAGACGGCGTGTTGCGTGCCCAAGCGTCAAGATCGCGGCACGGGGGCGGAGCGGCGAGAGCGGCGGCGACAGCCAGGGGGGCAGCGGCGGCAGCTAGGGGGCGCGCAGGTAGCTGTCGAACGAGGAACCGGTGAGGCGCTCGTACGCCTCGATGTAGCGCGCCCGGGTCTGCTCGACCACCTCGGGCGGCAGCTCCGGGCCGGGCTCGCGCTTGTCCCACCCGGAGGTGGACAACCAGTCGCGGACGTACTGCTTGTCGTAGGACGGCTGGGCGCGGCCCGGCGACCAGGACGCCGCCGGCCAGAAGCGCGAGGAGTCCGGCGTCAGCACCTCATCGCCCAGCACGAGCTGCCCGTCCCGTAGGCCGAGCTCGACTTTGGTGTCGGCAAGCAGGATCCCGGCGGCGGCGCAGACCGCGGCGCCGCGCGCGTAGACGCGCAGCGTGACGTCCCGCAGCTCGGCGGCCAGCCGGCCCCCGACGAGGGCGGCCACCTCCTCGTACGTCATGGGCAGGTCGTGCTCGCCGACCGGCGCCTTGGACGTGGGCGTGAAGATCGTCGTGCGCAACTCGGAGCCGTCCTCCAGCCCGGCCGGAAGCGGCACGCCCGACACGGCACCCGTCGCGGCGTAGTCGCTGAGCCCACCACCGGTGAGGTAGCCGCGGGCGACGCACTCGACCTGCACCATGTCCAGCCGCCGTACGAGCACCGACCGGTCGCGTACCTGCCCGGCGCATGCCTCGAGAACCGGCAGCGCGCGGACGACATCGGCCGTGACGACGTGGTTCGGCACGATGTCCGCAAGCTGCTCGAACCACCACAGCGACAACCCCGTCAGCACCGCGCCCTTGTCCGGCACCGTCGTCGGGAGGACCACGTCGTACGCCGACAGCCGGTCGCTCGCGACGAGGAGCAGCTGGTCCTCGCCGACGGCGTACAGGTCGCGGACCTTGCCCGAGTGGACCAGCGGCAGGGGCAGGCTCACGTCAGGGCGGCCAGTCGGTCAAAGACCGGCGCGAGCCGCGCGAGGTAGCGCTCGGGGCGGCACACCTCGTCCAGACGGGCCTCGTCGAGCTGCTGCCCGGCGGCGGCGGCCTGCTCGGTCAGGGCGGCCCGGAACGGCGCACCGCGCTCCCAGGTCGCCATGGCGGCCTGCTGCACGAAGGCGTACGCGTCCTCGCGCGACAACCCGGTCTCCACCAGCTCGAGCAGCACGGTGGAGGTGTAGATCAGACCGCCGGAGCTGTCCAGATTGGCGCGCATCTGGTCGGCGTCGACGACGAGGCCGGTCACCAGCCGGGTCGTCAGGTGCAGCAGGTAGTCGGTCGCGATCGAGGCGTCCGGCAGCGAGACCCGCTCGGTCGAGCTGTGCGAGATGTCGCGCTCGTGCCACAGGGGGATGCCCTCCATGACCGGTACGACCTGCGCGCGGACGATGCGGGCCAGGCCCGCGATCCGCTCCGAGGCGATCGGGTTCTTCTTGTGCGGCATGGCGCTCGAGCCCTTCTGGCCCTTGCCGAACGGCTCCCACAGCTCGCGGACCTCGGTCCGCTGGCCGTGTCGCACCTCGAGCGCGAAGGCCTCGCAGACCGTCGCGAGCACCGCCAGCGCCGACACCCATTCGCTGATCCCGTCGCGGATCACGACCTGCGTGGCGGCCGGCGCAGCCGTCAGGCCCAGGCGCTGCGCCACCGCGGTCTCGACGGCGGGGTCGATGTTGGAGTACGTCCCGACCGCACCACTGATCTTGGCGACGGCGACGGCCGCACGGGCCCGGCGCAGGCGGTCCCGCGAGCGGGCCACTGCAAAGGCGAGGTCGGCCATGCGGTGCCCGAACGTCGTCGGTTCGGCGTGGATACCGTGCGTGCGGCCGACCTTGATGGTGTCCTTGTGGGCCAGCCCGAGGTCACGCAGGGCAGCGACCAGCGTGTCGGCCTTGCTGAGCAGGATGTCGCTGGCCTCGACGAGCTGCAGCGCCAGAGCTGTGTCGAGCAGGTCGCTGCTGGTCATGCCGAAGTGGACGTACGCCGCCGCCTCGCGCGGCGAGGTGTTGTCCGCCCAGGCCGACAGGAACGCGATGACGTCGTGCTGGGTGACCGCCTCGATCTCCGCGACCGCCTCGGGCGTCGGCGGGGCCGCGGCGCGCACCGGGTCGACCGCGCTCGCGGGCACGGTCCCGGCCTCGGCGTGCACCTCGAGCACGAGCACCTCGACCTGGCACCACAGCTCGTACTTGTGGGCCTCACTCCAGACCCGGCCCATCTCGGGCAGGGTGTAGCGCTCGATCACGGCGGAACTCCTCAGCGGGTACGACGGTGGTCCCCACTCTCCCAGAGCCGCCCTGTCGCGCCTGTCTGATCATCTCGTGATCTGGAGCGGCTGCCAACGCCCGGTGCAGCGCTGCCGCGGCGCGAACGATCAGAGCGGCCGCTCTGGTCAGCGGGCGGCGGCCTTCTCGAAGTCGTCCTTGAACTGACGCAGCCGCTGCCGGAGCACCGCGTCACCGACCGCGAGCACCTGCACCGCGAGCACCGCCGCGTTCATGGCGTTGTCGATGCCGACGGCGGCGACCGGGACCCCTGAGGGCAGCTGGGTCAGGCCGAACAACGCGTCCTGCCCGTCGAGCGCGGCTGCCGACAGCGGCACGCCGATGACCGGCAGCGTGACGTGCGCCGCGATGACTCCGGCCAGCGCAGCAGCTCCGGCCGAGCCGGCGATGACGACCTCGATGCCGCGCGGCTCGAGCTCGCCCATCCAGCTCTCCAGGGCGCGGGGAGACCGGTGCGGGGACGTGCAGCACTCCTCGTACGCCACGCCGAACCGGGCCAGCAGGGCGCCCGCCTGGGCCATCTGGTCGTGCTCGGCAGGGCTCGACCAGATGACGGCGACCCGGGCCGTGCGCTGGTCGCTGTCGAGGGTCTGCGTCACGGCGGCACTCCTGTCGCTGTCGGGAGCGAGATCTCACCACGGACGGCCGACAGGGCGATGTCGCTGCGGCAGAACCCGCCGCGCAGGTGCACCGCCGCCACCCCGCCGTACGCCGCGGTGCGGGCCTGTTCGAGGGTGCTGCCGACGGCGGTTACCGACACGACGCGGCCGCCGGAGGAGGTCGGGGGCGCACCGCGGGTCCCCGCGTGCAGGACCGCGACGCCCTCTGCCAGCTGGCTAATCTCGAGGGCGTCACCGGCTCTCGGGGTTCCGGGGTAGCCCTCGGCGGCGACGACGACCGTGACCGCAGCTCCCTCGCGCCACGAAAGCGGCGCAGCGTCCAGCGTGCCGGTCGCGCAGGCCAGCAGCAGGCCCGACAGCGGCGTCTCGAGCAGGGCGAGGACGGCCTGGGTCTCGGGATCACCGAAGCGGCAGTTGAACTCGATGACCTGGGGACCCCGCGAGGTCATCGCCAGGCCGGCGTACAGCAGGCCCGAGAAGGGCGTTCCGCGCCGGGCCATCTCGTCGATCACGGGCTGCAGGACCGTCGCACGCACCTGCTCGACGGTGCCGGCTGGGAGCCAGGGCAGCGGGGCGTAGGCGCCCATGCCGCCGGTGTTCGGTCCGGTGTCGCCGTCGCCGACCCGCTTGAAGTCCTGCGCGGGCAGCAGCGGCAGGACGGTCGCGCCGTCGCAGAGCGCGAACAACGACACCTCCGGACCGTCCAGGAAGTCCTCGATCAGGACCCGGGAGCCCTCGTCCTGCACAGCGTTGCGGGCGAACTCCTGCGCCTGGTCGAGTGAGTCGCTGACGAGCACGCCCTTGCCGGCAGCGAGGCCGTCCGCCTTGACGACGTACGGCGGTGGCCGGCCGGCCAGCGCCGCCACGGCCTGCTCGAGCGTGCTGCAGCTGTCCGCTGTGGCCGTCAGGACTCCCGCCCCGGCCATGACCTGCTTGGCGAAGCTCTTGCTCCCCTCGAGCTGCGCCGCGGCCGCGGACGGCCCGAAGCAGGCGATGCCCGAGGCCCGGACGGCGTCTGCTGCACCCGCGACGAGGGGCCCCTCCGGACCGATCACGACGAGGTCGACGCCGTGCTCGACGGACAGGCCGGCGACCGCCGCGGCGTCGGCGAGGTCCAGCGGCAGATTGGTCGCCAGCGCGGCCGTACCCGGGTTGCCCGGCGCGCAGAGCAGAGCGCTGACTGACGGGTCACGCGCCAGCGCCAGCACCAGCGCGTGCTCGCGCGCACCGGCGCCGACGACGAGGACCCTCATGGCCGAGAACGCTACCGAGGGTGGCCGACAGGAACGCGGCGCTAGAGCGAGACGGTGACCGGTATCGCCGCCTCGGCGTACAGCCTCAGACAAGCGGGCGCAGCTGCAGGGTCTGCTCACGGTCGGGGCCGATGCCGATCGAGCTGAACGGCGCGCCGCTCATCTGCTCGAGCGCCCGGACGTAGCGCTGCGCGTTGACCGGCAGGTCCTCGAACACCCGCGCGGCCGACAGGTCCTCAGTCCAGCCGTCGAGCAGCTCGTACACCGGCGTGGCGTGGTGGAAGTCGGTCTGGGTCATGGGCATCTCGTCGCACCGCCGGCCGTCGACCTCGTACGCCACGCAGACCGGGACCTTCTCCCAGCCGGTGAGCACGTCGAGCTTGGTGAGCACGAAGTCGGTCACCCCGTTGACGCGCGCGGCGTAGCGGGCGAGCACGGCGTCGTACCAGCCGCAGCGACGGGGGCGCCCGGTCGTCGTGCCGTACTCGTGTCCGACCTCGCGCAGCCGCTCGCCGTCGGAGTCGAGCAGCTCGGTCGGGAACGGCCCCTCTCCCACCCTCGTCGTATAGGCCTTGATTACCCCGATGACCTTGTCGATCCGCATTGGCGGGATGCCGCTGCCCGTGCACGCCCCGCCGGCGGTCGCGCTGCTGGAGGTGACGAACGGATACGTGCCATGGTCGACGTCGAGCAGCGTGGCCTGACCGCCCTCGAGCAGGACGGTCCTGCCCGCGTCGAGGGCCTGCGCGAGCAGCAGCCCGGTGTCGGCCACCATGGGCCGCACCCGGTCGACGTGCACCAGCAGGTCCTGCACCACGCTGTCCACCGTGACCGCCTTGCGGTTGTAGACCTTGACCAGCAGCTGGTTCTTCTGCGCCAGCGCGCCCTCGACCTTGGCCCGCAGGATCTTCTCGTCGAACAGGTCCTGCACCCGGATCCCGATGCGGTTCATCTTGTCGGCGTAGGTCGGGCCGATGCCCCGTCCCGTCGTACCGATCTTGCGGCTCCCGAGGAACCGCTCGGCGACCCGGTCCAGGGTTCGGTTGTACGACGCGATCAGGTGCGCGTCGGCGCTGACGACGAGCCGAGAGGTGTCGACCCCGCGGGACTCCAGGGCGTCGATCTCCTCGAACAGCACCGACAGGTCCACCACGACCCCGTTGCCGATCACCGGCGTGCAGCCCGGCGAGAGGATCCCGCTCGGCAGCAGGTGCAGGGCGTAGGTGTCATCGCCGACGACGACCGTGTGCCCGGCGTTGTTGCCGCCGTTGAACTTCACGACGTAGTCGACGAGCCCCCCGAGCTGGTCGGTGGCCTTGCCCTTGCCCTCATCGCCCCACTGGGCGCCGATGAGCACGAGTGCGGGCATCTGAGCCCTCCATGGAAAGGCGGGAAGCCCCGCGCGGACTCGCGACTGGGGCCTCTTGCGTGAGGAGTCTAGCGACGTACGCTCCGGCACATGGCCAAGCTCCCCGGGATCGACAACCTGGTGGGCGGCGTGCTGTCCGCCCTGCAGGGGCAGACGGAGGCGCTCACCGCGCTGCCCGGCGCGGTACAGGGGTTGACCGGTGCGGTCCGAGGCCTGGTCGAGGTGGCGACCTCCGCGCGCGACACGGTGCTCGCGGTCAACCGCCTCGTGGTCCGCGTGGACGCGATCGTGGCCGAGCTCGAGGGGCCGCTGCTGGCCCTCGGCCCGGGCCTGCAGAAGATGGCGTCGGTGCTCGACGACCCGGTCGTCGCCGAGATCCCACAGACCCTCGCCCAGGTGCAGAGTGACATCCTGCCGGTCCTGCGGACGCTGGCCGACACCCACGAGCGGGTGGCGTTCATTGCCGGGTCGACCGAACGGATCATGACCTTCGTCGACGAGACCAGCCGCACCCTGGCCGGGCTGCCGGGCGCGGCGCTGCTCGGCCGCCGGCGCCCGATCCGGCCGCTCGCTGACGGTCCCGGTCGGCCGCTCGCCACAGACCCGGATTCGGCAGGGCCACTCGAGCCTTGAGCGGATACCCCGTTTCACCGGACGCACCGGACGCACCGGCGCTGAGGCGTCGGTAGGGTGCCGCCGCTACCTGGCGAGGGCGGCCGCTGCCGCCGGGTCGCTCTCGGTGAGCAACTGCTGCAGCCGCTGCTCCTCCGCGCGCTCCCCGATCGCGCCGGCCGCCCGACCGAGGGCGTGCACCGACCGCAGCACTCCCTGGTTCGGCGCGTGGGACCACGGCACCGGCCCGTACCCCTTCCACCCGTTGCGGCGCAGCGCGTCGAGCCCGCGGTGGTAGCCGGTGCGGGCGTAGGCGTAGCTCTCGATCACGGCACCACGGCCGTAGGCCGCATCGGCCAGCGCAGCCCACGCCGCGCTGCTCGTGGGGTGCGCGGCCGCGACCTCCGACGGGTCGGTGCCGGAGGTCAGCAGCTCGCGCGGCGCCGCCTCGTCCGGCAGCAGCGTCGGTGCCGGTCCACCCAGCAGGTCCTTGCCCTGATAGCTCATGGCGGCATGATGCCGTCATGCCGCTGCTGCCCGTCCATGACACCCACCTGTTCGTCGAGGAACGCGGCGCCGGCTTCCCGCTGCTCGTGCTGCACGGCGGCCCCGGGCTGGACTCCCACGAGTTCGCCGACTACCTCGACCCGCTCACCGACGCCTACCGATTGGTGTTCATAGACCAGCGGGCCCAGGGCCGATCCGACCGGGACGCCGATCCGGCGACTTGGACGCTGCAGCAGATGGCCAGCGACGTCAGCGGGGTCGCGGCAGCCCTCGGCCTGGAGCGGTACGCCGTACTCGGTCACTCCTACGGCGCGATGGTCGCGCTGCAGCACGCAGCCGACGCACCCGGCGCCGCCGCTGCCACCGTGGTCTCCGGCGGGGTCCCGTCCACGCGGTACTTCGACGCCGTCGAGCAGGCGCTCGCGAGCTTCGAGCCCGAGCACCTGCGCCAGCAGGTCGCGGACAGCTGGGCGCGCGAGGCCGGCGTCCAGACCGAGCAGGAGTGCGCGCAGCTCATGCACGACCAGAACCCCTTCCACTTCGCCGATCCGGAGGACCCGCGGATCGCCGAGTACGAGCAGCGCACCACCGGGACGGTCTACGCGCCGGCGGTCCTGCGGGCCGCCTCGCTCGAGTCCGGGGGCCTCGCGATCGAGGTCGAGGACGCGCTCCACCGCGTGCACCAGCCGCTGCTGGCCTGCACCGGACGCCATGACCGGACCTGCGTCGTCGCGGCGTCCGAGCGCATCGCCGAGCTCGTGCAGGGCGCCCAGCTGCACGTGTTCGAGCAGAGCGGGCACATGACGTTCGTCGAGCAGCCGGAGGAGTACGTCGCCGTCGTACGCGCGTTCCTGGACGCGGCCGGCCGGGACGCGGCCCGCACATGAGGGACCTCGACATTGTGGTCTTCGGGGCGACCGGATTCGTGGGCCGCCTGACCGCGCAGCACCTGGCCCGGCACGCGCCACTCGGTACGACGATTGCCCTCGGTGGGCGATCGCTGCCCAGGCTGGAGGCGGTGCGGGCCGAGCTGGGGGTCGACTGGCCGCTGGTTGTGGCCGACACCGGTGACCCGGCAGCGCTGCGCGCCATGGCCGAGCGCACAACCGTGGTGGCGACGACCGTCGGGCCGTACGCGCGGTACGGGCTGCCGCTCGTCCAGGCCTGCGCGGCAGCCGGGACGCACTACGCAGACCTGGCCGGGGAGGTGCTGTTCGTGCGCGACAGCATCGACGCGCAGCACGATGCCGCGGTTGCCAGCGGCGCCCGGATCGTGCACGCCTGCGGCTTCGACTCGATCCCGTCGGACCTCGCGGTGCTGCTGCTGCACCGCGAAGGCGGCGAGCTCGCGGTCACCACGCTGCTGCTCGCGTCCGCCCGCGGCGGCTTCAGCGGTGGGACGGTCGACTCGCTGCGCAACCAGGTCGACGTCTCAAAGTCCGACACCTCTCTCAAGCGCGTCGCGGCCGACCCGTACGCGCTCTCGCCCGCGCGCGCGGACGAGCCCGACCTCGGGGGCGAAGGCGACTCCGTGCTGCCACGGCGCGACGACCTGGTCGGCCGCTGGGTCGCACCGTTCGTCATGGCCCGGTTCAACACCCGCATCGTGCGGCGCAGCAACGCGCTGCAGCACTGGGCGTACGGCCGGCGGTTCCGGTACACCGAGGTCATGGGCGTCGGGCCGATGCCGGTCGCGCCCGTGCTCGCCGCCGCCGTGTCTGCCGGCGCGATCGGCCTCGGGCTCGGCATGGCGTTCCCGCCCGCGCGGCTGGTGCTCGACCGCGTGCTGCCCAAGCCCGGCGAGGGGCCGAGCGAGCAAGCCCGCGAGAACGGCCACTTCCGCACCCAGACCCACGCGCGTACGGCGGACGGGCGGCACCTCGTGGCCACCGTCGCCGCCAAGGGCGACCCCGGGTACGCGGCGACCGCAGTCATGCTCGGCCAGTCAGCGCTGAGCCTGGCCCTGGACGAGCTGCCCGGCGGCGGCGGTGTGCTCACGCCTGCGACGGCGTTGGGGATGGCGCTGGTGGAGCGGCTCCGCACCCAGGGCTTCGAGCTTCGGGTCACCGAGGCCGCTCGCTAGGCGGCTCGTCGGTAGGCGGGACGGGCCGGGAGCGCGTCCGGGTCCGCGAGCTCGACGAGGCGGTGAGCGTCGTCGAACAGCACCCGGGTCGCGAGCCGCCCGGCCACCGCTCCGGCGACCGCGACGGCGCCGAGCAGCTGGTACATCACCACGACCTGGTAGCGGATCGCGGTCAGTGGGTCGACGCCGGCGAGCAGCAGCCCGGTCATCGCGCCAGGCAGGCTGATCAGCCCGACCGTCTTGACCGCGTCGATGTCGGTGACCAGCGCCGTCCGCAGCGCCGAGCGAAGGTGCGGCGCGAAGGCGGCCGTCGCCGTCAGCCCCAGCGCGAGCCGGGCCTCGACCTGCCGGCGTTGGCTCAGCGCCTCGTCCCGCACCCTGAGCAGCACCACCGACGTCCCCCGCATCGCTGCCGCCACGACCATGCCGCCGACGGGGACGACGACCCGGGGCTGCACGTCGATGACCCGCGTGACCAGCAGGAGACCGAGCGTGCTGCCGACGCCAGCGGCCAGCGCCACGGTGGCGACGAGCTGTGCGTGGGGCAGCCCGCGACCGCGCCGGGCGGCCACCCGGCCGCCGATGAGGACCATGCCGCTGACCCAGGCCAGCGCGCCGAGCAGTCCGGTGTGCTGGAAAAGCACCCCGAGCAGGGCCCCCACGACGGCGAGCTGCACGACGGCCCGGACAGCAGCGACGACGACCTCGCGCCCCAGCCCGAGGTGCTCGCGCAGCACGACCGCCAGGCACGCCCCGACCAGCAGGACCGAGGTCGCGACCCCCAGCCACGAGGGGACCGACGGTCCGGTCGACCGCATCGCCGCCAACACCAGGCCAGGGTGACCGGTCACCAGCCCGGCCCTCACGACGCGCCTGCCAGGTATGCCGACCCGGCAGCCACTCCGGTCTCGACCACCCGTCCGGCCTGCAGGACGACGACGTCGTCGGCCAGGCGCGCGGCCTGGCGCAGGTCGTGGCTGACCAGTACTGCGGACAACCCCTCGGCGACCAAGCCGCGCACGACCCGCTCGACCGACATCGCTGCGATCGCGTCGAGGGCGCTGGTCGGCTCGTCCAGCAGCAGCACCTCGGGCCCGACGGCAAGCGCCCGGGCCAGGCACAGCCGCTGGGCCTCCCCGCCGGACAGCGACGCCGTACCTCGGCCGAGGTCCAGGCCGGCCAGGCCGGCCCGCTCGAGCAGCGCCTCGGCCTCGGCCTCGGTGACGGGTGCGCCGACCCGCAGGTCGGTCAGCACCGTAGGCCCCAGCAGGACCGGCGCCTGCTGCACCAGCCCGACCCGGCGGCGGACCTCTAGCACGTCGTAGGACACCAGCGGTCGTCCATGGAACAGCACCTGGCCGGCCGTCGGCTCCAGCAGCCGGTCGAGCAGCCGCAGCAGCGTCGACTTGCCCGCACCGCTCGGGCCGGCCACCGCGGTGCACCGCCCGGCACCGAAGCTCGCCCTGACGTCGGTCAGCACGCAAACGCCCTCGCGCACGACCGAGACGTCCTGCAGCACGAGCATGGCCGTCATGATGCCCGCCCGTGCCGACAGCAACGACGCGGACGTCGCCCCGTGCGGGCAGGATGCGGGCGGTGGACTACGGCAGCGCGCTCGCCCGCATGCTGCTCGGCGTGACCGCGCACCCCGGCGGCGTACCGCTCAGCCAGCACCTGCTCGACCTGCTCGAGCTGGCACCGGGCTCCCTGGTCGCCGACGTGGCGTGCGGCCGCGGCAGCACCCTGGAGTTGCTCGCCGAGCGCGGCCACCTCCCGGTCGGTGTCGACCTGTCCTCCCGACATCCCCGCGCCGTCCGGGGGGACGCGCACGCCCTGCCGCTCGCTGCGTCGACGTACGACGCGGTCCTGTGCGAGTGCAGCGTGTCGACCTTCGCGCGACCGGAGGTGGCGCTCGCCGAGGCGGTCCGGGTGCTGCGGCCGGGTGGGACGTACGCCATGACGGACGTGCTGCTGGACCGGACGCGGGCGGCGCCGGGCGTCGTGGCTGCCGTCGACCGGCTGACCCGGGCGCAGACCGTACCGGAGTACGCAGGACTTCTGGAGGGCGCCGGGCTGCAAGTGGTGACCGTCGAGGACCGAGGCGCGGACGCCCTGGCACTGGTCCGTCGGCTGCGCCGTCGACTGCCGTGGTCCGGGGTGGTCAGGGCCTGCGAGCAGGCCGTGCATACCGGCACACTCGGCTACGGCCTGCTCCTGGCCCGCAAAGGTGTGACGGTGCCGCGAAACGCCCCTTAGGGCGCTGGTCCGTCCGGATGACGACTCATCCGGACGGACCATCAGTGGCCGCTCGACTCGGGCTACTGCCCGATCCGACCCCGTGGCGCTCGGCAGTGCTCAGGCGAAAGGAGTGCTCAGGTGACGGGCGCGGTCCAAGCCGCCCGCCACACGTTGCCGTTGACCGTGCCGCTGTTCGCAGCAGCGCCCTTCTCGGCGGCAAAGCTCGAGGCGACGGCCGCGCTCTGCGGACCGTAGAGCCCGTCGACGGCGATGTTCCAGCCGCGCTGCGACATCCGGCCCTGCCAACGGGCGACATCGGCGCGACGGCTGCTGAGGTCACTGGTCGACTGCACGTGCCCGTTGTACGCCGGGGAGCCGACGCTGCTGTAGGTGGCATGCAGAGCCCGGCGAGGGGCAACGAGGCGGCTGCGGGTCGCGCGCGGCACGTAGGTGGCCCGGGGCGCGGGCGCGGAGTAGCCCGAGCCAAGGCCGAGCTGACGCGAGCAGGACGGCCAGGGCTGCCACCCGCGCTGCGACTGAAGCTTGTACACAGCTCCGTCCTGGACGGACGGGGCTGCCTGGTCGGGTCGGCCGCGGAGCCCGAGGCCGCTCCAGGTGCCCTGGTCGAACTGGTAGGCACCATAGAACCCGTTGCCGGTGTTGGTGGCGTAGTTACCACCGCTCTCGCACCCGCGGAGGCGGGCGAGGTCGTTCGCGGTCGCGGCACTTGCCGAGCCGGCCGTCAGCGCGACATCGGCGAAGGCCAGGGCAGCGATGGTGCCGCCGACGGCGAGCATCGGCGTGGCCTTGCTCGGCTTGAGGTGGCGTGGCCTGTCGGCGCGGGACAGGACAGAACGAAGAAGCACAGGAGAACCCTTTCCCAGGACGCCTGCGGGGTGAGCTGTCGGGTTCGGGCGAGGGAGTCGCCCGGTGCAGCAACGCTGCACTTCACCCCAAGGGCCCGGCGAGGCGGGCCCGGTGGAACCTGTGGTTCCCCCGCTCCAGCCCCGGATGAACGGATGGCGCGACCCTGGGGGCTGGACTCGGCGGCAGGGTCGCACACCACGTCGTACGGCGTGGCGAGTGGACCCTACCCCGTTGCTGTGCCTGCCGAACGCAGATCTTCACAGGCGAGGGCCACGCGGGCCGCCATCCCCACCTCGGCGAGCTTGCCCCATGCGCGCGGGTCGTAGGCCTTCTTGGTGCCGACGTCGCCGTCGATCTTGAGCACACCGTCGTAGTTCTTCAGCATATGTCCGGCGACGGGACGCGTGAAGGCGTACTGGGCATCGGTGTCGACGTTCATCTTGACCACGCCGTAGTCCAGGGTCGCCCGGATCTCCTCGAGCAGCGAACCGCTCCCCCCGTGGAAGACCAGGTCGAAGGGCTTGTACAGCCCGACCGCCTCGCCCACCTCGTCCTGGATCTGCTTGAGGATCTCCGGACGCAGCTTGACGTTGCCGGGCTTGTAGACCCCGTGCACGTTGCCGAACGTCGCCGCGAGCAGGTAGCGGCCCTCCTCGCCAGTGCCCAGGGCGTCGGCGACCTCCTGCGCGTCCGCCGGGTGGGTGTAGAGCTTCTCGTTGGACTCGTTCTCGACCCCGTCCTCCTCGCCGCCGACGACGCCGATCTCCATCTCCATGACGATGCGGGCC
>JAABUT010001006.1_pt1 | contig 36099 bp, 44 predicted proteins | sample 5559281 | NCBI WGS metagenome assembly JAABUT01 (sample SAMN10711880, study PRJNA513359) | rock metagenome | isolation source: Antarctica rocks | place: Antarctica: Victoria Land, Ricker Hills nord | collected 2016-01-04 | reverse complement strand
TCATGACGTTTCCCCTTCTTCTGCATCCGCTCGTTCGGCTGATGCGCGTAGAGGGGCGTGGGGCCGGGGTGGACTGTCAAGGGCGAAGAGCGGCGCCGGACGAGCTCGTCCGATCGGTGTTGACCTGTCGGGGGAGCGCAGCGGAGGAGCAGGTCGGCCCGATCGGATGGGCCGGCCGGGGGCGCGTCCCTTGACCGGCCGGGGTCCCCGACCCCACACACTCGGAGGCATCAGACGAATAACAAGGTGACCACCGACAGAGCGGTAAATCCGACTATCCGGTGGCGACTCCGGCAGAACCACGGAGCGCAGTCGCGGGTCGCATCGGACCGGGGTGGGTGGGTGGCTACACCGCACCCGCAACCCCGGCCAGGGTGTCCGAACCACGGGGGCGCGGTCCGGACACCCTTGTGTCAGACGACGTCGGCCGCGTCAGCGGTGAGGGTCTGCTCCCCGAGGACGAGCCCGGTCGGTTTCGGCGGGGTGTAGCCCAGGTCGACTAGGTGCCGCAGGTACCCGGCCCGATAGACGCTCGGGTCCCGGTGCGCGTCCCGGGGATAGTCGGCTTCGTGGGCGGCGACGACGTAGGCCACACCATCAGCGGCCGCCGCGTCACCGGCGCGACTGTGGCGGTGGCGATCGGCTGGTCCGTGCCGATGATGTCCGACAGCGGCGGCGCGGATGAGATTGAATGATCGTTGAGCCAGCCGGTGACGGCGCAGTCGCGGGCGAGGATCTGATCGACAGCCCTGGCGGTCATCTTCTGTTGGGCGGCCTTGGACTTGCCGGCCAGCAGGTCCCGGCAGAACTCGCGGCGCACGGTCTGGGCGGCGTCGGTTCTCTGCAGCATGTCAAGCGGCAGGCGTCGACACGGTCCCGGACCGAATTGGTAGATGGATGGAGCGGGGTTCTAGACAGCGTCCTAGTGTCGATGGTGTGAAATCGCGATCGGCGGGGCTGGCGGTGATGCTAGCAACGTTCCTTGCCGTCGCCATCCTCGCCAACGTCGAAGGCAGGCGTGGAGTGGCCGGGTCCGCTGTGCCTGGTCCTCCCATCATCGGGGCGTGTCTGCTCGATCAGACCGATGAAACGGGCGGCTGGGGCTTCGGGAAACCGCCGTATCCGGCGTTGCACGTGGCCCCGTGCAGCGGTCCCCGGTGGGGCGAGGTGGTCTCCGTACTGCCGAACGCCTTAACGTCCTCGACCAGCGTCCTGACCACCGACGCCAGCGGAGCTCAGGTGACCGACAACCCGGTCCAGCACCGATGCGATGACAGCAAGTTCGCCTATCTCGGTGTCGGGGCAGTCAGCAGGCCGCAATTTGGTTCCTGGTTCCTGCGGACCGGAGATATCGCCGCAGTTGGACCTTCCGACGTGCAGCGGGCCGCTGGCCAATCCTGGGTCGCCTGCATCGTCACGCCCAGAAACGGCCATTCCGCCGCCGCTACCCGCTATACCGGATCCGTCCGGAACATCTTGGTCAACGGGGCGCTTCCAGTGGCGTTTGCGACGTGCTCACAGCTGGCACCTGGCCCCGCCGGAATTCTGCCCGCTCGCTGCGATCAAGCACACCAGGTGGAAATATTTGGCTATGCCACGACCTCACCCCGGGACACGCAAGCTCAGTTGAACGCCAGTTGCTTGGAGCTGGTCCGATCACTGATGCGCAATAGCGACCCAACCAAGAAAGGGTTGCTCAGGATACGAGCGTTTACTACTCACATCGACTTGAGCACCGGTGCAACCACGGAGGGGCTCGGTTCGAACGGCGCTGCGACCTGCATCGTCGGACCATTTGATCAACATCAGCTGATTGGAACCCTCTTCGGGCTCGGTCTCAATCCGATCCCGTGGGCTTGACTCACCAGATGGTCAACCCGCGATGAAAGGCAGCGAAATGGTGGCGGTCGTCGTCGCGGGCGATCGCCTGGCCGTAGGCCTGGTGGTGGATGGCCACGGGTTCGCGGTAACCGAACGCCTGCGATTGGCGGGGGTCGACGGGCTCCAAGTGGCCGGAATACACCAGCGATAGACGGCTTTCGTGGTGGACGGGCTGGGGGATCATGGGGTTGCTCGCTTTCTCTCGCGTGTGCTGCTGTGACTGGTGGCTGGGTGGGGTGGAGCTGGGCGGGCGGGCCAGGAGTTGCAACCTCCTGGCCCGCCACCGGGTCAAACCTTGAGCAGATCGAACGCTCGCACCTTCGTGGCCTCGACGGTGGTCGAGGTGATGGCGCGCTCGGCGCGGGCATCGGCCTGGCCGCTCTTAGCGGCGATCGGCGCGGTGTGGTCCAGGTACTCGGTGATCGACTGGTAGGCCGCCCACCGGGTGCCACGGATGGCCTCGTTGGTGTCGGCGGTCCACATCAGGCGGCGCAATTCACGGTTGCGGTTGTCCTGCATGGTCTTTGCCCGCTTGCTGCCGGTATCGGCGGCATCGGAGGTCCACACCTTCTCGACCAGGGCGTTGAACTCATCGCGGGTCATCTGCTCGCTGATCATGGCGTCGGCCTCGGCCTGGAACGCCTCGGCGAACTTGAACGCCAACCCCAGCGCCTGCCGGGCCTCGGCCACATAGCCGGCCGCGCCGGAGGTGTGCCGGATCTTGTAGGACGACTTCGCGCCGGCGATCGCCGCCGCCTGGGTGTTCGCACACACCACCCGGACCGGCGAGACCAGCAGCCGGAACGCGCTCGTCCCATCGTGCGAATTCAACGCCACCAGGTACAGATCGACCGCGTCGCGGCCGCCGACCTGCATCGCGAAAGGCACCTTCAACGTGATGAAAACCTGCTTGCCGCCGCGCAGGCTGCCAGCCGTCTCGAAGTGCGCGCCGGACTGGTCCACCAGGGTGTTGAGCAGATCCGCGTGGGCCTCGTTCTGGATCGGCCGGTACCCGTTGCCGACCACGCCCAGCACGTCCGGCAGACCCGTCTTCGGGTGGGTGCGAACGGTCGCGTAGGCGTCGGGCACATCCAGCAACGCCACACCCTCATCCGCGACGACGGTCGTCGTCAGCGGCTCCTTGCGAACATTCCACCCGCCCAGGAAAGCGTGATCCATGCACTCAGCGGCGGTGAACTGCTGCGGCAACACGGTGCCCAGCCGGTGCCAGGCATGCTCACGCGCTCCCACGAACGCGGCGCTGCCATCGGTGAACGTTTCGATTTCATGCGACATGTGGTGCTCCCCTTCGGTCTGCCCGGCCGGTAGATCCGGCCCGTTCGGCATACCTCAATGATACTATGTCGGACGCCTAGTATCTAGGTATCCTAGTACCTAACTGGAAGTTCACCCGTTTGGGCTATACATGACAGCTAGTAGACATATCGACTACTGGGCCGCTATGCTCCCGGACATGACGACGGCGGCCATTCATCCGGGGGAGATCCTCGGAGTTGCCGAGCTCGGGAAAGTGCTCGGCGTTAACCGCGCGCGGGTAAGCCAGCTCATCGCGAAACCGTGGTTTCCCAAACCTGCCGTCAGGCTTGCGATGGGTCCCGTCTGGCACATCACCGACATCGAACGCATGGCCTCGGAGACCGGCCGGACGCTGAACTACGACGCACTGACCCACCCGGAAATCTCTCCTTCTCCTGGCGGCAGTTCGTCGGGTACGGCTGGGACCGCAGTGCAAAGGGAGCCCTAGGTTCCGAAGGTCAGCCCGGCAGGGGTAACTCGGGCGGGGTGGGGGTAAGAACACCATGGCTGGCGGTGTTTTTCATCGCTGGCAGTACCTCGACGAGTTCGAAGACGTCCGGAACCCTCCCGAGCTCGGCTGCACGGTGCTGGGCCTTTCCGAGAAAGCATTCTGGCAACGCCTGGCGCGGGCGCAATCGGATCTGGTCAGGGCCCGCACCGCGGCGCTGGAGCGCGACCGGCCGGCGCCGGCGTACCGGGATCTGCGGATCGTGGGCGACGACGATTCCCGCCGCCACGGACTGGAACCGATCCCGCTGCGACTGACGGCCAGCCCGCAACAGATCCAGGACGAACTGCACCGCTCCATGTGGGATGTGGCGATCGGACAGTCACTCGACGAGCCCGTCGACGTGCTCGCCGAGGCCGCCGCCGTCGCGGACAGCGTCGATGCGGCCATCGGCGCAGCCTGGTCCATCCGCGAACGCACCCGGGTCCACGACACACCACCCGCAGACAGCCCGGACGGGCCAGCAGCATTGCGGCCGACCGTGTGAAACCTGCGGCTGCTGCGGCAGTCCCTCAACGACGACACCCAGACCGCCGCCGCGACCAGTGACGAGCTGGGCCGGCTCAACGGATACCAGCAATGACAACGGCACAGTCGCAGGACCACCATCAGGTGTCCGCGATCGGCGCGCCGGCGAACGGCCGGCGGGTGTTGCGGCTGGCCGCCCTGGTGGTGATCGCGGCGGTCTGTCTGTCGGCAGCAGTGGCACTGATCGGCAGCGCGATCCAGACCCTGCACAGCAGCGTGGCCGGCGCCGGCGTTGATACCGACGCGGGTAGCGGTGGAGCAGCCGCCCGCCGGGAAGCCATCACATCCGCGGTGACGATGGGCGCCCTGGCGGTGCTGGTCGCCGCCCTGACCGAGATCGTGTTGCCGCGACCGTTGGGCTTGCTGCGAGGCGTCGGCAACCGCCGATTCGTCGGCGGCACGCTGGGCGCCACCGCCGGCTACATCGCACTGCTGCTCCTGACCGGGGTGTTCGCTTCCACCGTTGCGGCGGGCCGGGCCTACCCCGGGTCCGCCGTCACCGATCCCACCCTGCTCGGCCGCGACCTCGTCGAGTCAGGTGCGGCCGGCCTGGCCGAGGAACTGCTGCTGTTCGCGATACCCCTTGCCCTGCTAGGGATCTGGAAGTCTCCGCGCGCCCGGTGGCTCGGCCTCGCTTTGATCGTCGCGCTGCGTCTGGGGATCCACCTGTACTACGGGATCGGCTACGCCGCAATCAGGGTCGTGCCCTGGCTGATCGGCGCCTGGCTGCTCTACCGAGCCATCGGCAGCATCTGGCCACTCATCATCGGCCACACCCTCTACGACGCCGCCCTGCTCACCACGATGCGCACCGACCACACCTGGCCCTACACAGCACTACAAATAGCCACAGCGATCGGCACCATTCCGTTGGCGACGACCGTCGCTAGAACGGCGAACAGAACCGGCCGGATCCGCTGGCTAGCCGTGAGGGGCGACGATGATCAACGAGGCCTGCATCGAGTCCGTCCGCTCAGTTCCGGGCGTCGCCATCGGGCATCTGCGCCGAACGGAATGAGGAGAACGTCACGACCGTAGCGGCGACCAGCAGCCCGCCGATCCCGACGGCGATGGCAGGCCGATTTCCCCAGGTCGCGGCGAGCCATCCACCGAGCGGCGCGGATACCGCGATGGAGCCCCAGTTGAGTGACCGGATGGTGGCATTCATCCTGGCCCGCAACCGATCCGGCGTCACCGCGTTGCGATAGCTCATCGACAGCGGGCCCTTCAGCCCAAGACCAAGTCCGAAGAGCAGTTGGCTGCCGACCAGGGCGGCGATGCCCGGCCAACCCGGCTTGGCGAGCAGCACAAACCCGTAGGCGATGGGGGAGAGCCATTCGGCAGCGGTGTAGACCCGGCCGAGGCCGAACCGGTCACCGAGTCGCGGCGCGAGCCCGGCGCCGATCACCCCGGTCAGGCCGGCGCAGGCCAGGATGACGCCGATAGTGAGCGCGTCCAGGTGCAGTTCGACGGAGGCGAAGAAGACCAGCACGGTCGTGATCAGCGAGTTGAAAAAGAACCACAGGTGGAGCGAGATCCCATACGGCGCTAGCGTCCGATGCCGGTACACCCATCGCGCACCCTCCTTCAGCTCGCGCCACACATGCCGGTCGGTGTGCCGCTGCCGGACGGCTTCCGCTGTTCGCACCGTGCCCAGCACGGCCGCCGAGACCGCGTAGGACGCGGCGTCCACCAGGATTGCGATCGGTGCCGATAGGAACCGGACCAGCGCACCGGCGACCAGCGGACCGGCCGACTGCGCGGCCGACATCGTCTGCTCCAGACGGGAGTTCGCGACGGGCAACATCGACAACGGAACTAGATTCGGCAACAGCGACTGGTGCGCGGCCTGGAAGAACATGGACGCCGCGCCGGCTCCGAACACCAGGACCGCGAGCAGCGGCACGCTGAGAGCGCCGGCCAGCGCCAGAGTCCCGGCGACGCCGAACAGCACCGGCAGGCGATGTCCGCGACGATCAGCGCCGGCCGACGCCGCATCCGGTCAACCAATACCCCGGCGATTAGCGTTAGCCCGAACAGCAGATACGGCAGCCACTGCGCGGTCCGGATCAGGCCCAGCTCGGTCTGGTTCGCGTGCAGGGTCTGGATCAACAGCAGCTGCAGCGCCAGGCCAGAGACGAAGGTACCCAGGTTCGATACCGCGTCGGCGATCCAGAACCGGACGAACGCCGGATACCCAAGGATCCCGCTGGAGGCCACCTGCTCAGTGCATCATGAGATGACCTCGACTCCGAGTTCGGCCAGGCCACGGCGGGCGTCGGTTAATCCGTGGTCGTTGTCCGTCTGGTCGGTGATGCCGGTCAGGTTGTTGGAGGCCAGGCGTCCGGCGAAGTAGGCGGCCTGGACCGCCCATCGGAATCGACGAAACGTGTCCAGATGCGCTAACTCCTCGGATCCGAGTGGGCCGCGGGTGCGGTACGTGCCCAGCAACGGAGTGGCGCTGCCGGGACCGCCGAGGTACATGACAACCGAGGCGATGTCGTACATGACGGGACCCCGCTGGGCGCCGGTCCAATCGATCAGTCCGGTGATGTCGCTTGCGTCGTCGCGGCGAAATGCCTCAGGCGCGGGATCGGTGTGCAACGTTGACCACGTCACGTTCAGCGGGTCGGCCTCGGCGCGCACGGCGGAGATCGCTGCTGCCAGCCACGGGTAGGCGTCGACGCCGGGGGCGTCGGGGGTGAGCCACTCGAAGAACATTCCCGTTCCCGATTCCGCTGCTGGACCTCCCAGACTGTGCACACGGGAGAGCGTGTGGGCGATCCAGCGCTGTTCTTCGTCGAGTCGGCCATCGAGTTCTCGGCCAGGCACGAACTCGAGCAGGGCAAGTGCGTGATCGGCAACGACGAGTTGACCGTCATGGGTCGGTCCCGGCGCTCCGGTGACCAGGCCGGCTTCGGCGAGGCGAGCAGCAATGTCACAGCCAGCCGCCAACTGCTGCAGGTCAGAGGGTGCCACCCGCTTTGCGACGTAGGTAGCGTCGGCGTGAGTGACCAACCAAGTCTCGGAGTTCATACCGCCGCCGAGCGGTCGGACGTGAGCAGCTACGAACCCCGAGTGTCGGTCGAGCAGATCGACTAGGTCGGTGATCACTACAAAAGTCTGCCCTCGTCGGTCAGCTGATCTTCTTCTGGGTCGGAACGCAAATAACGGGCGTGACGAACTCGTTCCGGTCGGAGATCGTGTTGCGGCGCAATCTTCCGAGTCGTTCGAGGCAAGCAACCACACGCGCCGATCGGCGCTATCTGTCTGCAAGGATGCGCTGGTGGACGGAGCAGCGGCGGGTGAGCGCGCGCCCGTCGAGGCCTTGATTCTCGTGGACATGCAGACCGGCTTCCTCGAGGGAGGGGCTGCCATCTCCGACGCCCAGTCGTTGATCAGCCAGCTTGAGGTTCTGCTCAGCGGCGCTCGAATGGCCCGGGCGTTGATCGTGCAGCTGCAAAACGACGGGCTCCGCGGCGCCATCGACGAACCGGGGGAGCCGGGCTGGCGTCTGCACTTGCCACCGATGCCGGACGAGCCAGTTCTCCGCAAGAGCAGCGATGACGGCTTCGCGGGTACGAGGCTGGACGAGCTGCTGCGTGAGCACGGCGTTCGACGAGTCGTCATCGGCGGCCTGCTGTCGGAAATGTGCGTGAGCGCCACCGCGCGCAGCGCCCTCGCTCGCGGGCTGCAGGTCGTGTTGCCACATGACGCCCACGGCACATACGACTTGAAAGGCATCCCGGCGGCCACGGTCGCCCGAGTCGCTGAGCATGCTCTCGGAGACGGTGTCGAACTTGTCGGCTCCGCGCAGTCGGTCAGCTTCGCTGCACCGAAGACTTGAACCGCCGACGATCACCGCCAGAGGATCCGCTCGCGGCACAGGTTCGTCCCGCTGGTGCGGTTGGTGACGCGTGCTCGGCATGACCGATCAGCATCCGCGGCGCAGGCGAGCGGTAGTACTCGTGAGTGGCATGTCTGGCACCGGCGTGCTTGCGGGCGAGGCGAGGTAAGCACTGGCCGGCATCAGGGCGCAAGCCAGGTTGTGGGCTGGTTGAGTGGCTGCGGCGGTCGGCCGTCATGGCCGCCAGGGCGGCGAGTAAGTGGCAGGCCTCGGTCGGGCCGTCGAATGCGCCGGGGTCGCGGGTGAGGCGATGATCTGTTCTCGGAGAATGTCGCCATGGCCGGCGTGACGGGCGAAATCCTCGATCAGGACCAGGTAGATGAACCGCAGGTTGACATCGCCGGCGCGCGGATGCGTCTTGGTGTCGTCGAGTTCGAAGTCGGCGGCGATCACGCGAGAACGCTCGCTGGCGCGCTCGAATTCGCCGATCACGTCGGCCAACGTTTCGTCGTCGGCGACAAGGAAAGTGCCGTCGTCAGGGGAGGCGTAGCCGTCGCATTCGGATTCGTCCAGGCCGAGCAGGATGCGTTGGAACCAGATGCGCTCGGCGGCGGCGGCGTGTTTGATCAGGCCGATCGGTGTGGTTAGTGAGGCGACCAGGCGCCGTCGTGCGTCGGCGTCGGACAGTTCTTGCGCGGTGTCGATGAGCGCTCGCCGGTTGCGGTCGAGCATGCTGTTCAACATGAGACGTTCGGGTCCAGTGGTGACTAGCGGCATCGGTGGTTCAGTCTTTCTGGGTTGAGGGACATTTGACCGGTCCGGACCGTGGGCACGTGTTCGAGCAGCTTGGCGACTCGGTCGTACAGGGCTTCCCTCGATCGCCGAGGAGAAAGCCGGTGACATTGGCGCCGATGACCCGCGGGATGTGGGAGCTGAAGCACCGCGGCTGCAAAATGCTTTCGGACACTTGTCAGGCAGTCCCCGGGAATGCCCTGTCCAGAGTCGAGGAGAGCCGGATCGATGACGAGGATAACGTCCATGCCAGACGTGCTCCCTGCTCACCCGTATTCGGAACTCGCCCACATTCGGAGGGGCATGAGCTGTTCTCGGTTGGCCGATCCACCCTCTACCGCGCTGTCCAACGCGCCGGGGATCCCAACATCGCGCGACTCAAGTCCTAACCGCCACCGATTGGGGCTGGTGACAGCACCGTTACCGGCACTTCCCCCGTGGGTTCACTCTCACTGAGCGTTCGTTGGCGGGAACTCACCGCAATTCCGTTGGTGACGACGGGTTTCCGGGCGTGTTCGCTGTCGCCCCTGGCGGCGGATCAGCGTCGTCGAGTTGGGCGCCGGCGATCGTGCTGTATCTGCTGGCGGCGGCGTGGGACAGGTTGAACATCATCGTCAGGTGCAGCGGATCAGGGCCGACTGCGAGGGCTTCCTGCAGGATCCGGTCGGCTCGTATCCGGGCCAGGTCGACGCCGCGGCGGACGAGATGCATCTTCAAATATTGCTCGGTGACCGTAGTGGTGGTCAGCGCTGTTCTGGTGGATATCAGGACGTGCGGGTTCGGGGTGTGCGGCCAAAGGGTCCGGCGGTGCTGGAGCCAGGTTTCCAGGGCTCGGCAGGTCAGGTCGCCCAGTATGGCCGGGTGCCCGGCCAGGGTGATCCGCCGGTTGGGCAGGTCAACGTCGTCCAGGCGGAGCTGCCGTATCGCTGCCGGTCGGACAGCGTGAACAGCGGTCAACGCGATCACCAGTCGCTGCGCCGGTGTTGCCGCGATCTGTTGAATGGCAACGACTTCCGCGTCAGTGAGCGGTAGCTGTGCGGTCATCATCGTGCCGGCGGTGAGTCCTCTGGTGGGGTCTGTGTAGATGAGTCGGCCTCTCTTGGCGTATCCGAACAGCGAGCGCAACGCCGAGATTGCGTTGTGTCGTCGCCAGCCGAGCAGCTCAAGGTCATCAAGGACGGTGGCGACGTCGTCGGTGGTGATCTCGCGGAGCCGGGTGCGGGTTGCTGCCCAACGGGCCAGAAACGGCCGAACGGCCCCAAAGTAGACGTAGAGGCTGGTTGGTGAGCGTGGTCGGTTGCGGGCGTCACCGTCCAGTAGGTGCCTCAGCCACGCTCGGATGTCGTCGGCGAATCCTGCTGGCACAGCTGCGGTTCGGCGGTCGATCCAGTGCCGGATCGCCGGGATCGTGTCGTCGGTGAGCAGGTCGAGTTCGGCCAGAATTTCGGCGACCCGAGGTGTGGACGTCGTTCGCGCGGTCTGGGATCGAATCTGGCTGGTCGTGACCTGCTGCCCAGGCAACCGGTCGGTCAGCACTGCAGCCAGCCCGTCGATCGTGCAATTGATCGTCGAGGGTGACCACTCATTGGTCTGACCGACCTCCTTGGCGCGATGGGCGGCAGTGCGTAGCACGGGGTCATCGGCGGACAGCGCGGAGTGCTGCCATCTGGGTGTGACTGCTCGATCTCCGGTTTGCGGGCAACATAGGCTTGTTGGCGGCATCTGTTGCTGCAGTAGAAGCGATCTCGACGGCTCGACGGAGCGAGCAACTGCCCGCAGCTTAGGCAGTTCACCGTGGCGGCAGGGACCGGCCGTTCACCGGCCGAGGAGTCACCGACCGTTCACCTACTGCCCGGCTCGTTGCGGGAGCATCCGCCGCGGCGGGCATCGGGACCTGCTCCGGTTCCGGAAGCAGCAGGTCGGCGACCCCGCAGCCCAGAACGGCGCACAACACGTCCAGATCTTCGAGTTTGACGGCGTTGGGTTGCCCTGACCACAGGCCGGACATCTTGCCGGCGCTGATGATCATGCCGCGTTCGGTGAGCATCCGGTGCAACTCGCTGGCCTTCCAGATGCCGCGGTTCGCCGCCGCCAGGCGCAGGTTCCACTTCATCAGATCAGCCCTTTCCAACGGTCGGCCGCGCGTTGCTGGCCGCTGGCCCACGCTTGCTCGACATGTTCGGAATGCACATGGACATACCGGGCCGTCGTTCCGGTCCAGGCATGCCCGAGCAGCTCCTGGATGGCGAACAGATTCATCCCCGACAGATAGAGCTGGCTGGCGCAAAAGTGCCGCAGGACATGCGGTGTCAGCTTCCCCGCCCAGCTCGGCAGGTGCTGCGCGGCGGCGACGGCCAGAGCCCGTCGGAACACCTCCGCGGTCACTCGACCGCTGGTGCCGTCGAGATTCTTGCGTTCGGATGGGAACAGCGGAGCACCGATCCTGGTGTGATCATCGTCGAGTTGACCCCAGACGTCCTCGATGAACCACCGCAGGTTCCGGTCGGCGCCGTTGATCATCGGAACCAGCCTCGGTTTGGGTCCTTTGCGACGAGAACCTTTGCCGTGACGGACGTTCAACTTCCCGAAACGGCCGAGCTCCCACCGCACGTCATCCAAATCCAGCATTCGGGCCTCGTTGATCCGTAACCCGACATCCGCGGCCAACCGAGCGGCCGCGTAGTTCCGGGCGGCCGGCGCGAACTTCCGGCAGGACACCAGCTCCTCCCGCCATCCGACGAACAACTGCTCGACCTCGGCCGCGCTGGGCGGAATCCGCAGCTGCGGATCGACCGCTTTCCGAGGCCGGTTCATCTCATCCAGCGGACACTCAACGACACGGCCCGTCAGGTTGTGCAGTTCGGCTCGGTGACGCAACTCCAGATACTGGAAGAAAACCGTCAACGTCCCCGCCCGGTTCGTCCTGGTCGATGAGGGAGCCGACCGCAACGCCCTCCCGAAGTAGGCATCGGCATCCGTTGGGGTCATCTCCCACAACGGCCGCCCGAACCAGCCCCTGATCGTTTCCAAATGGCTCGTGTCGGCCCTGATCGAGCTGTCGGCCAGCCCAGCCGACGCCCGGGCCAGGACGAACCCGCAAAGGACAATCGGTCTCGTAATCCGCAAGCTCCTGGCCCCCGACCGGCGGCCGCCACTCACGAAGGTCACACACCGCAGCCAGCGCCAACCCACACCCCGCAACTTCAACCAGAACCAGCGACCATCAGGATACGAGCAATTCTCTCACCCAGCCTGAAGGAACTTCACCAGCCACGCCCGGCCGCCGCCCCTTGCAATACGGCCAGCACCACGCGCTTTCGAGCTCCAGATCGCCCCACGGTCGGCGCACCAACTCATGGATTGTTGCTTACCCTTGTCGGGTGCCAAGGGCCACGAGTTTCGGGGTGGGATCGTTTGGGTTGTCATTGGTTGACTCCGGCCGTTGTTGAGGTGAGTGGGGTGACGCCGCGGCCGGCGATGGCTTGGGACAGCCGGACTGATTCGCCGGTGGTTTGGCAGACGTGGGCGTGGTGTAGCAGGCGGTCGACCGTGGCGGTGGCCAGGGTTTTGGGCATGAGCTCGTCGAATCCCGCCGGGTGCAGGTTCGAGGAGATCGCCACGGATCGTTTCTCATAGGCCGCGTCGACGAGTCGGTAGAGGCCTTCGGCGGCGTCGGCGGTAACCGGTAAGAGCCCTATGTCATCAACGACGACGAGCTCGGCGCGGAGGATCTTGCTGATCGCTTTGCTGACGGTGTCGTCGGCCCGGTGCCGGCGGATCAGACCGCGAGGTCTTCCAGGGTGAACCAGGCGACGTGCAGTGCGCTGATCGCGACACCGGTGTCGAAGGCCGCAGCCGCTTCCGTCCAGGCGGCCAGAGTGTGGGGTACCGGGCGACCAAGACTCCCTGGCCCAAGTCCCAGACGCCGAAACCACCACCGATTACGTTTCCGAGCGCGTAGAGCGCTCCCATTCGGGTGATCCCTGCGCAGTTCGACGGCACGTGCCGGCCGCAGGGAGCTGACCCATCCCAATGTGACCCAGCTCACACCTAGACTTTAAGGGGTGGTGCTCGGTGGGAGACATAAGAGGAAGCGATAGCCGAACTTGTTCGGATATCGCTTCCCTCAGGGACGGCCTCTATGGACCAGGCGCGACGGGCGGACCCGCCGGACGGCGGGAGTGGCGATGCGTCGCGCTTACAACTGGACGACTACCTCGACGACGAGGCATTGGAAGAGGCGCTCCGGGCGACCGAGTTTGACCAGGCGAACGAGCGGTTCGACAGGTTGGGTGGAGACGAAGACCTGCTGCTGCGCCTTCAGCTTCACGGATTTGCCGGTAAGGAGTGGGATCGCGCGGCGGAGGAGTTCGCGGTCTACGGGATGGCGGTGCTGCGGTCGTGGCTGCGGACTCAGCTCATCTTCATCAAGGTGCGCCAGCGCACCAGGATGCCTTTGGCACGCCCGCCCGAGGGCTGGTTGGACGAACTCGACGTGCGGGTGAGCGTCGCGGAAGACACGATCATCAGGGCAATTGCGAAGTTCAGAGAGGTGTTGATGGACGGGGGGTGGCGATCAGACGGTGGGGCAAGCCTCCGCACCTATTTCATCGGCCAGTGCCTGTTCCAGATCCTCAACGTGTTCCGCGATGCCGCCAAAGCCGAACGGCAGCGCCGCAAACGTGAACTCGTCCAGTCTCCCGAGGAGGTCGAGAGGCTGAGGGTCGGGAGCGCTGCACCGGCCGATGCCGCGCTGATGAATCGTCTGACGACCGAGGAGTTGTTGGAGAGCGTGCATCCCCGCGCGCGCGGCGCGATGGCGCGTCGGGCCCGCGGTGAGTCGTATGAGGAGATCGCCGTCGCCGAGGGCTTCGCCGATGCCAAGGCAGTCGAGAACAGGTTGGGGTACGAACGCCGTCGTAGGGACAGCGCTAAGTCGAAGGAGATCTCGTGAGCAAGGAACGCAGTCGGCGAGTGAGCATCGACGCTCTCATCGAACGATCATCACTGGGCACCCCAGCCGCACGGGCAGTGCGACGCAGTGTGTCAGCAGCTGACCGGGAGCAGATTATCCGTTCTGCGGTCACCGGTCGGTTCGTTGCCAACAGGAGCGCTCGAAAGTCACCCGGAAGAATTTCAGGGTTAACCGGGACCAGATGACTTATGAGGTGGTAACCGCTCTAACCAGGGGCGGCAACCCGAAGGGAGACATCATGTCTCGCTCATACCGTAGTGCGTCCAGCGGTCGTTTCGTCACCAGGAGTTGGGCCTCGCGCGGCCCCAGGACGACGGTGGCCGAGAGTGGCCGGAACAACAGCAGCGGCACGCATCAGCGCTCTGCGATCACGGGCAGGTTCGTGACCCCGGCGACTGCGGCGCGGCATCCGAACACGACGGTCACGGAGAAGGGTTGACCTCAGCCGTCGGGAAGACCGCCACCGAATGTCTTCCCGACGGCAGCCCGACTGGTCGTCACAGGACCGCACGATCTCCGCGACCCGCGGGTCATATCAGCCGTCGAAACGAGCCGCTCGTGCGGGGCGTCGCTGATGCCGCATCGGCTCCGACGCTTAGAGTTGGCCAATGACTGTTACTGCCGAACGCGCAGGTACGGTCGTGGGATTGTTTGCCGGCATCGGCGGCCTTGAGGTTGGGCTGGCAGAACACGGCTGGACCACTGAACTGTTCAGCGAGCTTGACACCGGCGCAGCGGCGGTGCTGACCGCACATTTCCCGGACGTCCCAAATGTGCCCGACGTGGCCCAGCTGCGGGCCTTGCCTGGTGGGGTGGAGATGGTCACTGCGGGGTTTCCGTGTCAGGATCTCAGCCAGGCCGGGCGAACCGTTGGTATAGGCGGCGATCGGTCTGGGTTGGTCGACCAGGTGTTTCGGCTAGTTCGTCGGCGGCAGGGACCGCGGTGGTTGCTGCTGGAGAACGTGCCGTTCATGCTCAAGTTGGATCGCGGTCGGGCGATGCGGCATATCACCGCTGCGCTTGAGGAGCTTGGTTATCAGTGGGCATACCGAGTCGTCGACGCCCGCGCGTTCGGCCTACCTCAACGTCGCCAACGAGTTCTGATGTTGGCCAGCCGCACCGAGGACCCGCGTGAGGTGGTTTTCGGCCAAGACGCCCGCGAGCCCGCGGCAAACGACCACAACACGGTGGCCTGCGGCTTCTATTGGACCGAAGGGGTTCGTGGACTGGGTTGGGCGGTCGACGCCGTCCCGACCCTGAAGGGTGGTTCGACGATCGGTATTGCGTCCCCACCGGCGATCCGACAGCAGCAGACTCGTCGGATCGTCACCCCTGGCATCGTCGATGCCGAACGACTACAGGGCTTCGACCCGGACTGGACCAGGCCGATGCTCGACGTGGCTGGACTGCGCCCTGGTCACCGGTGGAAGCTGGTCGGCAACGCCGTCAGTTCCCGGATGAGCGCTTGGGTCGGGAACCGGCTGGCCAACCCTATCCGTTACGCCGGTGGCACGGACCGGGCATTGCAGCCGGGCGACGCTTGGCCTATAGCGGCGTGGGGTCGCGAGGGCATCGCCTACGGGGCCGATCAGTCCCCTTGGCCGGTCCGTGAACCGTACGAACACCTTGAATCGTTCGTGGAACATCCCAAGAAGCTATCAATCCGGGCTACCGCGGGATTCTTGTCTCGAGCCAGCACCAGCAACCTGCGATTTCCTCCAGGATTCCTCGACGACGTCGCGATCCACCTCGACCTGATGCGCTGTGAGGCCGAGGAATCGGCGGCATGAACGGGCCAGGCATCATCGTCCGCACCCTGAGCGGGCCTAGGGTGACAAGTAAGAAGGACGGCAGCATCTGGCAATACCATTCCCGCAGCGACGATCACTCCAAGGTCGCTTGCTGGGCGGTCCTGTTCGATGTGTTGCAGCAGTCCAGTCTGCTGCGGGCCCACGTCACCGCCGGCAAAGTCGCGTTCGGGATCAATAGACAGATCAACGACTGGAGCACCGGTCGCCGCAAGAATCTCGACATGGTCGTGGCTCGCCATGCCGGCGCCGCAGGTACCGGCGCGTTCGACCTGGTCGATCTGGCGGCCCGGTGGAGGCTCGACCTAACCGACTCCGAGCGTGGTGTCCTGGCGGATTTGCCGATCTCGCCCGGCGGTATGGCCGGCGCCACCGTCCTGGTCGCCCTTGAGGCGAAAGCTTGTATGACTGAGCATGTCAAAGCGCGGCCTCGTCTCTACGACGAGCTGACATCGAGCCATGCGACGGTGCACGGCGACAACGCCAACGCCCTGGCCATCGGGTTGGTAATGCTGAACGCCGGAGCTACCTTCGTCAGCCCGGGCCGGCAGGGACAGGGCGATGCCGTCGTGTCTCGCCACAAGCAGCCCGAAGCGGCGGCCGCGGTGATGGGCAAGCTGGCCGAGGTCAACCGCCGACCGGGCCCAGGGTCGCAACAGGCGGGGTTCGACGCGTTCGGTGTGCTCGTTGTCGACATGGCCAACGACGGCACCCCCGTCACCGTTGTCACGGCCCCGCCGGCTCCCGGCGCGGCCGACGACTTCTACTATGACCGGATGGTCACTCGCGCCGCCCACCTCTACGACACCTCGTTCGGCAACATCTGAAACCCTCGGCTCTGACCACCCCCGCCCACCGGTTCGGCGACCAGAGACCGGATGGTGCGTCAACAGAGACCGGATGATGCGACGACCACTGGATTCCGCCGATCGCTTGACGAGCGCTCCAGTCACCCAGGTGGACGGGACCGGGCGTCAGCGAAGTTGTCGAGCCGGCCTGACAGACTCCGAAGTTGAAGAGGCTTCCAGACCGCACGCCAATATGGCCCAGGATACCCACAGCAGTGGGGCGTTACCCTTGGGCGTCCGCCAGCCGGAGAGCTTCGAAGACGCTTACCGGCGTGGCAGTGCTGGATGGCGTCGCCGTAGGAGTCTGAGGTAGATGAGCCGTCGTCGTGGATGTGCACCCCACGAGACCCAGCACTGTCAGCAGTGCCACGGCACCGACTTGCCATGGCATCCGCGGTGTCCGCGTCATTGAAGTACCTCCGAAACGATGTTGTCCGCCATCTCACTGACACGACCAGCGAGCGAAGTGCTGCACGCGTGATCCTCCCGACCGCAGACGATCAGGACCGTGCGGCCGTGTCTCCAGACCATCCCTCATCGGGAATATCAAACCAGGGTGGCGGGGTGCGCGGTTGTGTTGGCAGTGGCGAAATCTTGTAGGTCGGCGAAAGCTTGGACAATCAGGGCGTCCACGTTGCTGGACGGGTCGGCGGCCCAGGTGTGGATCGCGTGTCCCCACGCGGTGGTGCCGACGTGGGCCAGCAGGGTCGCGTTCCACTCGGTGAGCCCGCGCTCGCGTAGTGCGTCGGCGACGATGGTGCTCAAAGCTGCTTCCTTCATCAGTTCCCGTTCGCGTAGTGCCGGGGTCACAGCGATGATTTGGTGACGGGCCTCGGCGAACAGGCGGTTGTCTTCCAGACTTGGAGACATTGAACGGAACGCCTGAAGCATCGCCGCTGCTGGTGTCAACCCGCGTGGTACGTCGACGAGCGCCTGGGTGAGTGCTTCCTGTTGGCGACCTTCGTTGTTGAACAGCACCTCGCGTTTGTCGGTGAAGTGGCGAAAGAACGTCCGCTGGGTGACGCCGGCCTTGGCGGCGATGTCGGCGATGGTGGTCTGGTCGTAGCCGCGCCCGGTATAGAGCTCCAGCGCGGCGCGCTCGAGCCGATCACGCGCTTGGGCGCCACTGCGAGGCATACCAGCGACGATACGTGTTACGTCACACTATGACGCAACAATTGGCGTAGCGTCACACTGTGTCGCTACTGTTGAGTCACACTGTGACACTACGGTTGCAGTGGTTCTAGAGGAGAAGCAATGCACGTGTTCGTCACCGGCGGCACCGGTCAGACCGGTCCCGCCATCGTTTCCGAGCTGATCGGCTCCGGCCACACCGTCACCGGCCTAGCCCGCTCAGACGCTGCCGCAGCCCGGCTGCAGGCGCTCGGGGCAACACCGCTGCGCGGTTCGGTAGACGACCTCGACACGCTGCACACCGGTGCCGCCCAGGCCGACGGCGTCGTTCACATGGCCATCGCCGGCGACTTCAGCAACCCCGAGGACATCACCCGCCGCGAGGTCGCCGCGATCCAGGCCCTCGGCCAAGCCCTCGTCGACACCGACAAGCCACTCGTCACCACGTCGGGCACGCTGGTGTTGCCCGCCGGCCATCTCACCACCGAACACGACACCCCCGACCCCAACTCGATCGGAAGTCTGCGGATCCCGGGCGCTCAAGCGTGTCTGGACTTTGCTGATCGCGGTGTGCGCGCCGTCGTCCTGCGGTTGGCTCCGACTGTTCACGGCCCGCGTGACCATGGGTTCATCCCGATGCTGATTAGCGCCGCCCGCGCGAGCGGGGTCTCGGCCTACATCGAAGACGGCTCGAACCGCTGGCCGGCCGTACATCGCCTCGACGCTGCCAACCTGTACCGCCTCGCCCTGGAGAAGGCCCCGGCAGGCGAAACACTGCACGCCACCGGCGAGCAAGCCATCTCATTCCGCAGCATCGCCGAAAAGATCGGCGAGAAGTTGAACCTGCCAACGAAGTCCGTCGCCGCCACAGACGCCGCAGCCCACTTCGGCAACCCGTTCATGGCCGTCGTCTTCAGCACCGACGCGCCCGTCTCAAGCGAACACACCCAGCAGCTGCTCGGCTGGAGCCCCAACCACTGGACCCTGCTCGAGGACCTCGACAACGGCGACTACTTCGCCAACCCCGCCCCTGCCTGACGCCACCAGCATCTATCCCACCTCTCGCGCCACCTGGCTATTTGGTGTCCGATAGGCGATCGTTCTACGGGGCAGGCTGGAAGAGGTCTCACGGAGCGATGATGATCTTCCCGATGTGGCTGCCTTCGAGGAACTGCTGCTGCGCCTGGTGGATGTCGGGCAGGTGGCGGCCGGCGATTCGAGGGCTGATCGTCCCAGCCTGGGCGACCTCGATGAGCTTGGCGAAGTGCTCCCGAGTGTGCATCGACGATGCCGATCAGGCGCAGGTTGTGCAGATACCGCCGTCGCAGGTCGAAGCTCACCACCGGCCCGGCGACGGCGCCGGCGATGACCCAGCGGCCGTCGTCGCGGACCAGGGGCAGCCACTGGTCGAGCAGCGGGCCGCCGGCGATGTCGGCGACGGCATCCAGCCCGGAGGGCATCAGCTCGGTGACCTGGGTGGCAAGGTTTCCGGCATTGCGGGACACGTCGCCGATGGCGCCGGCGTCGCGCAACTGGTCGGCTTTGGCGGCGCTGCTCACCGCCACCACCTTGGCGCCGCGGGGGGCGGCAAGCTGAACCAACGCCAGGCCAACTCCGCCGGAGGCGCCGGTGACCAAGACCCGCTCGCCGGCACACAGTTCGGCGCGTTCCAGCATTCCTATCGCCGCGCCGTAGGCGACCGGCAGGCAGGCGAGCTGCTCATCAGACAGCGGTGAGTCGGTGACATCGTGAGTCTGAGCGGCCGGGACGACGACGTACTCGGCGAAGCCGCCGTCGGCCTCGCTACCCAGCAGACCCACCGGCGGCGCCTCCGGATGTTCATCGAGGTAGATCGCCGGATCGACCAGCACCCTTCGGCCCACCAGCCCGGCGGACACACCCGGGCCGACGGCGCAGACCACCCCAGCGATGTCACCGCCCTGCACACGGGGAAAGGAAATCGGACCGCGCCACCCGGCCAGAGCATCCGGTTGGCCCGGCAACCCGTAGGCACCCCGCCGGGTCCAGATGTCAGTGTTGTTGACCGCCGCGACCGTTACCCGGACCAACAGCTCGCCGTCACCCGCCACCGGCACCGGCACCGGCACCGGCACCGGCCAGTCTTCACGCACCTCGATGGCGTCTTGGTCACCGTGGCGAACCACCACCGTGGCGGTCATCAACTCGTCCATGCCACCACCCTGCCAGCGCCAAAGGTGACGACGCGCCTCGGCTGGTCACCTCGGAACGAAAACCAATGAACGGGCGGTGGGTGGGTCGCGTCCCGCAACACGATCCGCCTACGGCACGTTGCGATCAGCGGCGGTCAGGTCAGCTGAGGGCATGAGGTAGGCGGCGATCAGCAGCAGGTCCAGGACCAGCGCGACGGGGACGGAGAGGAACGCGGTGCCGGCGGCGATCAGGTAGACGAGGGGTCCGAGCAGGTAGCGGCGTGATTGAGCGCGGACGCGTCGGCGGTCGAGGCCGGGGCGCAGCAGGTCGGCGTGGGCTGCGTAACGCCAGATCGCGTTGTAGAACAGGCCGCCGAGGAACAGCAGTCCGCTGTAAAGGGCGACGGCGACGGCCTGGTCGGTGTGACTGCCGTGTCGCAGGGCGTCGGCGACGAGCCGGGTGGGGACGGGTTGCAGCGCGATGCAGCCAAGCAGAGCGACGTCGAGGAGTAGCAGGACGTGGTCGGCGTCGTCGATCCAGCGGAACATGACGTGGTGGCTGGCCCAGATCTGGCCGATGAGCAGGAACGACAGTCCATAGGCCAGGAACTGCGGCCACGCGTGGCTGAGCCCGGACAGCAGGTGCCCGCGAGGGAAGGTGCCGACCGCGACGTCGAGGGTGAGCAGGGTCGCGGCGATAGCGAAGACCCCGTCACTGAAAGTTTCCAGGTGGGCGGCGTCTCGCGGTGCCCGGCGCCGGCCGGCGCTCGGGCGGGGGGCGGTCACGCCGGACTTGTCGGCTGCGCACTCGCGTGGGCGAGCAGTTCGGGTAGGCGGGCGGCGGTGTCGGGGTTGGCGGGCACGAAGGCGAGCAGGTGCTGGTCGGGGTCCTCGAGGGCGGCGAGCTTGACGTAGTCCAGCGTGAGCGGGCCGAGGGCGGGGTGGTGGAAGTGTTTGCGGGCGGGAGTGAACCCGCGGATCGGGTGCTCAGCCCACATGCGGGTGAAGTCTGAGCTGGCCTGCTGCAGTCCGTCGATGAGTGCGCGGACCCGTGGGTGGTCTGTGCGGGCGCCGTTGGCGGCCCGGAACTGTCCGATCAGCTGCTGCGCTTCGCCGGTCCAGTCGGCGAGCAGGGTGCGCATGGCCGGGCGGGTGAATAGTAGCCAGATGCCGTTGCGTTCGGCCTCGTCAAGATGGTCGAGCCCGCCGACCAGCGCGTCGTAGGCGCGGTTGTAGGTCAGCAGGTCCCAGCACTGGTCCATGACGTAGGCCGGGTTCGGGTCCAGGGTGCTCACCAGGGCGTGCAGCGCCGCTCCGACCACCGGGCGGCCGGGCGAGGACTGCGGCGGCAACGGCTGGCCGGCCAGGGTGAACAGGTGCCGCCGCTCGGCGGCGGTCAGCAGCAGTGACCGGGCCAGGGCGTCGACGACTTGGCGGCTGACGGTGATGTTGCGTTGCTGCTCCAGCCACGTGTACCAGGTCACGCTCACCCCGGACAGTTGGGCGAGTTCCTCGCGGCGTAGCCCGGGGGTGCGGCGCCGCGGCCCGGCGCTGAGTCCCACCTGCAGCGGGCTGACCGCCTCCCGCCGGGACCGCAGGAAGACGGCGAGTTCCTGCCGGCGGGCCATGTCTGCCATCGAACCCTCCCCGGCACCACCGTGCCGTGGCGATGCGTGGTGGCGTTCATACCAGCACAAGTGCCCCTCTGTAAGAGGCAGCGTGTTGGCCTCAGTGTGGACCTATGACCCACCCCGGCCACACCGCACCAGAGGACGGTTCCATGGGGCACGATCCCGAGCCCACTGAGCCCACTGAGCCCGCGAGACCCGCGGGCGGTGGTTCGCTACGGCCGGTGGCGGTGCTGGCGGTGGGCAGCTTCGCGATGGGCACCGACAGCTTCGTGCTGGCCGGGATCCTGCCCAACATCGCCGGCGGCCTGCAGGTGAGCACCGCCGCGGCCGGCCAGACGATCACCGTGTTCGCCCTCACCTACGCCCTCACCGCGCCGCTGCTCGCCGGGATCACCGGTTCGCTGCCGCGCAAGCCGCTGATGCTCGCCGCGCTGGGCTTGTTCGTGCTGGCCAACCTCGCCTCGGCCGCCGCACCCAGCCTCGCACTGCTGCTCGCGGCCCGGGTCGCGGCCGGTCTGGGCGCCGCCCTGTACACGCCGAACGCGTCGGCCGCCGCGACCGCCCTGGTCGAGCCGGGCCGCCGCGGCCGCGCCCTGGCGATGGTGCTCGGCGGGCTCACCGTCGGCACCGTGCTGGGCGTTCCGGTCGGCACCGCCATCGGCCAGCGGATCTCCTGGCAAGCCAGCCTGGTGTTCGTCGCCGTCGTGGGCCTGGTCGCTCTGCTCGGCATCCTGGCCACCTTGCCCTCGCTGGCCCTGCCGCCCGCGGTGCCGCTACGGGCGCGGTTCGCGCTGCTCGGCAACCGCCGGGTGCTGGCCATCGTCGCGGTGATGCTGCTGGCCAGCGCCGCCAGCATCAGCGTCTACACCTATGTTGCCGTCGTCCTGGCCCACACCGCGCACATCACCGGCACCACCCTGGCCGCGGTCCTGCTCGTTTGGGGTGCCGGCGGAGCCGTCGGCGCCTTCGGCAGCGGCGCGCTCACCGACCGCTACGGACCCGGCCGCACCCTGCTGCTGGCCATCACCACGCTGACCGTCACCCTGGCCGCCCTGAGCGTGGCCAGCTCGGTGGTCGTCGTGTTCGTCGTGATGGCCGTCAACGGTGCCGCGGCCTGGGCCGTCGCCACCCCGAACAACCACCGGCTCACCGCGCTGGCACCCGCCCTGCCCGGTGTCGTGATCTCCCTCAACTCCTCCGGCATCTACCTCGGCCAAGCACTCGGCGCCGCCGCCGGCGGCCTCCTGCTTGACCACCAGCTCACCCCCGACCTTCTGCCGCTGGTCGGTGCCGCGCTCGGCGTGGTGGCCCTCACCGCCCACCTCCTCACCATCCGCAGAACCCCTCGCCCGCGTGACCGAACGTGTCCTGTAGCGGGATCGTCTGCGGACACCGCCCGGTGACGGGGTGCTCTACGGGACGAGCGTGATCACGGGCGTCCGGCCGACGACGATGCTCGAATGCGTCGCTGACACTGCTGACCGTTCCGCTTGCGCGAATGAGGCAAAGGCGCCGGATTCCAGGACCCTTGTCCCGACATCGTCACCGCAAGCGGTTGGCCTCTGTACGGTCGGTGTCGTGCTGTGCGGTCGTGCAGCAGCAGGAGGACGAGCGGGGATTCGTCGAGTGGGCTTCGGGCGAACCCGGGAGCATTGTGCGCGGCCGGGTCGGTAGGTACACCGGCTATCGGGAAGCAAGCTCTGCCCCGGTGCGCCGCGTCGAGACCCCTGCCGGGAATCTGAACCTGATCGTGAGCTTCGGTGACGAGTTCTTTGCCTCGGCTATCGCGGGAGCCGAGGAGTTGAGCGCCTACACCTCGTTCGCGGTCGGGATGCATGATCGACCGTCGCGGACCGCGCACAACGGTCGCCAGTTCGGCATACAGATCGGGCTCGACCCGTGCGCGGCGTTTTCGCTGCTCGATGTGCCCCTGCACGAGCTGGGCAATCGAGTGGTGGACTGGACGAGCTTCTCGGTACCGATGCCGAGCGTTGGGCGGCGGAGCTGGCGCAGACTCGGGGCTGGCAGCAGCGCTTCTGGTTGCTCGATCGGCTGCTCGGTGAGCGCCTGGCAGCGGGCCCGCAGCCCTCACCCGCGTTGGTGCGGGCGTGGCGCACGATGCAGAACGCGGGCGGGTCAGTGCCTATCGCCGATCTGGTCCGAGGCGCGGGATGTAGCCACCGACACCTGGTGGCCCAGTTCCGCGAGCAGGTCGGCGCGACCCCGAAGACCGCGGCCCGGCTGCTGCGCTATCGGCGCGCGGTCGGGCTGCTCGCGCGAGGCGACCTGCGCCCGGCCCAGGTAGCGGCGGTGTGTGGATACGCCGACCAGTCGCACCTGACCCGGGAGTACCGAAGGTTCTCGGGCACGACACCGGGAGCAGCCACGGTGACCGGAAACGCCGGCTGAGCCGAGGCCTCGACTTCGCAGGCGGATCGGTCAGTTTCCTTCAAGACCACCAGCGCTCGACGGACCTACAGTTCGGGGCATGCCCACTGCGCAACGCATCGTCACAGTCCTGGTCTACGCCGACATCGCCGCCGCCCACGACTTCCTCGTGGACGTGTTCGGTTTCGACTCCGGCGGCGTGCACCGCAACGACGAAGGCGACGTCATGCACGGCGAGGTGGCGCTGGCAGGTGAGGCGATCTGGCTGCACCGCGTCTCACCGGACTACGGCCTCCGCGCGGTCGCGGATCTCGGCTCGGCGACCGGCATGCTCAACGTCTTCGTCGAGGACGTCGACGCCCACCATGCCCACGCCATAGCCGCCGGAGCGACGATCGTCTTCCCCCCGACAGACCAGCCCTACGGCCAGCGTGAGTACGGCGCGTCTGACACCGAGGGCCGAATCTGGTCGTTCGCCACACGTACCTGACCCGGCCTGCCGACATTCGCGCGACCGCCGAGGCCCCGCACGTCGATCCGCTTGCGGGCGGTGGGCAGTGGTGCGAACCGCCGCTCTTGTCCGGCGTTGATCGTCGCGGATAGCGTGCCTCATGCCGGTTCGATTCTTGTCCGACGCCGAGCTCGCGGGGCTGAGTAGCTGGCCGGACGAGATCGCTGACGACGACCTGGTCACCTACTTCACCTTGACCAGCCACGACCTCGGCTGGCTGGGCGCGAACGTCCGGGCCGAGAACCGGCTCGGTGCGGCGGTTCAGCTCTGCGCGCTGCCGTGGCTGGGATGGATTCCGGATGATCTGGCTGGCTGCCCAGCGGCTCCGGGCCGCCGCCTCGCCGACCAGCTGCAACTCGCCGACGAAGATGTGCCGGAGCTGCTGTCGGCGTACGGCGGCTGGGAAGGCCGGACCCGACGTGATCACCGGGCGCTGGTGCTCGACCGGCTCGACTGGCGAGCGTCCGGCGCAGCCGACCGCAAACAGCTCGACGCGTTCCTGCTCGCTCGCGCTATGGAGCATGTGACGCACCCGGTGTGTTGCTTGCGCTGGCATGTGACTGGCTTCGCAACGAACGGATCGTCCGCCCGTCGGTGGACACGTTGTCCCGGCGGGTGGCAGCGGCACGCGACGGTGCTCGCGCCGAGACCTACCACCGGCTGGCCTCGCTTCTCGCTCCGCCGCGTCCGACCCGGTTGAACGGGCTACTGGACGTCGATGACGAACTGGGCATGACCCGCCTGGCGTGGTTACGTCGCGGCGCCACCGCCGCCACCCCAGAGGTGCTCAAGGCGGAGCTGGCCAAGCTGGAGTTCCTACGCGGTCACGGCGCCGATCGGCTCGACCTTTCTACGCTGCCGGCCGGGCGCCGACGGATGCTGGCCGAGACCGGTCGACGCTCGACCAATCAAGCGTTGCAACGCGCCGATGTCGACCGCCGGTATCCGATCCTGTTGGCCACGCTCGCTGAAACCTACGTCGAGGTCCTGGACGAACTCGTACAGCTCCTGGATCAAGCGCTGGCTGGTGCTGACTCCCGCGCCCGGTACGAGCTGTCCCAGCGCGTCGTGGAACGAGCCAAGGTGGAGATCGACCGCGGCAGGCTCCTCGATGAGGTGCTCGACATCCTCGCCGACCCAGCCGTCTCCGACACTGACGCCGGCCGACTGGTCCGTGCGCGCATCGGGATGCCTCGGCTGCAGGCCGCCCGACGGCCCGTGGCGGAGCGGGAGCCGCGTGATCACGGGCATTTCGACCTGCTCGCTGCCCGCTACAAGTACCTGCGGACCTTCACCCCGGCCGTCATCGCAAACCTGCCGCTGACCGGCAACACCTCCGGCCCCGATGTCGCCGCGCTCCTTTACGCGGTCGAGGTATTGCGCGAGCTGAACAGGTCCGGACGCACGACAGTGCCGGGCGACGCGACCACCGAAGCCGCGACATCGTTCGTGCCGACTCGCTGGCGCGGCCACAACAGGAAGACGATGACTCCGGCTCATCAGGTTCTGAGAGCCACGCCGAGTTGGGCGCTCGACCCAACTCAATCCGCAGAACACGCATCTCTCTCCAGGCCACCAATTGCTTGCTCGACAGCCTCAACCAGTCGACCGACCAGGACTGCGGCGTCTAGGAACCGTGATCGTTGGCTACGCGCGCTGCTCGCCCGATGAGCAGGATCTGACTGCTCAGCGGCAGCAGCTCCTCGCACTCGGCGTCGATGAAGCGCGTATATACGTCGATTATGCCGACGGTCGCGTTATGCCGACGTTTGTCGCGAAGCCGTTGGCGCGCAGGGTGATCGCGCCCTGGAGGTCGGCATAACGCCTGTTGGTTGACGGATCCTTTCTTCTCCGATGACGGAGAAGGAGGAGCAATGTCAGGACCGAAGAGCAAGGTTGCCACGGTGGTGGTCAGGGGGCCGTTGGCTTCCTTGAAACCACGTACGCGGCGGAGCTGCACGAGTTGGGCTACACGCCGTTGGGGGTCGTAAAGCAACTGCGCCAGGTGGCGCGCTTGAGCCGCTGGCTCGAGCAGACAGGGATGGATGCCGCCGACCTGAGCAGCGACGTGCTGCAGCAGTACCTGCGAGTTCACCGCGGGGTGGGAGTTGCCACGCCTGCGGCGCCGGGGCTTGCCGCGTTGCTCGCGGTGCTGGGCCGGAGCGCGGCGGTCGTCGAGGCTGGTGAGCATGTGTCGGGTGCGACCGGCGTCGGGCTGCTGGACGCGTTTCGCCACTACTTGCTCGCCGAGCGTGGAATCGGCGCAGCGACGGCGGATCGGTATGTCGAGTACGCCCGGCGATTCATGACCGAACGCGGCGGCGCGGCCGAGCTGAGCGCGCTCACGTCGGCCGATGTCACGCGCTGCGTTCAGCGCGAGGCGGCCAGGGTGGCGGTGGCGTCGACGCAGTATTTCGTGGCGGGTCTTCGCGCGTTCCTGCGGTTCTGCTTCATCGAGTGGCGGGTGGACTCGGACCTGTCGGCCGCGGCGTTGGCGGTGACCCGGCGCCGGCGCTCCTCGTTGCCCAAGGGCATCACCTCCGCCGATGCCGTCGCCTTGCTGAGCTCATGCGACCGGCGCCGAGGCGCGGGCCGACGCGACTACGCGATCTTGTTGGTGCTGCTGCGGTTGGGATTGCGGGCGAGCGAGGTGGCCGGCTCGCCACCGAACTGAAACGACTGCACCGCTACCGGCTCCTGGTCATCGACGAGGTCGGCTACCTGCCGTTCGACGCGACGTCGGCGTCGTTATTCTTCCAACTCGTCGCATCCCGCTATGAGACCGGCTCGATCGTGCTCACCTCGAACCTCGTGTTTTCCCGCTGGGGTGAAACCCTCGGCGACGACGTCGTCGCCGCAGCCACCATCGACCGGCTCGTCCACCACGCCCACATCATCGCCCTCGACGGTGACTCCTACCGCACCAGAGCCCACCGGCCCGAACCACCCCCAGCCACCGGCAACGACCCGAAATGAACCACCAACCAACCCGAAAGGGGTCAATTTTCGGTCAGCAGTAGGGGGGTCAAGATTGGGTCGGCGTTGACACCCTTGAACCGCTCGAACTCACAGTGTTGGGGAGGCGTGTGGTATCGATCCCTGATTGACGGTCAGGTTGTGGCCGCGGGCTCGTGAATCGAGGGTTCTCGTTGCAGTGCTGCTAGGCACTCGTGCACCTTGTCGCCGATGGTTGCCAGCATCTCCAGCTCTGTCGCGGTGAGGTGGTCGATGAGGGCATCGCGGACGTCGGTTAGGTGTTGCGGGGCTGCCGCCGCGATCAAGTCACGGCCCCGGGGGGTGATCGCGATGACCGCCCCCCGCTGGTCGGTGAGGCACCGCGTGCGGGACACGAGGCCGCGGTTTTGCATCCGGCCCAGGTGCTGGGACAGCCGGCTCTTCTCCCAGTGGAGCAGTGCGCCAAGTTCGAACGATCTCAGTCGGGGTTCCCTTAGCAGCGGAACGAATCTGGTCGCTTCCGCCGCCAGCTATCGCCCACTCCGCTCACGCGGCCGGTGAGCGGAGTGGGCGATGTCCTACGCGGCGCAGTTCTGTGTCGAGGTCGAAGGAGTAGGTGCCGTAGAAGTTGACGTGGTCGTGCAGGGCGGGTGTCAGGTGCGCAGCGTCTTCGTCGGCGACGGGGTAGCCCTCGGCGCGCAGGGCGTCGAGCGCGTCGCCGAGGTAGGTGGTGGTCCACAGGACGGCGGCGTTTGTGACAAGGGTCAAACACAGCGCCTGATCGACTTGGTCGTCGAGGTGTCGGCGTCGGACGTGGCCTTGGTGGGCGAAGAAGAGATCGCGGCGTAGGGCGTGCAGGCTCTCGCCCTTGTTCAGTTGCCGTCGTACGCGTCGGCGGAGTTCTTCGTCGGCGACGTAGCGGCACAGGTAGATGGTGCGCACCAGTCGCCCGTATTCCTGCAGCGCGCGGGCGAGCGAGTTCTGCCGACTGCTGGCGTGCAACTTCGCGATGAGCAGGCTCGCGGTGGTATGCCCGAACTTCATCGACCCGACGAGCCGGAGCAGATCGGTCCAGTGGTCCGCGATCAGCTGCGTCTGGATGGCTGGGTAAGCAGCGGACCGGCGTGAGGGTAGCGGGAGCGCCAGGACGACCCGACGCCGAGGCGGTAGAGCTGCAGGCGGCCGATGTCGCGGATGCGCGGCGAGAACTGCAGGCCGGCCAGATCGAAGATCGCAAAGGTGGCCAGGGTCTGGCCGGCGGTGTCGGTGGTGTGCTCGGCGATCGGCAGCTCGGTCGGGTTGCCGAAGATCTCATCGAGGACAGCGACCGCCTCCCGCCACGTGGTCGGGATGACCTTGGTGCCGTAGGTCGAGTGCTGGTCGGAGACATGGGTGTAGGTGGTGGTGCCCTCATCGAGGAAGTAGCGCGATAGTGCCCGGGCGGTGAGGCTGCGCCCGCGCTGCGGGAACCGCTGGCCGTCTGAGGAAGACAGCGTGCCGCCGCCCCACAGGCGGGCGAGCGGGTGGCGATGGTGAGCGTTCACGAGGCGAGCGTTCGCCTCGCGCAGGGTCTCCTGACGCAGGTACCACTGCGAGGTCCACGCGAGGGTGTCCTCGGAGATGCCGGAAGCGTCGGCCATCCCGGCGTAGCCGAGGTTGCAGGCGTAGGCCAGCACCGAGGCGTAGAGGTTGCGGATCAAGGCAGGGTTGCGCGGCTGAGCGCCGCCGGCATGAGTGAATGCCTCACTGAACCGAGTGTCGCGGTCGACCTCGATGAGCAGCGCCGGGATGTCGATCTGCGGAAGCCGCGCGGCGACCGCCTCCGCGAGCGCAGTTGCTTCGGCGGGCACTTGTTCAGCGGGCAGGGGCGACACGATCAGATCGCCGTCCTCGCCGATACGGGCCAGACCCTCACTGGCTGGATCAGTCAGCACACGTTCCAGATCGGTTACCGCGGCGTGCAGCTCGGTCTCCAATCGTTGCAGTTGCCGCGTTAGGTTAGGTCGGCATCGGTACCGGTGACGGTGCAGAAGTCGTCACGCTGCGCCACCCAGGTCTCGACCGGGACGAGCAGCGTGGTCGGGTCGGTGTAGCGGCGGGACCCTGGCACCCACACGTCGCCGGAACGCAGCCGGGCCTGCACTCCATACAGCACGCTGAGTTCCCAGTAGTGGCGGTAGGCGGCGCCGCGGCCCTGGCCGCGGGTGGATTCGAGGTAGCTGTGGATCACCAATCTCGCCCTGCTGTTCGGCGCCGAGATCGACGCCGAAATCGAACGGGGCCGGCAACTACAGGCTGGCATCCCAGCCGAGGAGACGCTGCAGCTTCCTCCCCGGGACACCAAGGCCAGCGACAAGCTCGCCGCCAAAGATGACCGGGAGCTCGGCGAAGCCCGCGCCCTTCGCGGCGGAACCGCCACGCGGGACGACGATGAAGGAGCCAGCCATGAGCACGCCCATTGATCCCCAGGAAGCAGACGGCCCGAACGGCCGGCTGGACCGGCCGGCCGGCCGCCGCATCCCTCACCCAGCAGCCGACGACACGGACACCTCCGTCGGCAATCCCAGGACAGTCAACAATCCGGGCGCAATGAACAATCCAAGTGCGGTGCCCGACTCGAGAACAGTCGCAGCAGCAAGGACAGCGCCCGATGTCCACACCGACGAAGACAACAGCCGCGCACTCCCACCGGATCGCGCGACCGTGCTGGCCAGGGAGCGTGAGCAGTTCGGCGGCATGAAGCTGGGCACGGCCTTTTTCGGCTGGCTCACCGCCACCGGCCTTGCCGTCCTGTTGATCGCCATCCTGGCCGCAGCAGGCGTCTCCTTCGGTGTCACCGACACCGCCAACGTCGACAAAGCGGTCCAGGCGACGAACAACGCCACCGGAACCGCGAAAACGGTGGGCCTGATCGGCGGCATCGTGCTGCTCGTCATTCTGTTCATCGCCTACTACTGCGGCGGCTACGTCGCCGGCCGGATGGCCAGATTCAACGGCCTCAAACAGGGCCTGGCCGTGTGGCTGTGGGCCATCTTCACCTCCGCCATCATCGCCGCAGTCGCGGCGATCGCCGGCTCCAAATACCACGTGCTGTCCCAACTCAACCTGCCCCGCATCCCGGTCGACGAAGGAAACGTCACCACCGCGGGCATCATCGCCATTGCTGCCGCCATCCTGGCCGCCCTACTCGGCGCACTCCTGGGCGGCCTCGCCGGCATGCGATTTCACCGCAGAGTCGACGCAGCCGGCTTCGATGAGGATCGGTAGCCTGCCGGTAATGCCTTTCGTGATGAGCCGCCACCTACGGCGCCTCTCCCCTGGCTGACCCCCTGAAGATGGCAGCGTCAGCCAGCGAACCCCGCCTGCGGCGTCAGTTGAGCCCGAAATCGAGCGCTTTCCCAATCCAACTCCAGCACCATCGCGATCCCACAATGTTCAGCCCGTCGCCAACCAGCCCGATGCGGCAGAGTCGATCGAGGTCGTTGGCGGCGACCCACCCCAGAGGGGACCCCGAGTCGACAGGTGGTAGCCGCCGGCCAGCACCCCCCGCCTGCGGTTGTCGACGCGGTGCCAGCCCGGCAACCTTCGTCGCCCACGCTGCGGCGGGGATCGGGTTGCTCTTGAACATCGGGGCAGGCGAGCCGAGACGCAGGTACCGTTGTGGTTGCTGCTCACTTTTCCTTTCGACCTCTTTCTCGATATACGGATGAGGACCACACGTGTCTGATGAAGCTGCTCGCAACTCGTCGCCCGGCGTTCATGGAGTGTCTCGGCGTGACGCCCTCAGATTCGGGTCGGTGGCTGCCGGTGGAGTTGTGTTCGCCGGCCTGACCTCGCTCAATGCTCCCAGCGCCGCGGCGGCGACCACGGAAACCGTGGCCGCCGGATCCTCGAAACTCACGCCCGCCGGATCCTCGAAACTGCCGGTCGCGGCGATCGAGAAGATCATCGGCGCGCAGGGGATGGTGAGCAACGGCGTTCTCAATATCGAGGTTGATCGCGACGATCTGCGGCACGTGGTCAACTCGTTCGGCGTGCCGATCAAGCCCGCGTTCGAGGTCAACGGCAACATCGTGTTCCAGGGCCGGAGCGAGCATGACGATGACGATGACGATGACGGTGACGTCGCCGTGCTGAACGGTGACCTGCCCTTCCTTGCTCACGAACTCCAGCCAGGCCTGGACCAAATGCTCGCGCACGGCATCGTATTCCAAGCCATGCACCAGCACTTCTACGACTGGGATCCGATGGTGTGGTTCATCCACTTCCGGGGCCGCGGCGACGCACGCACACTGGCCCGCGGAGTGGCCGCGATCCTCAGCGCCACTGCCACCCCCTTGCCGCAGACCTCGCCGACGAATGCGAAGACACCGTTGGACACTGAACGCCTGTCCAAGATCATCGGAGCATCGGCCAGGGTCGGCGCTGACGGCGTGGTGAGCTTCGACGTCCCGCGGCGTGAGTCGATTACCCTCGGCGGAACCCCCATCAGCCCGGACCTCAACGTCGCCACCACGGTCGCTTTCGAACCGCTCGGCTCGAAGACAGCAGTCGTAGTCGATTACGGCATGACCGCTGCTGAAATTCAGCGCGTCACCAAAGTAATGCGTTCACTCGGCTGGCAGGTCGGCTGTCTCTACAATCAGGAAACGGCTGAGCTACCCCAGCTCTACTTCGCCCACCAGTTCAAATCGGGCGACCCATATCGCCTCGCCGGCGAGGTCCGCCGCGGGCTCGACCTGATGAACGTCGAACTCACCTCGTGAATGCCGCCATCACGCAACCTAATAATGCCGCCGCTTCGGTGTGAAACCCACCGGCGGGCAGACCGAATCCGGGCAGGCGTTTGCCCGCTACGTGGAGCCCGAAATCGAGGTGTTGTTGCGAGTGGCAAGGACCCTGACGGGGTCGTGGGCCGATGCTGAGGATCTGGTACAGGACACCCTGATACGGGCCTACCGCGGGATCGACCGCTTCGACGGTGCGCACCCGCGGGCGTGGCTGTTGACGATCCTGCGCAACACCCGACTGTCTCATCACCGAGGTCGCGTAGGCGGTGCCGACGGCCGGTCGACTACCGGTGGATCACTGCGGGGAGTTCGAACGCCGGGAATAGCGTGGGATCGGCGAAGACGACGTTGTGGACAATCGAATCGTCGAGGATCGTGAGCACTTGCAGGGTGTGGGCGTGGAACGCGTCGTCCGGGCCGAGTGCGTACGCGGCGAAGGCTGGTTGCCCGTTTGCCTGGGTGGTGATCGTGCGCCAGGACCGTCCGCGCATGGTGTAGACGCGTGCCATGAATTGGCAGTAGTGGTCGATGCCGGCGTACCAGTTCGGGACGGGGGGCATCTTGAGGACGACGTCGGCGCGCAGCAGGGCTGCCAGGGCGTCGATGTCGGCCCGCTCGAAGGCCGTGATGTAGGCCTCAAGCGTGGCGCGTTGTCTCGGGTCGGCGGGTCGGCTGGAGCCGTCGGCGAGGTCGTGATCGACCGGTGTGGCCGAGCGGGCGCGCTGCAGCGCGCTGTTCACCGCAGACACTGAGACGTTCAGGCACGCGGCGATCTCGGCGGCGGTGTATTGCAAGACCTCCCGCAGGATCAGTGCTGCGCGCTGTTGGGCTGGCAGGGTCTGCAGGGCGGCCACGAACGCGAGGCGCAGCGATTCGCGTTCGACCGCGACGCCGGCCGGGTCGTCGGCGCGCAGGTCGGGGAACGGCTCGAGCCAGGAGACCTCGAGGTCGGGCACCAGGGGGGCGTCCGGGTCGTCGCTGGGGCCGCTGAGCCCCACCGGCAGGGGGCGGCGGCGGGTCGATTCCAGCGCGGTCAGGCAGGCGTTCGGCGATGCGGTAGAGCCAGGTCCGTACCGATGCACGCTGGGGGTCATAGCGGTCGGCGGTCCGCCGGGCTCGAACCAGCGTGTCCTGCAGCAGGTCCTCGGCGTCGTGGAACGAGCCGACCATGCGGTAGCAGTAGGCGAGCAGTTCGCGCCGGTGCGGCGCGACCATCGCCTCGAAGTCTGCGTCGATCACTGCGAGCGCCGGTACACCGTGGTGCTTCGCGACACTCGCCTCATGGGAGTCACCCTTCCGCACCACCGTGCGTTTGACCAGCCGGGTGTCCGGGATCCGGTGCGGCAGAAACATTGCTGTCCCGCGATGATTTCGGCTGACCTCGCTGGTATGTATCCACGTCAGCTCACGACGTCCCGTACGGGACACGCAGTGAAGGAGCCCGTCATGGGGTCAGGTCATCGTCATCATGTTCACCACGCTGGACGGCGTCGTCGCCGACCCGGACGGCACGGACGGCACCGCGGGCGGCGGATGGGCGTTTCGGCACGGCCCAGGGGCGGTGGCCGGGGACAAGTTCCAGCTCGGTGAGACACTCGACAACGCAGTGCTGCTGTTCGGGCGGCGCACCTGGCAACTGTTCACCCGGATCTGGCCGGCCCGCTCCGATGAATTCTCGACGCGCATGAACGCCGTGGACAAACTCGTCGTGACCCGAACTGGTGTCGATCCCTCGATCTGGTCGAACTCGACCGTGATCGACGGCGACCTCATCGAATGTGTCCGCTTCGAGCGTGCGCGCCGCGACGTCATCATCATTGGGAGCATCAGCGTGATCCGGGAGCTGCAGCGTCACAATCTCGTCGATGAGTACCGGCTCCTCACGTTCCCGTCCGTCCTCGGCGCGGGGGAGCGGCTGTTCGCCGCGGACGGCCCAGCCGTCCAGTTGCGCTGCACGCACGCCGAACAGCCCGACGTCGCCGTGCTGACCTGGTTTGAGGTGACCCGATGAGCGCGACGGCAACCTTCCTCGTTCTCTACTCGACGCCGGCCGACCCCGAGACCTTCGAGCGCCACTACAGCGACGTCCACGTTCCGCTGACCAAGGCGCTGCCCGGCCTTCGCAGCTACACCCTCGCCCGGCAGCCACGCACCATCCGGGGCGACGCGTGCTACCTCATTGCCACCCTCGAATGGGACACCATGACCGAGCTGCAGGCCGCGTTCGCCTCACCCGAAGGTCGCGCTGCGACCGACGACATGGCCACGATTACCCAACTCGTCGAGGTACGCAGCATGATCTACCAAGCAACACCGCCTGCCTGAGCCCAACGCTGGGGCGCGTTGGTGGTGGCGTGCGCAGGAATCCGGCGGTAGGCGTCGCCGACGCCAACGCAGCGGATGCACTCAAGATCGTCGGCGCTATCGCCCGGGCGGTCCAGCACGCCCGGCCAGGTGGGGCTCGCGCCCACCGCTTGCACGCTCGTGGGCGGTCTCAGCCGGCCAACGCACACGCCGGCAGATAAAGCTTGCGTTCGGGGCGCTCAGTTGGGTGGCGGCGGAGTCGCGGCGGGCTGGCCGGCGCGAGCGATTGCACGGTAGACGGTCTGCTTGCGGAACGGTCGCCCGCAGCGGTCATCGTTCGAGTAGGGCGAGGTCGCGCACGCAGAAGCCGTGGTGTGCCCACCCCTCGTCCAGCACGACGTGCAGACACTGGAGCACCGATTTCCCCTGGGCGTACGGCGGCCACCCCGACTCCGCTGGCACCGGCGCGGCCGCCGACAGTTCGTCACCCGTCACAGTCGCCAACCAATGTTCCAGCTCGACGGCCTGCTCGTTACGCACCGCCAGTACCTCCTTTAGGGCTGGGTCCGCAGCTCGATCGAGGCCCTGCTCCGCCTGATCAGGTACGGACTGGGACGCCAACCCGATCGCAGTGAACGGCCGAGCCGATCCCAGGCAGCAGCGACGAAACCACGAGTCGTGCACGAATACCAGGTGCCGCAAGGTCTGCACTGCCGACCACTCACCTCCGACGCGCTGATGCTCGGAACCGTCGGGCATCTCGCCAAGCCGCTCGACCGTCGCCACCCAGTCGGCCTGCAACTGTTGATGCGCTTGCCGCAAGTCGGTCGGGTCGGCGGAGCGGATCAGCAACCGCACGGGATACCGCCGGTCCAGCTCTGCTTCGACATACGACGCCACCTCGACCCCGTTGACCATCAGATTGCTGACCAGCCCGTCGACCACGGCGTCCCGCATCACCACCCCGATCAGGGCCGAGACGATCGCAGTTCCGGCTGGCGTTGTGGAGCTCACTGCACTGGGCACGGTCGACTATCAGGAAGCGTTCGCGTTCGACACCGACGCGGTCCTCACTCCGGAGGAGTGGGCGCGGCTGATCCTTGAGGGCGCTCCGCAGACCACGCGTACCGCGTTGCTCGGCGCCTGGAAGCGACTGAGAGTCACCCTTGCTCCGCTCGAATCCGACGGGCAATTATTGGGCTGGCCGATACAACACAGCGGATCGCGGGACATCGTCCTCGGAGTGGAGTCGGAGATCGGGTTCTCCGCACGGATGGTGATCCAGGCCCAGCCTGGACGCGTCATCCACGCGATGCTGTTCCGGTTCGAGCGGGATGCCGGGCGCGACGCATTTATGGCGCTCGCGCCACGGCACACCGAGGTCGTCCGGAGCTTGCTCGACGACGCGAACCGCCGGGCTGCCACGGCGGCGACTCGGCCGACACCCGAAAGGGAGTCCTGACCCGCGACGAGCACAGCTGCAGCCGGGATTGTGCACTTGCTCCTCCGTGCCGCAGGGGGAACGTCTGCAGACACAGCAACGACGGTGAGTTCGCCGCCGGCTACGAGCTCGCGCACGTGCCACAAGCCAGTGAGGATGTAGTTGGCGCCATCTGCTGGGTCTGACTCACCGTAAGCCTGACGCGAACCTGCTGTCTTTCGATCGATTCGTCGGCCTGGTGGATGGTGTCGTTTGCACGTGAGCGGCCGG
>JAABUT010001003.1_pt1 | contig 36122 bp, 37 predicted proteins | sample 5559281 | NCBI WGS metagenome assembly JAABUT01 (sample SAMN10711880, study PRJNA513359) | rock metagenome | isolation source: Antarctica rocks | place: Antarctica: Victoria Land, Ricker Hills nord | collected 2016-01-04 | reverse complement strand
TGAACCCGTCGCGATATCCGACCTGCTCGACACCCTCGAACCCAACACAATCCGCTAACCTCATCAACGCCACAGGGTGGGGAAATTCGATGAGCGACACTGGGGACTTTCGGTAAGCGTCATCAGAGGAACGACAAAGGCTTCCGGACCCGGAGGGCTGATCCTGCCGGGCCGCCCAAACTTCTTCCTGCCCCGGCATCTGCGACCATGATCCGCGTCGTGCTCACCGCCGCCGGTTCACCTTCAGGTATCGGGCCGAACCGAGCCTTAACATGCTGCCTCCGCATGCGGTCCGCGGCGCACGCCACTGACGCGTTGGAGGGCTCGCGTCCCGGCAGCTATCCCCGTGCGGGGACGGTGATGAGCCGACCCTTGGTGGCTTCCTCCGTCGGGAACAATCGTCTGAGGAGCCTGCGGCGCCTTGATCGGCGGCCTTCAGTGGGGAGCCGGCCGACCAGGGCCATCGGATGCACGCTGAACAGGTGACTTGGCTCGGATAGGCCCGCACCGCGGTTACCGGCGCTGTTCTGCTTGGACTTGGGCTTGCACACCCTCGACGGGTCGTCCTCCGCCGACGAAGGCGCCTCCCCGGATGCGACCGCCCAGTCCCTCGAACCGCTCACCGGGCATTCGCGCGTCACGACCCGCCACAACAGCCCGTCTCGGTCGCGGCTGTGGCGAGGTTGGTTGCTTGGGCGTTGAGTCACCTGGCGGCGGTGGCTCGCTCTTGCGTCGTGGTCGTGTGTGCGGTGTTCCAGATGGTGATCTCGGTGTACAGGACGAGCCGTCGGGGCGTTTGTACAAGAACCTGGAGGTTCGCCCAGGTGCCGATCTTGGTGTTGGGTGCGTCCGTCTCGGAGCGTTGCACGGTCAGCCCGTTGACCTGTTGCGGGACGCACGCTTTCATCGTGGCGCCCTTCCCGACCAGGAGTCCGCACGTGGCGGTGATGGTGTCGACGGGTCCGGTGGGTGTTTCACTGGTGGGACCGAGCGCCGTGAAGGACGCGGCGGCCGCGTAGCCGGCGGCGGACGGGCTGCCCGGGTGAGGGTGATGTCGCCGCCGAACCCTGAGCCGGATTGGGGTTGCGGCGTCCAGGCAGCACCGAAGGTCGTATTGAGGACCCCGATACGACGGACGTACACGGACGATACGTCCCCGTTTTCCCGTGAATGGTGACGGGGGGAGTGCTCGGTGGAGAGGACACGGTTCCTGCCGGGGTGGGTGCGGTGGTGGCGGCCGGCTGACGGGTCGGTTCGGCTGGGGGCCCATTGGGTGCCATAAGGCCACGATGGCCGTGAAGGTGCGGGTCGGTACCGCGGGTCCGGGAGCTCGGCGACGCTGAACGACCCCGGCTTGTCGTTCACGACCGCCCGCAGCAGCGCGCCTCCCAGGAGCACAGTTGTCAGAAGGTCACGATGCCATTGCACCGTGACCTTCTGACCCGTCGGCTAGAAGACGCTGTCGGGGTGGTAGTACTCCTTGATGTTGTCGCAGCCGATGCCCACGGCCTTGGTGAACGACGCCTTGGGGTAGTCGGTGGGCTTCTTCTTGCCCGTCGCCACGTCGACGGCGACCTTCAGCGCCTCCTCCGCGGCCAGCGACGGCGAGTTCAGGCCGGTGGAGATGTAGCGCCCGGTGCACCCGCCGGAGTCGATCAGGGCCAAGGCTTCCTTCTGGCCGTCGGCGGCCGCCGCCACGTAGACATTTTTGTATTGCGCCTTGTTATTGACGACGGCGTAGGCGCCGAGGGTCATCGAGTCGTTGAGCCCGGCGATGAGGTCGACGTCCGGGTGGGCGGCCAGCATGTTCTCGGACGCGACCTGGCCGATGTCCTGCGCGTAGTCACCGGTCTGGCTGGCCTCGATCGTGTAGTTCACGCCGCCCATTTTTAGACCCTCGAGGAAACCCTGGCGCCGGGCGGGGCCGACGTACTCGTCGGTGGCCGGCCCGGTGAGCAGCAGCATCTTGACGTCCTTCTTGCCCATCTTCACGAACCGCTGCGCGGTGATCTCGCCGGAGTCACGGCCGATCGTGACGTTGTCCGACTGCACCGCGGTCATGCCGGTGTTCGGCACGTTGGTGTCGATGTAGACCACCGGCACTTGCGAGGCGATCTGGGTCATCATCTCTTTCTGGCCCGCGACGCTCGTCGCGTTGACGACCAGCACGTCGATGCCCTGCGAGATCATCGCCTGCATCTGGTCCATCTGGATGGCCGGATCTTTGTTGGCGCTCTGAAAAAGCAGGGTGAAGCCCTGCTGCTTGGCGATCTCCTGTGCACGCACCTGCATCGCTGAGAAGTACGGCGCTTGCAGCTGCTGCTGCGCGAAGCCGACGACGACGTCCTTGACGTTGGACTTGACGCCGTGCGGCGGGCCGGCGGCGGGCGTCGTCGACGGGTACAGCTGACCGCAGGCAGCCGTGCCCAGGATGAGCAGGGCCGTCAGCGCGCCGAGCAGTCCGGAGCGCACTGGGCGGTGGCCGGTGCGGTGGCCGGTGCGGTGGCCGGTGCGGAGAGGGGCGGCAGTCATCGGGACCTCTTCGTCGCGTGTCCGGGTGGTCACTTCGTCGCCGGCTCGGCGACGGTCTTGCGCTTGCGCCGGAACGAGATCGTGGCGAGGGTGACCGCGAGCAGGATGAGGGCGCCGCGGAACGCGTCCTGCAGGAACGTCGAGACGTTGAGTAGCGTGAGCAGGTTGGCGATGATGGCGAAGATCGCGGTGCCGACGACGGCCCCGAAGACGGTGCCGTGGCCCCCGGACAGCCGCGCCCCGCCGATGACGACGGCCGCGATCGCGCCGAGCTCGAACAGGTTGCCCGCGGTTGCGGTGCCGGCGGCGAACCGGGCGATGAACATCCAGCCGCCGAGCCCGACGAGCAGGCCGGCGATGACGTAGACCGCCAGTAGCGTCGCACGCACCGGGATGCCAGAGCTGCGGGCGGCCTCGACGTTACTGCCGACGGCGTACACCCGGCGGCCGAAGACGGTGCGGGTGAGCAGGAAACCCATCAGCAGGACCATGAGGATCCAGATGACCGCCAGTACGGGGATGCCGAGGATGGTGGCCTGGCCGATGTTGGAGAAGGAGTTCGCGGCTTTCGGGGTGATCGGGATGCCCTGGCCGTAGGCGTAGACCAGGCCGCGGGCGAGGGCCAGCATGCCGAGGGTCACGATGAACGGTTCCAGCCCGCGGAAGGCCACCAGGAACCCGTTGATCAGGCCGACGGCGGCGCCGACGACCAGTGCGACGAGCAGTCCGAGTACGACGGACTGACCGTCGAACACCCCGGCGCACAGGACGGCGGCCAGGCCGAGCGCGGACCCGACGCTGATGTCGATGCCGCCGGTGAGGACCACGATGAGCTCGGCCATCACGACCACACCGATGATCGACATCTGCAACAGCAGGTTGGTCAGGTTGGTCGCCGTCAGGAAGGCGCTGCTGGACACCGCGGCGATGATCAGCAGGACGACCAGGATGTACAGCGCGAACTGGCTCTTCAGCCAGTCGACGACCATGTTGGACCGCTGCTGCTGCGCCGCCGGCGCGGGTTCGTTCGGCTGCGTCTGTGCGGGGACCGTGGCGGTCATGGTTTCGCTCCTTGCCCCTCGGCGGGGGATAGGTTGGGGGGGCACGCAGGTGTTCGCGGGATGTCAGTCGTTGTGGGTCAAGGCGGTGCGGATCAGGTCGTCGGTGTCGGCGTGCTCGGGATCGAACTCCCCGACGATCTGCCCGTCGCGCATGACAAGGATCCGGTGGCAGAGCGACAGCAGCTCCTCGGCCTCGCTGGAGACCACGAGCACCCCTTTGCCGCGCGCGGCGAGGGCGTGGATGATCTCGTAAATGTTGGACCGGGCCCCGACGTCGATGCCCTTCGTTGGCTCGTCGAGGACCACGAAGTCCGGGTCGCTCTCCAGCCACTTGGCCACGACCACCTTCTGCTGGTTGCCGCCGCTCAGCGTGCTGGTCAGGGTCGTCGGTCCGCCCTTGACCTGGAACTCCGTGATCAGCTCACGCACACGCTTCTTCTCGACGTTCGCCTGCACGACGCCGCCCTTGGCCATCCGCGGCAGCACGACGAGGCTCATGTTCTCGCCGTTGTCGAAGTCCTTGACGAAGCCCTCCAGCCGGCGGTCCTCGGTCAGATAGGCGATCCGCTTGCGCAGCGCCGCCCCCGGGGAGTTGAGCTTCACCTCTTCGCCGCGGACGGTGATCGTGCCGCTCGTGGCCCGCTTCTGCCCGGTGATAGACCGGGCCACGGACGACCGGCCGCTGCCGACCAGCCCGTAGAGGCCGACGATCTCCCCGGCGTGCACGTCGAGGGAGACGCCGCGGGCGGACCCGCCGTAGAGGTCACGGATCGAGATCACCGGCGTCTCCTCCTGCGCGGCGGCCGGCGCCGGACGGGCCAGGGCTTTGAGCGCCTGGCCGATCATCAAGGTGGTGACCTCGTCCGGGCTGCTCTCGCTGGCCTTGACGACCTGAACGAGTTTGCCGTTGCGCAGGACGGCGATCCGGTCGGCCATCGTGAAGACCTCGTTGAGCCGGTGCGACACGAACATGATCGCGGTGCCGGCCTCTCGCTCCCGCTTGACGAGGTCGAGGATGTCCTTGAAGTGCTCCTCGCTGGTCGAGGCCGTGGTCTCGTCGAGGATCATGATCTTGTGGGTGGTGACGGCCGCCCGGCTCAGCGACAGCATCTGGCGCTGGCCGGGGCCGAGTTCGCGCGCCAGCTCGTTGGTGTGCAGGTGACCGAGCCCGACGGACTGCAGCACCTCGCGCGTGCGCTGGTCGTTGGTGTCCCGCTTCTGCGCCCAGGGGCGGATGTCGCGGCCCTCGCGCAACTTGTAGAGCCAGACGTTCTCGCCGACGGTGAAGTCGTCGATGATCAGCGGCTCCTGGTGCATCATCAACACGCCGGCCTGCTCGGCCTCGGCGGCGTTGCGCACCGGATGCGGGTAGCCGGTGACCGTGATCTCCCCCGCCGTCGGCGTCTCCACGCCGGCCAGGAGCTTAGCGAACGTCGATTTGCCGGCCCCGTTCGCGCCGCACACGGCGAGGACCTCGCCGGCGTACCCCTCCAGGTCGACGCCGTCGAGCGCTTTCACCCCGGGGTAGTACTTGGACACGCCGACGGCGCGGAACGCCACCTCGCCCGCCGGAAGCGGCACCGGCCGTTCGTCAACATGCGCTGCTGTACTCATTGACTCTCCAGACGCCTTGGGGGGTGTAGTAGAGGGGACGGTTCTGTGGCGTCGCCCGCCCGGCCGTCCAAAGTAGACACCCGGTCATTACAGGAGGCAAGACCTTTGGTCCGTCCTGCCAACACGAATTGGCCCGTTTCAAGCCGCTGGTGTCGACGGCGCTGTGGCCCCCTTCTTGATCAAGCCGGCGGCCGCGTCGGTGGGCGAGCCGTTGATTTGTAGCAGGCCACCCGAGATGTTCGCCTTCTTGAGGTGGTCGATCAGGCTCTGCGCGATCGAGGCCCCGATCTTTTCGTTGTCGAAGGACACGTAGTAGTCGGCCTTCGCCTTGGGGATGGGGGGTCGTAAGCGATGATCGGCACCTCGGCCTGGTTGCCCGCCTCCACCATGGTCGCCGCGGCCGCGGAGTCGACCGGGTCGAGAACCATTGCCTTCACGCTGCGCGAAGGCGGAGTCGGCTCGCTGCTGGTGCTTGGACGCGTCGGCCTGGGCGTTGAGGTACCAAATAGAGCAGGCCGGGCAGAGCGCCTTGATCTTGGCCTCGAACCACGGCTTGTCCTGCAGCTCGTAGCGCAGTGATCCTTCGGGGGATGGTGCGGGTATGCCGCGTCAGCTCGAGGCCGGTCCGGGGATGAGGGAGACCTTGATGGACTCCTTGCCGCTGGCCACCAGGTCGAGGCCCTTCTGGAAGTCCGCCAGCGGCAGCTGGTGTGTGCAGATCTCGTCCATGGGCAGCCGCCCCGACTCGATGAGTCGGACAGCGGCCGGCCAGCAGTTCGGGCCGAGGTGCGCTCCGAGGACGTTGAGCTCCTTGTCATCGCTGATGATGCTCCAGTCGACGCTGACGTCGTCCTTGAAGACGCTGTACTCGACGAACCGGCCGAGCTTGCGGAGCATGTTCAGGCCCTGCAGGACCGCCGCCGGCGCGCCGGTGCCCTCCAGGTAGACGTCGGCGCCGTAGCCACCGGTGAGCTCCCTGACCCTGGCCACCGGATCCTCCTCGGCGATGTTGATGGCCAGGGTCGCTCCGGTCTTCAGCGCGAGGTCGAGCTTGCGCGGGTCCAGGTCGAGCGCGATGATCCGCGCCGGGAACTTCGCGGCGGCGCCGGCGATCATCCCGAGCCCGATAGGACCGCAACCGGCGACGACGACGGTGTCGGCGAAGGTGATCTGCGCGCGCTCGACGGCGTGCAGCGCGCAGGACAGCGGCTCCGCGAAGGCAGCATGGGCCGCGGGGATGTCCTTGCTGATCGTGTGTACCAGCGAGTCGTTGCTGACGACCAGGTACTCCTCCATGCCGCCTGGGTTGGCGCGCTTGAAGCCGTACATGTCGTGCCGAGCGCACATGTGGTAGTTGCCGGTGTCGCAGTACCGGCAGTTCCAGCAGGGCACGATCTGCTCGACGACGATGCGGTCGTCGCGCTCGATGTGCCAGTGCTGGCGCGCCTCGTCGTCGAGCTCGACAACTTGTCCGGTGATCTCGTGACCCGGGACGACCTCAGTCTCGGCCCACGCGGGACGGTTCGCGTCGCCCCAGAACTTCGCCGCGCCCTGGTAGCACTTGAGGTCGCTGGCGCAGATGCCGACGGCTTCGACCCTGAGCAGTACCTCTCCGGCGCCGCGGGTTGGCACGGCGATGGTCTCGAGCCGGTAGTCCTCGGGTCCGTGGCAGACGACCGCCTGCATGGTGTCGCTCACATGGACCTCCTGTGGTCTGGCTCCGCCGGGGGTGCGGCGCCGATGTGTCAGACCCTAACAGGGTGAACAATTGTCCAGCGCTTCCGTTCACAGGCCGGGGTGCGGCATACTCGACCCCGAGGCGGGACGAGCCGGAACAGGTACATCGTGCCGCCACCCGTAGTTGGCTGAACGTCGGAACCAAAGGCTCAGCCCGGGCGATGGGCGGAGCGCTCCTGCAGTGCAGCCAGCTCGTGCATCATCGACGCCGTCGCGGGGTACAGCGCGCCGTACGCGGCATACAGGCCGTCGTAGACCTCCCGGACGTCCTCCCGCGGGGTCGACGACGGAACCCTCGTCGGCCCAGTCGGTCTCGGGGGGGACGAGCCCGACGCCGATCGCGGCGAGCAGAGCGTCGCCGTAGGACGCCCCGATCGTCTGCGCGGGGACGTGCTGGCTGCGGCCGGTGACGTCGCTGACAATCTGGGTCCACAGGCCTCCCTAGGTCCCGCCGCCGACCGCGACGATCCGTTGGATCGGGTCGTCCTCGTGCTCGAGGAAGTCGACGATCTGGCGCACCCCGAACGCGATCCCTTCGTACACCGCGCGGAACATGTGCGCACGACCGTGCCGCAGCATCAGACCCGCGACGACGCCACGTGCCCGCGGGTCGTGCGCTCGCCCGCGAAGTACGGCAGCAGGAGCAGCCCGTCCGAGCCTGCCGGGATGGCGGCCCCCGCCTCTTCCACCAGCGTTTCGAAGCTCGCCCCTCCGGACAGCTCCTGCACCCACGAGGTCAGCGAGCCCGACGTCGACATGCCGGCGGCGATCGTGTGCTGTCCCGGCTCGACGCCGACGGTCGTCCGCAGCTTGGGATGGGTCCGGAAGTGGCGCAGGACCTGGACGAAGAACAGCGTCGAGCCGTACATGAGCATCAGGTCGCCGGGCTTGCGCGCACCGGCCGAGAAGGCCTCCGCCCAGGCGTCCACGGTGCCGGGCGACACGGGCTACACCGGCGGGTATGCCGGTGGCCTCCGAGGCCTGCCGTGTCACCGTTCCGACGACCTCGTGGGGATAGACCAGGCGCGGCATCTCCAGGTCGCCGGCGATTCGCGGGACCCACTCGTCGACCCACGCGTTGCGACGCACGTCGTAGAGCGGGTCGCACTGGCTTGCGGTGTGGTGGTCGAGGACGTACTTCCCGGTGAGGTTGGCGGCAAGGTACGAGTTCGAGTTGTACCAACGGCGATGGCTCGTCTGCCCGGTTCCGGGCATGCGCGTCACGGCACCGGGCGCTCGGCCACGCGGATCCACTAAAGATGGGCTCGACACCACCGCGACTGCCGTCCTTGATTGACCTCACCGGACAAAACCGGCTTAAGATCACGGGACCGTCAGCCGGCGGCGCGCAGCCAGCTCATGAGACGCTGCGACGGAACGTCGTGAGGTCTTCTTTCATCTGTGTCAGACGGTCCATGTGTGTCTGCTCGCGGGTGAGCGCGACCGCGGTGGCCAGGATGTCGATGATGACCAGGCCGGCCAGACGACTGACCGTTGGGGTGTAGACGTCGGTGTCCTCGATCGTGCGGACCACGATCGGGATGTCGCACTGTCCCAGCAACGGTGTCTGGTCACCGGATATCCCGATCACCACGGCGCCGTTGCGCCGAGCGATTTCGGCGACCCGCACGACTGACAAGGTCCGGCCGGTGTTGGAGATCGCGACCAGCACGCTGCCCGATCGGGCCATAGAGGCCGCCATGAACTGCTGATGCGAGTCGAGCGGCGCTGAGCACGGGATCCCGAACAGCGGCGCCTTCTGCTCGGCGTCAGCAGCGATGATCGCCGACGCCCCGAGTCCGACGAGCACCATGCTCGAAGCTCGGGTGATCGCATCGACCGCGCGGCCGATCTGCTCGAAGTCGAGGTAGCGTCGTGCTCGATCAAGGCTGGTGATCGTATGGTCGAAGGTCTTACCAGCGATCTGCGCGATCGTATCGCTCCGACCGATCGATGACAGCGTCGCGGGCAGCCCGATCGCCAGCGCCTGCGCTACCGCGGTCCTGAAGGCTTGGAACCCGTCGAAGCCCAACCCGGTGCAAAACCGCATGACCGTTGGTTCGCTGACGCCGGCTGCCTCAGCGAGCTGCGCCATCGTCGCCGACACGACGAAGGTCGGGTCCTGGGCAACGAGTTCCCCAACCTTGCGTTCGGATGGGCGGAGCGAGTTCATCGCCCCGTCGAGCCGCTCCAGTAGAGGCGGGTCGGGTTCGAGCTGCAAGGGCCCTCCAATCGTCAAGTCGATCGGGACAACCTATCGACGATCACAGAGACAGCCTGCTGGGTGGCTCGCCGCACACTGGCAGCGGTGTACCCGCCGAGATGCGGGGTCATGATGGTATGCGGGTGGGCGAGTAGCGGGGACGGCTCCGGCGGTTCGACGTCGAATGCGTCGACCGCGTACCACGACAACTGCCCAGAGGTTAGTGCGGCCAGGACAGCGTCCGAGTCTACAAGCGCCGACCGTGCAGTATTCACCAGCACTGCTCCGGAGGGCAGGGTCGCCAGCCGTCCCGCGGTGACAATCGGCTGGCCGCTGGGCGGTGAGTGAAGGCTCACCACGTCGGAGAGCGAGAAGAGCTCGTCGAGCTCGACCTGCTTGACGCCTGATTCGGCGGTCACCTCCGCATACGGGTCGAACGCGACCACCGTGGCGCCGAATACGGTTGCGAAACCCGCGACCAGGCCGCCGATCGCACCGAACCCGACGATGCCGACCGTGCAGTCGTGCAGTTCACGGCCAAGCCGACGCTGCCAGCGACCGGCGTGCATCGCCGAGTTGGCTTCCGGCACCGCTCGGAGGCAGGACAGGCCGAGAGTGAACGCGAGTTCGGCGACACCGCGTGAGTTCGAGCCTCGGGCCAATACGATTTCCACACCGAGGAGTTCCGCCTCGGCCGCGTCGATGTTGTCCGCCCCGACACCGTTGCGGCTGATCAACTTGAGGTTCGACGCCGCGGCGAGCACCGGCGCTCCAATGCGCTCGACGCCCGCCAGCCATCCGTCGACCCCGTCGACCAACTCCAGCAGCTCCGCTTCGTTGGGGACGCGGCCGGCGGGCCCGAAGACGACCTCGAAGCCGGCATCGAACAGTGGTTGCAACTCGACCGGAAATGCGGGCGCCGCTGCGGTCAGCGACCTCGGCGTGACGAGCACGCGAGTCATCGGCGCACCAATTCGGCGATGCGGGACAGCTCGTCGAACTCTGGCCCGGAGGTCGGGATCGCGACGTCGAACACCTCCGCGATCACCTGCGTCCAGCCGTGGATGAAGTACACCCAGCCATCCAAGGCCTGCACGCCACGCGTAGCGGCCGCTCGCGCCTGGTCGAGAAATACGAGGTTCCCGCGGTAGTTCAGGTCCCACGCGATGGACCCGTCAGGGAACTTGGCGGCGTCCGTCAGCGGTGATCCGGGCGCGTCCTTGCCGAGACCCGTCGCGTTGACGACGAACGCGCCTGCACTCGCAGCAGCCAGTACGACGTCGTTCTGACCGTGACGGTCAGCCAGCACCGTCACCAGTTCCGTCTCGGCCCCGGATCGGTGGTGCACCGACCGCAGCGTCGCAAGTCGCTCGGGGCTGCGGTTGGTCACGGTGACCTTTGTTGGCCGATCGGCGCCGCGCTCTCGCCGGGTGAGGTACCAGTCAATTGCGATCGCGGAGCCCCCAGCGCCGAGGAGGACGACCTCGCGGGGTTGATCTGCGAAAGAGCGGGAGCCGAGAATCGCGTCGACGGCGAGCCCGCTGGAGATCGGGTCCTTCGCGTGTGCCCGAAGCAGGCCGTTGCGCTTCGAGATCGAGCTGACCTCGTCCATCAGCGTGGCGAGCGGGTCGACCTCGTCGAACAGGTCCCCGGCGGCACGGAATAGGTCCAGCTTGTGTGTCGTCACCAGCGCACCCAGGCTGAGCTCGTCCGAGGCGAGGAAGGAGACGACCTTGCGGTACTGCTCATTCGGGGCGTGCACGGGCAGGTCGATCCCGACCATCTCCACGTCCCCGAGCTGCAGCGCCTTGGCCCATTCCGGGAACACTGTGCGGATGGAGGATGCGCCGGTCGTGACGCCGATGAAGTAGAAGGTGGGGCGAGTCGCCGCCTCCAAAGTCGCAGCGGTGAGGGTCTTGCTGGCCATCTGGACCTCCAGGTCAGTTCAGCGCCGTGATGGCGCGACCGGCAGTGTCGCCGATGCGGTCGAAGTCTCCGGCGGTGATCACGTCGCGCTCAGCGATCCAGGTCCCGCCAACGGCGGCGACGTTGGGTAGATCGAGGTAATCCCGCAGCGTCGCCGGTCGGACGCCGCCGGTCGGCATGAAGAGGATCCCGAGCGGCGCGAACGGTGCCGCGAACGCCTTCAGCACCGGGACGCCCCCGAGCTGCTCCGCGGGGAAGAACTTCAGGAACCGGTGACCGCACTCCACCGCGGCCAGCACCTCGGCCGGGGTCGCGGCGCCAGGTACGACAGGTAGCCCGTACTGCGCCGCTGCGTTCGAGAGCGTCGGCGTGAAGCCCGGTGAGACGGCGAAGCGGGCTCCAGCGGCGGCGGCGTCCTTCAGGTTGGTCGTCGAGAGCACCGTGCCGGCCCCGATCGCGAAGTCCGGCAGCGCCTCAGCGATGGCAGCGATCGCGGGCAACGCGGCCGGGGTTCGCATGGTGACCTCCATGATGGGAAGGCCCGCCTCGGTCAACGTTTCGGCAAGTCGAACTGCTCGGCCCGCGTCCTCGATCTCGACGACCGGGATGATCCGAAGCGATCGAGCGAGCGCCAGGACGTCGGTGGTCATGCGTTCACCGCCTGGAGGTATCCGACGTGGGACGGGTTCGGCACGCTGGCCCAGCCCTGCTCGTTGTCTGCCCGGACGATGAGTTGACGCATGCCGCCGGCGTCTCCGATGATGCCGTAGTCCTGCCCCGCGTCCTCGGCGTAGCAGAAAAGCGTGACGAATGGCTCGTCGCCCACGTTGACGCTGCGGTGAATCCACCCGCCGGGCACGTTGGTGGCGACCCCGGGCGTGAGTTCAATGGCCTCGGAGCGCCCGTCGATGGTCTCGAGTAGCATCACGCCCCGCCCGCTCAGACAGTGGTACAGCTCGGCGCGATTGACGATCGCGTGGATGTGTCCGCGCGTGACCGCGAACTCGTCCCCGACTTGGCCCGCCTGTAGCGTCGACGTGCCGACGATCAGGGCGCCCTCGCCGTCGCCGTAGCGCTGCTCGTCCACCTGGTAGACCAGTCGGTCGCCTCCAACCGAGACTTCGTACTCGAAGGCGGCTTCATCCTGGTACACCCCCGCGAGATCGCGCAGGAACTTCTCGTAACGGCGTGACCGCCCGGTCATGGGCCCATCGGGCGAGATTCGGATTGCGGCTGGTGGACCACCAGCCGTCCTCGTTGACATCTTCGCTACTCCTTCGCAAGAACGTGTAGTGAGACTACCTTGGGCGACGACGCAGGGCCAAGTCCGAGCACAATTTCGCTTCTACTTCGGACGAAGCCTAACAACAGGGCGTGCTCCGTGTAGTATCACTAGGCAAGTTAAGCCCACCGGCGGGAGAGTTTCAGATGACGACAACGACGTCGAGCAACGAGGCATTAATTGGGGTGCGGATTGCGGTCACCGGCGCCGGTGGCGGAATCGGACATGCGATCTGCACGGAACTCATCGCACGGGGCGCGGACGTGATCGGCCTCGATCTGCGCGGCCTCGACGGGCTGCCCGAGGGGGTCGAGGGGCACGTGGTCGACCTCACCTCGCTGGACAGTGTTGCCGCGCTGGTGGGAGATCTGTACAGGGGCGACGCTCGGCCGGTGCACCTCGTCAACAGCGCCGGCATCGTTGAGGACGACGTCGCGGCCGAGGATATGCCGATCAGCCAGTTCGACGCCGTCCTCGGGGTGAACCTGCGCGGCGTCTTCATCACCTGTCAGGCCTTCGGACGGGAGTTGCTTGCGCGCGGCGGCGGATCGATCGTCAATATCGCCTCGATGTCGGGTACCGCGGTCGTCAACTTCCCGCAGAAGCAGAGCGCCTACAACACCTCCAAGGCCGGTGTCGCTGCCCTCACCCGCTCCCTCGCGGTCGAGTGGGGTCCACGGGGCGTGCGCTCAACTCCCTATCGCCGGGATACGTCAACACACCCCTCAACGCCTTGAAGGCGCACCTGCATGACACGTGGCGCGAGGGCATCGTGCTCGGCCGTTTCGCCGAGCCGAGCGAGGTTGCCAGGTCCGTTGCCTTCCTCCTCGGCCCTGACGCTGCCTACTTCAGCGGCGCGGACCTGCTGATGGACGGCGGCTGCTCGCTGCGTTGACGCAGCGAGCAGCGGAGCAACCTCATGATTCTGTCGCACGATCTCGGCACGACCGGGAACAAGGCCACCCTCGTCACCGACGACGGCCGCCTGCTGCAGTCCGCAGCCGTCGCCTACCCCGTCGACTTCGGGCCCGGTGGGAAGGCGGAGCAGCAACCCGACGACTGGTGGAATGCGGTCGTCACGGCATCCCGCACATTGCTGGCGCAAGCCAAAGTCGAGGCCTCCGACATCGACGTCGTGTCCTTCTCCGGCCAGATGATGGGCGTCGTGCCGGTGGATTCCGCCGGCGACCCCGTTCGTCCGGCGATCATCTGGGCCGACACCCGCTCGACGGCCGAAACAGCGCAGCTTGTCGACCGCGTCGGGATGGCGCGTGCCTACCGGCAGACCGGCCATCGGCTGAACCCGACCTACTCGCTGGCGAAGATGATGTGGCTGCGCGCTAATGAGCCCGACGCCTACGCGAGGACAGCCACGTTCTTGCAGGCGAAGGACTACGCCGTCCTGCGGCTCACCGGGGTCCGAGTCACCGACCCTTCCGATGCGTCCGGCACCAATGCCTATGACCAGACGATCGGCGCCTGGTCGGACGAGTTGCTCGACGCCGCCGGCGTGGACATGCGCCTCCTGCCCGAGATCGTCGCGTCCACCACCGTGGTCGGCGGCATCACGACGGAAGCGGCGGCCGCTACAGGGCTGCTGGCCGGAACACCGGTCGTGATCGGCGGCGGAGACGGGCCTACCGCGGCCCTCGGAGCCGGCATCGTTGACGAGCACTCCGGCGCATACGCCTACCTGGGCTCCTCCTCCTGGGTCTCCATCAGCGCACCCGAGCCGCTGCATGACGTCCTCATGCGTTCGATGACCTTCAATCACGTTGTCCCCGGTCAGTTCGTGCCGACCGCGACGATGCAGGCCGGCGGCGCGTCGCTGCAGTGGATCGTCGAGACACTCTCGCCATCCGAGCCGCTGTACGACGAGCTGCTGGCTGATGCGGCCGGGGCATCGGCCGCTCACGACGGCCTCTTCTTCCTTCCCCACCTGCTCGGTGAACGGTCCCCGTACTGGAACCCACTGGCACGCGCCGCGTTCCTTGGCCTCCAGATTCATCACGGCCGAGCCGCGATGACCCGATCGGTGCTCGAGGGCGTCGCATTCAATCTGCACACCGGACTACTCGCCTTCGCCGAGAACGGCCGCGCAGCCACCGCCATCGACGTCATCGGAGGCGCCGCGAACGCCGGGCTCCTGCTGGACATCGCGGCGGACGTGTGGGACATGCCCGTGCGCACCCGGAATCTGGTCGATGAGGCCAACGCAGTCGGGGCCGCTGTGGTCGGCGGGGTCGGCGTCGGCATCTTTGATTCCTTCAACGTCGCAGCGGCCTTCTCGAGCCGCACCGACGAGCGCCTGCCTGACCCCGATCGTGCACTCGCATACCGCAGTGCCTACGAACCCTTCATGGATGGCTACAGACGCCTCGAGCCCTGGTTCGACAGCCTCGTTCAGTGAGTCTGGTCCGCACCGTCCTCGGCGATATCGACAGGTCCCTGCTTGGTGCAGTTGATTATCACGAGCACCTCTTCCAGGTCACGCCGCTGCTGGTCGGCGACGAACTGGTCGATGAGGCCCGTTCGGGGGCAGAAGCCGCGCTCCTCTCGGCAGCGGGCATCGGCACCATGGTTGAGGCGACGCCGAGCGGTCTTGGACGTGATCCCGCCGCGGTACGCCGCATTGCGGAGCGCATCGACATGCACATCGTGCAGACCACAGGGCTCCACCACGGCGGCCACTATGCAGCCGACAGCCCACTTCTCGAACAGACCGCCGAGCAGCTGACAGCTCGTTTCGTTCGTGACATCCAGGACGGTTTCGCCGAGACCGCTGGCGATGCGCGTCCTGTCCGTGCGGGATTGGTCAAAGCCGGGATTCGCTACTGGGCGATCGGCCCCTTCGAGCGTCGAGCCCTCGCGGCGGCGGCGGCAACCGCGCATTGGACTGGAGTCGCGGTCATGGTGCATCTCGACTTCGGCTCAGCAACCCATGAGGTCCTCGACCTGCTCGCCGCAGACGGCCTCGCACCCGACCGAGTCGTGCTCGCCCACGCCGACCGCAACCTCGACCCCGGCCTGCACAGCTCCATCGCGGAGCGCGGCGCATATCTCGGCTACGACGGAATGGCCCGCCACCGCGAAGGACCTGACTCCGCAATTCTCGAGTGCCTAGCCGCGGTCGCGGCCCGCGGTCACGCCGACCGAGTCATCCTCGGCGGTGACGTTGCCCGCTCCCGCCGCTACATCGCCTACGGCGGAATGCCCGGCCTCGCGTACTTGCCCAACCGATTCTTTCCGCGGGTACGAGAAGTGCTATCGGCAGAAGACGCAGAACTCGTCATTGGCAGGAACGCCGCGCGCCTGCTCGCCCTCGACGAAAGGAACACGTGACAAAACCAGCTGCCGTCCTGGGGGACCTCGATGGGACCCTCATCGACTCCGAGCCGATCTGGATCCAGTCTGAGCAGGAGCTCGCGGCACGCTACGGCGGAGTTTGGACGCACGAGCAGGGCATCGCACAAGTCGGGCGGCACGTGTCAGAGACCGCACTGGAGCTTCAGGCGTCAGGGGTCGATCTTCCGACCGACACCATCATCGCCATGCTTGCTGCTGGTGTACTCGGTCGGATGGCTGAACCCCTCTGGCGGCCGGGGCAAAGGCGTTCCTCACAGCCGTGCACCGGGCTGGCATTTCGTGCACGCTGGTCACCTTATCGCCACGCCCGATCGCCGAAGCTGTCCTCCAGGCGGCCCCGCCCGAAGTGTTCAAGCACGTCGTCACCGGATCTGACGCCGCGATTACTAGTGTCGCGTGTTGTAAGTTCTCTTCCGGTGGGGTGAGGGTTTGGCGTGACTGATCTCGTCGGCGCTCTTGGTCCAGGTGAAGGGGTGGGCGCGTTCGTTCCAGCCGTCGATGTAGATCCCGATGGCGGTTTCGAGGTCGGCGACGTTGTGGCACGTGCCACGCGTCATGGGCTGGATGGCTTGGCGGGTGATGATGCCGAAGAAGATCTCGACATGTTGAGCCAGGACCCGCTGGTGGGGGGTGAAGTGCATGTGCACGCGGGGGTGCTTGGCCAGCCACTCCTTCACGTTGGGGTGCTTGTGGGTGGCGTAGTTGTCGCACACCACGTGCAGCTGGACCCGGGGGTAGGCCTTGGCGACCTGCTTGAGGAAGGTCAGGAACTCGACGTTCGAGCTGCTGGAAGCACCGGTCGGTCACCAGCCCGGTCGCGACCTCGAGCGCGGCGAAGAGCGTGGTGGTTCCCTTGCGCTTGTCGTCATGCGTCTGCTTCTCTGGGATCCCGGGCCGCAGCAGCAGGATCGGCAGTCTCGTCAGCGCCCGGTCCAAGGCTTGGATCTGGGTCTGCTCGTCGATACACACGACGACCGCCTTCGCCGGCGGGGCCAGGTAGAGGCCGACGACATCGCGGATCTTCGCCTCGAGCTCGGGGTCGGTGGAGAACTTGAACGTCTCGGCCTTCCACGGCTTCAGCCCCCACCGCCGCCAGATCCGGGCCACCGACGCTAGGCTAATCCCGAGGTGGTCGGCCAACAAGCGGGCGGACCAGTGCGACACCCCGAGCTTCTCCGGCGGTGGTTCCAGAGTGGCGGCGATGATGACCTGCTCGTTGTGCACCGGAGGACGTCCCGACCGGGGCCGATCATCGAGCTGCTCCAATCCACTTGCCACCTAACGCTCCCGCCACATCCGGACCGTCGGCAGGCTCACCCCAGCCCGCCGGCCGATCTCCGTATTGCTGTGACCCTCGGCCGCCAGCACCAGGATCCGCGCCCTCCTCCGTTTGCTCTCTTCCGTGGCCCCGGAAATGCCCAACGTGTGCTCACCTCGCAGACGGCTGAGGACGAGAGGGTGGCCGTTGTGGATGAGGGCTGATCGATGGGCTGCCGGTACCGCAGACTGCTAGTACTCCTACTCACCGTGCCCGACACAGCACCGGCATCGCAGCCGGCCACCCACGCGGGGCGAGACTTCCGGTTACTGCGCAAACACTCCGCCACGGCGGCGCCTCCCAGCCGTGAAACCGCTTCGCTCCCATCGAGGTCCAACACGCCACCAACCGCGGGTCCTGCCCTTGGGATGGGCACAGTCAGTTCACTAGAGACCCGCCCGTCACCCCGGGACAAGGCGGGTCGCAACACGGAGAGCTGAGTGTTACCGGTGGTGGCGCCGGACCTTGATCGATGAGGTCAGAAGCCTTGTCGGTGTGTGGACGATCGATCGGCCTCGTCGTGATGGGCAGCGGTGAACCAGGGCCCGGTCACAGCTCAGGATCGACCCTCACCATCATCACGCTGCTGGCCCACTGCTGGCCCTGTTGCATTCACCTGCTGGAGTCACGGCCAGATTCGCGGTCCGGGCGGGGGTCGGGCGCCCGGTACGGCCGGGGTGCCCGTCCGGCTCCGGCGGCCCACCCCGCAGCCCCGGCGCCCGGTGAGATCGAGCGGGCCGTTGCGGCGGTTACGACCGCGCGGACCTCGGGCAGGTTGACCGGTGCGGGGACCCACTCACCACGTCGCGCCGGACCCAGCCATGCCGCCGGCGCGGGGTTGGCTGACCGCAATCCCGCCCGGGCCGGGACCAGGAGGACCTAGCTGCGCGCGAAAGCGGCAACGGCACCGTCCAGGAGGGGCGCTAGTCGGGCACCCATCCCCACCAGGAGACACATGTAGCCGGCCAGCTGGGCCACATCGCTGGGGGTCCCGAGACCGGCCGGGCCGGTGAAGATGGCGCGGAAGGCGTCCCGCAGCTGCTTCGAGGTCTCCAGCTGTGCAAGGGGGTGGCGCCCGACCCGATCGGACCCGGGATAAGGCATCAGCGGCACCCTTCCAGGTGCCGCTGGCGTCGTCGAGGCCCGTGGCGGCGGCCCCGGCGGCAACCGGGTTGAGGACGCCCCATGAAGCCCCGCGTGCTCGAGATCGTGGACGAGAACGCCCACATGCTCGATGCCCGATTCCCGGAAGGTAATGTGACGATCGTGAAGATCGCCGCACCATGGACAGGATCACGGTCACGCCGGCCGAGCTGCCCGACTACGAGCAGTACGAGAACTCGGACTGCTCGAACGGTGCGGTCCTCCGGGTCGAGGACGGCTACCGGTACGTCGAGCGGCTGCCTTCCCACCACGTGGTGATCGCGGTGGGTAACGTCACCCGCCGCCTGGAGGTCGTCGGGCCCGTGCTGGGTCCTCGCGATGGAGCGGATCTAGGGTGGCCGCGACCATGAGAGCGGTTGTCTACGACCGGCCGGGGGAGTTCGAGGTCCGGGAGGTTCCCGTTCCGGTGCCGGGCCCGGGGGAGGTGGTGCTCCGCGTCCTGGTGGCGGGTGTCTGCGGCACCGACCTTCATCTGCACGTCGGAGAGTTTGGCCCCACCTATCCCCTGACACCCGGGCACGAGGTGGCGGGCGAGATCGCCGAGCTCGGGGTGGACGTGACCTCCTTGACCGTCGGCGACCGCGTCACGATGGACAACACGAGGGCCTGCGGTCACTGCGTGGAATGCAGGCGGGGGCGCCCCGTCTCCTGTCTCTTCGGCCTGGCGCAGGGGGTGAACGCCCCTGGGGGCTTCGCCGAGTACATCGTCGTCGATGCGAACCGGTGCTTCCTCACCAACGACATGGATCCGGAGGTGGCGGTGCTCGCCGAGCCCGCGGCGTGCGTCGTCCGCGGCATGGACGTGCTCGACCTGCAGCCCGGCTCGCGCGTGCTGCTGTTCGGCGCCGGCCCCACCGGTCTCCTGCTCACGCAGTTGCTCGTGCAGTCGGGCGCGGCAGATCTGACCGTGGCCGCCCCGTCGAAGCACAAGCTCGAGCTCGCGCGGTCCGGCGGCGCCGACCGCACCGTCCTAATCGACCGAGCGCGCCCGGAAGGGAGCATCGCGGAACTGCGGGACCTCGCCGGCGACGGCTTCGACGTCGTGGTCGATGCGACCGGGGCGGTCAGCGTGCTGGAGCAGGCGATCCCGCTCACCCGTACGGCCGGCACTATCTTCGTCTACGGCATGGCCTCAGAGGGAGACCGCTGGTCCGTCCCCGCCTATGAGGTGTTCCGGCGCGAGCTCACCATCAAGGGGTCGTTCGCGCAGCAGTTCGCCTTCGACCGCTCGGTGGCGGCCCTGCGGTCCAGCCGAATCCGCACCGAGGGAATCATCACCCACCGCTTCGGTCTAAACGAGTACGCCCAGGCGTTGGAGGCGGTCGCGGACAGCGCGTGCGTGAAGGCGGTGATCCGCCCGTTCGGATAACGGGATTGCCAGCTGAAATTCAATCAGCGGTCGGTTTCGACCTTCCGCCCGATGGCCAAAGCAGTTACCCATCAGAAGCTTTCGCGAGGGGCAACCGCTTCTTGCTACCGGTAGGTCCCTTGGATGCGCCCCACGGACTGGAGCCCCTGGTCGTTTCTCTGGCTCCGTTTTAGAACGCGTTTCAGAATGGGCGGCGTGTCTAACAGGTCGGGCTGGATCGTGTGTTGACGGCTGGATGGTCGAGCGGCGCTCGCCGGGATCGTGTTCGTGCTGAAGCACGGCGTCGGTTGGGCGCATGTCCCAAAGCAGGTGCCCGGGGTGTCCGGAGTGACGTGCTGGCGGCGCCTGCGGGACTGGACCGAGGCCGGGGTGTGGCCGGCGCTCCACGAGACACTGCTCGCCGAGTTACGCCGTCAAGGGCTGCTGAACCTCGACGACATGTCGGTCGACGGCTCGCACCTGCGGGCGCTAAAAGGGGGGACCATGGCAGCCCATCCCCGGTCAACGGCGGCCACGCTGGCTCGGAAACACCACCTGATCGTCGACGGGTTCGGCACACTACTGCAGGTCACGCTGACCGGAGGGAACCGGCACGGCGTCACCCAGCTGCCACCGTCTGGTCCCAGATCCCCGGCGGGCTGCCCGCCTCGAAGGTCGCGGACACCAACCTCGGCGACGTCGTCGTCGTCGAGGCTACCCTAGTCACGACCCACTCAGACAAGGAAGGTGCGGCCTCGACGTTCATTAGGGGCTGCGGCTACCACCCGCTCGGGGTCTGGTGCCATTGTGTCCCAGGAGTCGCTGGCGTTGATGCTGCGACCCGGGAACGCCGGCTCGAACACCACTGCCGACCACATCGCGGTCCTGACCGCGGCGATCGCGCAGGTCCCTGCCACGAACCGCAAGAACCTCTTGATCCGCGCCGACGGCGACGGCGCGTCCCATGGGCTGCTCGAGTGGCTGACCACTCTCGATGCGAAATGTGGCCGCACACCGTGGAGTATTCGGTCGGGTTCGCCGTGCCCGCGAGAGACCGACAAGGTCCGTGACGCGATCAGCAAGGTCTCCCAGGCCGCATGGGCACCGGCGACCGACCCCGAGGGAGAGGCCCGCGCCAACGGTGACGCCGCCCAAGATCACCGACATGCTCAACCTCACCACCTGGCCGGCCAGGATGCGGATGATCATCCGCCGCGAGCACCCCCACCCCGGTGCCGCGCTGTCGCTGTTCGAGGACGCCGACGGATGGCGCTACCAAGCCGCCGCGACCTGCCCCCTCGCCACCGGGGGGGCAGGTCGCGTTCCTCGAAGCCCGCCACCGCGCCCACGCCCGAATCGAGACCCGGATCCGGCACGCCAAGGACACCGGCATCGGCCGGTTCCCCTCCCGCGGGTACACCATAAACGAGTCCCGCTCGAGCATGCTGATCGCCACCTCGATCGCAGCCGACGTGACCGAGCGAAGGGTCGACGTCGACGTGCAGACCGAGATCGGTAATCCGGCCGTCCTGCGGATGCCAATCCCGGTCGACACGCGTGCGGCCGAGGAGCGGGTCCAGCGCGACCCCAGTAGGTGGCCGACCCGGTGGCCACGATCGACGCGCCAGGCGCGGCTCTGGTTACGTTGACGAAGGCCGATGACCTGCTGTTGACGTTCACCCACCGGTCGGCTGGGGGGCGTCCGTGTGTGGTCCTGGACCCGTTCGGGTTGGCGCCGGGTCTGTCGGAGCTGGTGTGGGATCCGATCGCCGGGTGCGTGGACCCGATGGTCGCCGGAGTAGGCGCCCATTGTGGCCGAGTGCAGCATTGCCGGGACCGCGCCCATTCCGCGCGGAGTGCCGTGGCCGCTCGTCACGTTCAAGCGCCACCCCCTACGTGCGGTGATAAATCAGATTGTCACCTTCTCGTGGCTGATTGTGGTCGGTTTTGTCGGCATCAAGATTATTGCCGGCGCGTACTACCTAATCTTCGAGCTCTATCCGCCCCTGACTCGCGAATGGCACGCGGCCGTTCCGGACTCCGCCTTACGTCATGTATCCGTGACGTGGCGGAAGGCTATTACGCCACCGTCCTGGCCCATGCGTTATATTCAACCCATGGAAGAAGAATGGGCTGCTGTCTCGGATCACACCGTTCAAACAAATCAACCACCTGGCCACTCGCCTGGAATCAGCGCTGCATCTTCCGGTCCCCGACAGCCATCACGATCCCTCCAAGTCTACGGCTGTCCTATGGCTCGCGTTAACCTCCGTATACGCGGTGCCGGGCTTCTTGATCGGTCGCTGGGCGGTTCAGCAGGTGTGCAACGTCCTATTGCACTTCCAGGCTACGGCGGGTTTGCTTCAACCGCACGCCGCGGATCAGGCTGCGCCGCTTTGGAACAGGGAGCTGTCGACGGTGGCTTCAGGGTGGCCCAAAAAGCTTATCGGTGTCCTGGCGGCGCAATTCTTCGGCCGGCCCCCCGCGCAGGGTCTCTACGACCCGACTTGGCTCAAGTTAGTGCGCACCTGCGGCTGCCAGTTCGAGCGAGAATGAGACGTGGGCGAGCGAAACGAGCTTGTGAGACGAGAACCGGTGTTCACGCGAGAAATCAGACGGCCGAACGCCCAAACTGAGACGGTCCCGGCCACTGGGCGCCGATCAGGGGCTTCTCTTGGTTCTCGGGATCGAGCGACTTCCGCCGGGTGCCATGGACAGGAGAACCACGGTTGGATTGGCTGCCGGATTTCCGAGATCTGCGAGCGGTGTGCAGGCAGTGCAGCGCGAAGGCCGGAAGTCGTACGCCCGGCGGTACCGAGGTGGACGACTGCTGAGCCAACCATAACTGGAACAACAACAACAAGCCGGCGCCATCGAGGTGTCTGGCCTTCGAGGACAACCCGGCCGGCGCTACGTCCGGGAAGGCGGCGGGATGCGTCGTCGGCGGCGGAACCTGCCCACCCGAAGAACTCGAGGTGCCTCGTCGAACGCCGAGCGTGGTTCGGTCTCGAGCTGGTCGATAATCGGCAACGACCGGCCACCTCCGCCACCATTTGACGGCGCCTGCTGTTGTCGAGTGGCTACCCGGCTACGGATTCTGTTTGACGCCCGGTCCACCGCGCAGCCGGCTGGCGCAGCTGGCAGGACTGCCGTTCGACCAAGCTCACCGGAAGCACCGTCCGCCTCTTCAGCCGACGGTTCGGCGCGTCGATCCGAGCGAACAGCCGCTGAGCCGCCGCGTGACCGACCGAGTCCGGATCCTGGTCGATCACAGTGATGGCTGGGTCCAGAAACTGCGCCATCGGGAAGTCTCCGAAACTGACCAGTGCGACGTCGTTCCACCCCATCCGTCGAACCGCAGGAAGCGCATCCATGGTCAGGCGACCGTTGGAGGAGAACAGCGCGGTCGGCGGGTCCCCCAGCCCTCGCAGCCCGCGCAGCGCCTCGTCAAGATGGTCGGGGGTGATTCCGCCCAGATACTCCAGCGAACCATCTACCGACAGGCCCGCCTCCTGCAACGCCGTCCGGTAGCCCCGCAGCCGCAGCGTCGTGGTCGAGAGATGAGTGCTGTCGCCGACGAACGCGATGCGCCGGTGGCCATGCTCGAGAAGGTGCCGGACCATGGCTTCTGCCCCACGTAGGTCGTCTTCGACGACGGAGTCCGCCGTCAGCTTCTGCGGGCTGCGGTCGATGAACACCATGGGTGTGCGGTCCTGCCACGGCTTCAAGTACGACTGGTCCGGTCCCACCGGGCAGCTGATGAGACCGCGCACCTGTCGCTTCAGCAGCGCCTCCACCGCCTCCGACTCACGCTCCGGCTCATACCCGAGGCTGGACACGATCACCGCTACGCCACGACGGCGCGCTTCGATCTCGACGGCCTTAATGATCTCGGCGAAGAACGGGTCTGCGATATCCGGAACGGCGACCCCGATGGCGGTGTCCTGGCCGGAGCGAAACGTCACAGCCAACGTGTTAGGGACGTAGCGAAGCTCGTCCACCGCGGCAAGGACCCGTGCCCGCACCTCCTCGGTGACATAACGGTCCTTGCGCAACACCCGCGAGACGGTCTTCGCGCTGACGCCGGCGCGGGCGGCGACGTCACGCATCGTGGCCATTTGCAGGGCCCTTTCGTCTGTCGTCGGTGGAGGGCGAGACCAAGGTATGACATCGATGTCACACACTCAACCGGGCCCTCGCCACATCCTGGGTGAGGCTGCCGTCGGCGGAACTTTCCGCGGACCTCGAACTGGTGACGAGGTGCAGGTCACCTGTCGAACGGGTCACGGCCGGGCCGTGGAGGCAGGTGGCGCATACTCTCTTATGTCACCGATGACAGATTGTCTGCAGAAAACCCCATGACATCGGTGACATATCGGCTCGCACGCGCTACTGTCATCACAGTCAGGGGTTTCAACATCAGCCGCGCACCGAGTCGGACGCAACGGCGAACCAGACCCCGAAACTCACCAATCTTGTTGGCACAGAGCGTATCCGCGCCACTGCCCACCGGCCCCGCACGGGGCGCCGACCGGGCTAGCGAGGCGGGTGGCCCTGCCCGACCCGGGCACCATCTATACAAGGAGGCACCATGAAGGCGGTCGTCTACGACGCACCCCGCAGCTACCAGGTTACCGAGGTCCCGACCCCGCAGGCTGGCCCCGGGCAAGTCCGGATCAAAGTCATCCAGGTCGGCCTGTGCGGCACCGACCTGCACATCCACCACGGTGACTTCAACGCCGTCTTCCCGCTCATCCCCGGCCACGAGCTAGTCGGGACGGTAGACACCCTCGGCGAGGGCGTGACCCGTTTCGCCCTCGGTGAGCAGGTGACCGTCAACCCCAACATCTACTGCGGGCAGTGCGACTACTGCCTGGCCGGCCAGCTCATCCTGTGCAGCAACGCCAAGGGCCTGGGCAGCAACTACCCGGGCTTCTTCGCCGAGTATGTCGTCGTCGCGGCCGAGCTCGTCTTCTCCGTCGAGGGGATCGACCCGGACACGGCCGTCTTCACCGAGCCGGCGGCCTGCGCCATGCACGGCGTGGAAACCCTCTCCCCCCGGCCCGGGTCGACCGCGCTGGTGTTCGGAGCCGGCCCCACCGGGCTGCTGCTCGCTCAGCTGCTGAAGTCGAGCGGCGTGGCCCATGTGACGGTGGCCGCGCCTACCGAGTTCAAGCTCGACACCGCGCGCCGGCTTGGCGTCGACCGCACCGTGCTGATCGACCGGTCAGCCCCCGCCGGTAACCAGACCAAGCTGAGGGACGCCTCCGGCACCGACGGGTACGACTACGTCGTGGAAGCCACCGGCTCCACGGAGATCGGCGACATCTGCGTCCCACTGACCCGCAACGGCGGCACCGTCATGGTCTACGGCGTGACCCGGAACGAGGACGTGGTCAAGTTTCACCCGTTCGACGTCTTCCGACGCGAGATCACCATTAAGGGCTCGTTCGCCGAGATGACGTCCTTCGCCGCAGCCATCCGCGCGCTGCGCTCGGGACAGGCCAAGACCGACGGCATCATCACCCACCGCTTCAGCCTCGACGACTACGGCAAAGCCCTGGACACGCTCGCCCAGGACCACAGCGCCCACAAAGTGCTCATCGTGCCCTGACCTGCCCGGGCGACACCACAACGAAGGAGGTCACCCATGACCGCGACCCCCGCCCAGCTTGCCCCCCTGACACGACCCCACCCATCGACCACGGTCGGGACACCTACGGGCGCGGTACTGGGGATCGACCTGGGCACCAGCTCAGTCAAAGTGGTCCTCACCACCTTGGCCGAAGTTCTCGGTCAGGCTGCCAGGACTTATCCGGTCCGCACCCCGGGGCCAGGTCAGGCCGAAAGCGACCCTGACGAGTGGCGGGAAGCCATCGTCGCCGCCGTGCGCGACGTCCTCGAGCAGGTGCCGCGGTGCACAGTCCTTGGCATCGGCTTGTCCGGGCAGATGCACGGCGTCACCGTCACCGACCACCATTTTCGACCGATCAGGCCGGCGATCCTCTGGGCGGATGCCCGGGCCACCGACCAGATCGCCCGCTACGAGCTGCTGCCTCCCGAGCGGCTGGGCAGCCTGCGCAACCCGCTCACCCCGGGAATGGCCGGCCCGATCCTGGGCTGGCTCGCCGAACACGAACCGCACACCGCCAACCGCACGCGATGGGCCCTGCAACCCAAGGACTGGGTACGCGCGTGGCTTACCGGCACAGCGTCCGCCGAGCCCAGCGACGCGTCGGCGACCTTGCTGTACGACATCTCCGGCGACTCCTGGGCCTTCGATATTGCCGAGGTCCTCGGCGTCAACCCCAGCGTCCTGCCGCCGCTGCTCCCATACTCAGGGGCGGCCGCCGGGACCCTCACGCCGACCGCAGCCGGCCGGCTCGGACTCGCAGCTGGCACCCCCGTTGCCGCCGGCGGCGCTGATACCGCGGTGGCCGCCCTCGGCTCCGGGCTGACCCAGGTCGGCGCCGTCCAGCTGACCATCGGCACCGGGGCCCAGGTCATCACTCCCGTCGGGCCGGACGCGGCCCGCTCAACGCCCCCCTGGCCCCAAGTCACCCACCTGTACCGGACGGCCACCAGCGCCGGGCACTACCGGATGGCCGCCACGCTCAACGGCGGGCTGGTCCTGGACTGGGTCCGTTCCGTGCTCGGCGCCAGCTGGTCCGACCTATATGCCGCTGCGGCCCTGCCTGGCAACCCCGACGCCCCCTTCTTCCTGCCGCACCTGAACGGGGAGCGCACGCCGTACATGTCCACCGGAATGCGCGGGGCCTGGGTCAACCTGGCACCGCAGCACACCCGTGCGGATCTCTTGCGGGCGGCGCTTGAAGGGGTCGCGTTCGGCATCAAGGAAGCGGTCCTGGCTCTCGACCCGGCTGGCCCGCCCATCAAGCAGCTGCGGCTTGCCGGCGGTGGAAGCACGGCCCCCGCGTGGCGGCAGATGCTCGCCGACATCCTCGACGCCGAGCTCGACGCCGTTGACGTGCCGGCCGCTTCAGGGCGCGGCGCCGCCATGCTCGGCGCGCAGGCGGCCGGCCTCCTCGACGAGAGCGACCTGCTGACCACCCTCAGCCCGACCGCGGACCCCGTCGCCCGCCCCGACACCTCTTGCGTTCGGTACTACCAAGCCCGATTCGCCCAGTTCCGCGACGACGTCGACCGACTCAACCCCGACGCCACCATCCACCGCTGACACCACCCGCCGCCAGCCATCAGAACCCCGGCCACCAACCCGGAGTGCCACAACTCCCTCCCGTCAACCACCACCAAACCGGCTCATCTGGTGAGCCGCCGTTTACTAAACGAGGTGCAGGTCACCCCATGAGAGGCAGTCTGAAATGCGCCACATCAGCCGGCAGACAGTGGTCACCGCTCCGGGAGTCGTCGAGCTGCTCAATGTCGTGACCGAGGCCGAACTCTCGGCCGGCGATGCGCTCGTCAGGATGCTCGCCGTCGGTGTCTGCGGATCCGACGTGCACGCCTCCCACGGCCGTCATCCGTTCGTGCCGTTGCCGTACCACCCCGGTCACGAGGTGTTGGGCGTGGTCGAAGCCGTGGCACCCGACGTCGAGCTAACTTCGGGTTCCCGCGTCGTGGTTGAGCCGATCTTTGCCTGCGGCCGATGCAAGTACTGCACCGATGGGCGATACAACCTGTGCGCCACCATGATCTTCTTCGGATGCGGCACCCCCGTCGGCGGGCTCTCCGACAGATTCACCATCCGCGCTGACCGGCTCGTCCCGGTTCCCGAAGAGCTCACGGACCTCGAGGCCGTTCTTATCGAACCCCTGTCCACCCCGGTGCACGCGGTCAACCTGGCCGGACCGGATCTGACCGGCAGGTCGGTAGCCATCCTCGGCGCGGGCACGATCGGCCAGCTCACGCTGACCGCAGCACGCAGCCACGGAGCCGCACGGATAGCCGTTACCGACGTGTCTGCAGCCAAGCGGGAACTGGCTAAGCGACGAGGAGCGGACGCAGTATTCGACGCCGGCGCCGCGGACGTCGTGCAAGCCGTACGCGATGACCTAGGCACCAGCGCGGACGTCGTGTTCGACTGCGTCGCCATCCAGGCCACCATCAACCAGGCCATCGCGATCGCCGTCAAAGGCGGAACCGTCGTAGTCGTCGGTGTACCCGAGGCACCCGTCACGATCCCGCTACCCGAGATCCAGGACCTGCAGGTCAAGATCCAAGGCAGCGCCACCTACACCCGCGCCGACTACGCAGAAGCCATCGAGATGATCAGGGCCGGCCAGGTCAAGGCAGATGAGCTCATCACCGCCCAATACCCCCTGTCTGACGTGAGCCACGCCTTCACTGCCGCCTCGAGCGGCGAACACGTCAAGGTCGTCGTCGTCGCAGACCAAGCAGCCACGCCCTGACCGCGGAAACCGGCCGTTCCGGCGCACCCTCGCCCGGCGGCGCCGTCAGGGGCAAGCCCTCCACCGCGGTAATGGCCTCGAAATTAAAGGGGCCGCTGAAAGCCACCGTCACTGTGCTGGCGATCATCAACATCGCCTTGCTCTGTCTGGGCGAGTACGTACTGCTGATGGTCGCCAAGCCGTAACTGCCAAACCACACAACTTAGCCACGGGGAGAAGACCCGTCGTCGAGCGACCACACCCGAGCTTTGCCGCTGATCAGTTCCTCGTCGCGGCAGGATAGTCGTCGGCCGATCGGACCTTTTGGGCGTCAAAAGTGCTGCGACCGCAGGTCTCGGGTTGGGTACCCCGGGGTCACCCCGTTTGGGGTGACCCCGGCGTTGTCGAGCGGGTCAGTGCTTGAAGGCGTCCTTGACCTTCTCGCCGGCGTTCTTGACGTCAGCTGTGGACTGGTCCGCCTTGCCTTCGGTTTCGAGCCGGTCATTGTCCGTGCTCTTGCCGGCGGCTTCCTTGGTCTTGCCCTTGGCGTCTTGGCCCGCGTTCTTGGCCTTGTCAACTATTCCCACGCTGTCCTCCTTCGTTTCCCGGCACGAGGTGCGCCGGTGTTCCCCCGCCCCCGGGGGGCAGGACGCTCCCCGGGGTAGTCCGGACCATGCGTTCTGCCGCTTGAGGGTGGCAGGGGGGCCCGGTGCTCAGTAGTAGTGCTTGCGCCCACCGACCGCCCGGCCGGCCATGCCCAGGACGTAGAGGATCAGGCCGATGACGGCCAGGATGATCCCGATGGTCCACAGGATTCCAATATGAGCCAGGAAACCGACGATCAACAAGATGACGCCCAGAATGATCACGCGCGTTCCTTTCATCAAAACCTCAACCACGGAGCGGTCGCGGCACGAGGGGGAAACAACCCGACATATAGGGACCCTACCTTGCTTACCGTCCGACAGCAAGGGTCGGCGGCCTCTGGTCCCGGTCCCCTCACCGAGCAGGACCCAAGCGGGCCCCTGGGATTAACTTGAGCACGCTCAGCCTCACTCGCGCAGTAGCTCGACACCCCGGCGGGTCAGCTCCCGCAGCCGGGGCAGGTGCCCCTCACTCAGCTCGGCGACCAGCCGCTGGCCCAGGACAGTCAGGTGCAGCCGGGTCACCCGGGCGTCTCGCCCGTCCGAGCGCCGCTCCAGCAGCCCGGCGTCGACCATCCTGCCGATCAGCTCCACCGCGCTCGGGCTGGCCACCCCCAAAGCAGCAGCCACATCCTTGACCGTCGGAGGAGTCTCCCGGTCCCGGTGACCTCGCACGGCGAGCAGCACATGGTGCTGGGCGTGGGTCGCGCCCGCCAACCGCGCCTCCCGCTCACCCGTTCGCTCGAAGATCGCGATCGCACTCCGCAGGCCGAGCATCCCCGCGAAATGCCGGTCAGTCAGTCGCGGCACTGAGAACCTCCTACGCTCGACACCAACACCACCCCCACAATACATCGGCGCCCTACCGAACAGCCGACTCCACCACCCCCTGCGGCCAGCAGCCACGACCATCGCACCACCAGACGATCCAAACCTCATCTCCCGCCCGAGAAACGTCCTCATCTGCCGCGTAGAGGGCGGCTACGCTCGCCCGACATACCGCGTTCGGGGCGCCCGACTTTGGCCGGTGTCGGGTCTTCCGTACGACCCTGCAGCGGACAGGGTCGCGCTCACGCCAGCAGCCGGATCAAGTCCGGACGTGACGCGTGCTGACGCCTTCGATCATGCCCTGGCCGGCTTGTCATCGACGATGATGAGACCGTGAGCAGAGGCCCTTCGCGGCGCGTCCGCCGCCTGCTCCAGGCTGGGCAGCTCTCCAACGAACTGCTCGCGATGGCGGACCGGGAAGCGGACCTTCTCGAGCACCCGTACATCGGCGTGGAACACCTCGAACCAGCGCGACTGCGGCTCGCAGGGAAGGTGACCGAACGACAGGCATTGCTGAACCAACTGAATAGAGGCGTTCGCCGCCGGTGGTGGCGACCGCTCGGACCACACTCGGCGTTTCGTCGCCAAGGGCTAGCGCAAACCCGAGCCGCCCGTCGAGCCGCTGAGAACGACGAGCGCCGATCGTACTAAACACGCCGCCGACCGCTCGGACCACCAGCTGAGTTCGACACGTCCGCTCACTGCAGGGAGTTCCCACGATCCCCTGGTGGCGCCCGAGGCGGGTGTGTCATTCCGTAGCCGCGTGCCGGCGTCTCGGCGGGCAAGCGACGGGGCGTCTTCACAGGCCAAATTGAGGTTCAATTTGTGGGCTCCAGACCGCGAGGTTGTGTTGAGAGCCTCCGGGTGAGGTGTCTGGGTTTACCCCGCGTCGATGACGAACTGGGAGACGCGGGCGGTGAACCGGTCGGGTTCGGACAGGTGAGCCATGTGGCCCAGGGTGGGCCAGGTCTCGATGTGGGCCTGAGCGATGTGGGCCAGGAGGTGGTCGCGGTCGGCGGCGTCGACCGGTCCTCCGGCAAGCCACAGGTACGGCACGGTGATGTGGTCCAGCAGGGCGTCGATCTCGGCTTGCAGGTCGGCGGAGCGTCGGGTCAAGGGCTTGCACCAATGATCGAGCACCAACTGCTGGGTGACGCGCTGCGTCGTGAGCACCCGCCCTCGCTCGGGCTCGGGCAGCCTCAGTACCCCGATGCTGGTCGTGAACGGTTCAAACACGGTGCCGAAGTCCGGTCCGAGCAGGGCTGGGGCCAGGTGCTGGACGAAGCCGGCGAACGGTCCCACGCGCAGGGACTGGTCGACGTTGATCACCCCGGCGCTGCGGTGGGTGGCGGCATATCCGGTGGCGTGCAGCGCGCCAGCCGAGTGGCCCACGACCACGGGCCGCACGACGGCGGTCTCGACGACCGTGGCGTGGATCCGCGCGACCACCGCCTCCGGGTCGGCCCCGGACCCGGTGGACCCTCCATGCCCGGGCAGATCCACAACCAGGCAGCGGAACCGGTCCCGCAGCCGGTCCACGATCGGCTCCCACGTCTGCTTGGAGAAGGTCATCCCGTGGATGAACACGATGGCGGGACCGTCGCCGCCCGTGTCGAGGTGGGCGAGGGGTTCAACGGCCATGACGGCCCTCCAAGGTAGACGACACCGGGTTTCGTAACACCAAAACGTAATAGCGTTGCAGTATTCTGTCAACGTGGGACGACATCGCATTCATGACGACGCCACGGCCGACGCGCTGCTCGATGCGGCCGAACTGGTCCTTGACGCCGAGGGCGTGGCCGGTCTCACGGTCCGTCGGGTGGCCGAGCGGGTCGGCGTGAGTACCCGAGCGGTCTACAGCACCCTGGGTTCCAAAGAGGGCCTGCTGCAAGGGCTGGGGGTCCGGGCCTACGACACCCTGGGGTCCATGGTGGACGCCCTCCCCCGGACTAACGACCCCGCGGGCGACCTCGTCTCCGCCGGAGTGGACGGCTTCCGCGCCTTCGCCATCGGCCACCCGGGCCTGTTCCGCGTCGGCATTCAGCTCACCGACACTCCACCGGCGGCACGCCCTCATATCCGCGGGGCCGCCAACCACGCCCTGGGCACCCTCATCGAGCGCCTGGAGCGGCTCCGGGCCGCCGGCGGTATCGACCACCGGCCGCTGCTCGTGGCCGCGTCCCAGTTCCACGCCACCTGCGAGGGCCTCGCCGCCGCCGAGCTGCGAGGCGCCCTCGCCCACTCCACCGACCCGGTTGACATCTGGGCGGGCGGGCTGGCCGCACTGGTCAAGGGATGGCACCCGGCAGGCCCCCCGCAACCACCCGCACGTGGCTGACCCCGCCCGCCTGGGCGTTCAACGGTGGCCCTCAACAGACCCTGAGTTACAGGACACCATCAGACGCGCCGAACCAGGTCCAGCGCCAACGCCTGAACCCGCACCGCATCCCGCGCGCTCAGAGTGCGTCACACCGGCTCCCTTCTGTTGTCAAGCGGTCGCTGCAAGGCCGTCTTGAGGAGTCTTCCGGCGTGCGGCTGTCGGGCGTAGCGTCGGGTTTGCGGGTCCGGGAAGTGGCTTTTCCGAAGTGTCGGTGTGCGGGTGTGAGCCGGCCGCGCTGGAGTTCAGAGACGCCCCGTGGTGCCCTCCCGGACCCGCGTCCGTGCTCTGCAGGGCCACCTCCGGGGTGTCGGTGACGAGCTGGCGATATATGGCGTCGGAGATGCGGCGCTTGAGGCAGCGGAGGGCCTCGAGGGGTTTCTTGCCTTCAGCGCGCTTGCGCCGGTAGTAGGCCTGTCCGTCGGTGGCGGTGCGTAGCTGGCTGATCGCGGCGATGTGGATCATGTGGTTCACGCGTCGGTTGCCGGCGCGGGAGAGGCGGTGCCGGTTCTGCTCACCGGAGGAGGCGTCCAGGGGTGCGGTTCCGGTCCAGGACGCGAACCGGTTCCGGTCAGCGAACCGGGCGACGTCGCCGACGTCGGCCAGGACTCGGGCGGCGACTACTGGCCCGATGCCGTGGATGTCGGTCATGTGTGAGCCGCGCTCATTGACCAGGATCTTGAGCTCAGCGGTGGCCTTCTTCATCCTGGCCTCGACCGCGATGAGGTCGGCGAGCTCTTCGGCGGCGATCCGGCGGCGGGTCTTCCCGGCCAGGTCCCGCGGGCGGACGGAGGCCAGCATCCGCTTGGCCTGACCCGTGGTGATGTCCTTCTTGGCCTGTCCAGGAAGCAGTTCCGCTAGCAGGGCCTGGAGCCGGTCGACGGTCTGCACCCGGCGCCGGGTGAGGGCCTCGCGGCGCTCCACCAGCATCCGCAGCACCTGCAGCTCCGGGTCGATGACCAAGACCCGCAGGTCCTTCGCGCGGACCGCGGCGACCGCCACGGAGTGCGCGTCGTGGGCATCGGTCTTCCGGCCGTGTCCGGTGTCCAGCAGCCGGGCCCGGGCGGCGAGCTTGGCCGGGACGTCGACCACGTCCTCGCCGGCCTCGAGCAGCCGTTGCGCCAGCGCTCGTCCGACACCGTTGGCTCCTTCGACCGCCCACACCCGTCGCGGCCACGCCTTGACGTACGTACGCATCGCGGCGAAGCCGGACTTGTCGGTGGTGAACCGACCGTGGCCGAGTTTGCTTTCCTGCCCGTTGACGACCTCGATCGTCGCCGACAGCTTGTGGGGGTCGACCCCGATGATGACGCGCTCCATGCTCCTGCTCCCACCTGTGCTCGAACCGATGTGGACGGCGAGGTGGGCAGTGCTACTACGAGCTGGGCAGTCCCTTCTTGAGCCACGCCTCGTCAGCGGCGCCCGGCGGGCAGCAGACCGGTGGTGAGCCACACCCGAAACCGGGTGGGCAGCCCAGAAGAGAGCGTCCCGCCGAACACCTGAACCGAGTCTGGCCAGACACCGGCCCTGCCGGAAGTCTCTAGTAGCCCACTAAGACGCAGTCACCCGGCCCAGCGACCGGCCCATCATTTGATGAGCGCTGGATCGGTGACATGCCAAGGGAGGCCTGACGTAGTGGAGTGACAGCGGCCAGGGGGCACTGCCCGTAGGCAACCACACCCACATGGCGGAGCGGGGCTGCCGTTCGTCGACGGCCCCGCTGCGGCCTGCGTTGCGGCGATACGGCTGCGGTCAGCCGTCCCCGTTCCCCCGACCGTCCCGACCGTCCCGACCGTCCCGACCGTCCCGACCGTCCTGGCCGTCCTGGCCGTCCTGGCCGTGGTGGCGTGGGTCGCCGGTCCGAACGGCGGTCCGCAGGTCGGCCACCGTAGCGTCACGCGTCGCCACGGGGGGCAGCCGGTAGCTGTGCTCGATGGTCGCCATGATCGACGTGGTGTCGTAGCGGGTGCTGTCGACACCGGACTTGACCATGCCGGCGGAGAGGACCAGCGCTGGGATGCGGGTGCCGGGGCCCCACTTGTCGACTACCGGTGGGGCGACGTGGTCCCACTGTCCGCCAAACTCGTCGTAGGTCACGACGACCAGGGTGTCCTTGGCCTGGGGCCCGGAGGTGATCGTCTTGAGCAGGTCGACGAGGTGGTCGCTGCCGTTCGGCTCGCTGGCGTACCCGGGGTGCTCGTTCTCCGCGCCGTAGGGTTTGACGAACGAGACCTGAGGGAGGGTGCCGTTCTTGGCGGCGGCCATGAACTTCGTCTCGTCCTGCAGGTGGGCCCGGCCGGGCTGGCCCGGTGCGTAGTTGGCGAAGTAGTTGAACGGCTGGTGGTGGTACTGGAACAGCGGACCGGGAGTCCCGGCGGCGGCGGCGTCCCACCCTCCGGAGTACCAGTTCCAGGTGACGCCCTTGGCGCTCATCCGGTCACCGATGTTGGGGTAGACCGTGTCGTCGATCAGCGGCAGCTTGACCCCCGTCTTGGCGGCGGGTGGGTTGGACGGCTGCATGGTGTTCACAGCGAAGTCACCGCACGCCACCACCGGATTGGCGGCCGGGCCGCAGGCCTGGGTGAGCTGCCCGTCCTTGACGGTCGACGTCGGCTTGTAAAGCGGGTAGGTCGTTGGGAACCCGTTGGCGTCGACGATCGAGTGCAGTCCGGCGTTGGCTCCGCCGGGACCGGCCGAGGTGTCGACCGGGGCCCGCGCGGCGATGAGGTATTGGTGGTTGAGAAACGACCCACCGAACGCGGCCTGGAAGAAGTTGTCCGCGATGACGTAGTTCGGGGCGCCTTTGGTGTGCAGGTACTGATAGATCGGCAGCGCCTTGGTGTCGTACCGGCCCATGGTCAGGCCGACCGCGTCGGAACCGGTGACGTACCGGTCCTGTCTGCCACCGTCGATCTGGTACTGCTCCTGGTAAAAGCGGTGCACGATGTCGCGGGTACAGCCGCCCTTCATGCCGGTGCCGTTGAGAACCCCGTTCGGGAAGTACGCGCCCGGCCCCGGGCATGTGGTGTCGGAGGGCTTGATGTAGTGGTCGATCGTCCACCAAGTGTTAGTGAAGTGGCTGGCCGGCACGCTGTGCGCCGCGTCGGTGCACGTCGTCGCGAGGGGGCTGGGCGACGTAAGGTTCACGTCGTCCTGCAGCAGGCAGCCGTACGGACTGCCGTTCTGCGCGACCTGCCTGGTCTTGGCTGCAGTGGCGTTCTGGAGCCCGTTGACGACCCGGCCGCCGACACGTCCCCAGTCGCCGTAGAGGTTGTCGAACGAGTGGTTCTCCTCGTAGATGACGACGAGGTTCTTGTAGCCCCCGGGCAGCGCGCCCGAGTCCTTCTTTCCGCCGTCTGAGACTCCGGCAGCAGCCGACCCGGCCCCGGTGACGGCCAGACCCGCAGCGCCGATGGCGACCACGGCAGTAGCGATTCTCTTCACGTCGTTCTCCCTGTTCGTCCCTCAGGCGGCCCGGTGGGGCGCGGGCGCACCGCCGAGACTGGCAGTAATGCGTGGAGAAAAGGGTCCAGGACTAGGCAAACTTTAGGGAAACGGCGAGGGTCGGGCCAAACCGTGGGGCAACAGACCGAAACGGCCGTCGAGGTGTGTTGTGTTTCCGCCATGCCGCGGAGGGTCAAGGGAGTCATCCCCCGCAGCAACGTTGCACCGGTTGAGCTCGTGGACGTCGTCGACCCCGACCCGGGTCCGGGTTGGGTCCGGGTGAGGCGGTCATCGCCGTGCAGGCGTGCGGCGTGTGCCCCACCGACCTGCACCACCGGGAGGGCGGGATCAACGGCGACCTGCAGCTCCTCGGGCACGAGGGCCCCCGGGTCGTCGAGGCCGTCGGCGAGGGCGTCACCGACGTCGCCCCAGGTGACTTGGTCAACCTCAACTGGCGGCCGGTCATCGGCCGCTGGTCGGGACGGGAGGCCCCCGACCGTGTCCCGGTGGTGACGCCACGGACCACACCCTCATGCGACGGTCTCCCAGCGCACCCGCACCCACGTCGGCTCAGCAGGGCGTGAGCCTTCTAATCGTGTGGGCCGGCGGGAGTGACCACGCAGGCCGCCTGGAGGGAGCACGTGGCAACCGTGTCGGCACAGGACGGACAAGGCAGCACCATCTGGACGCTGGTCGCGACCGGGTCGCCGCCGGTTCGGGCGGGTGACCGGGTTCCGCGCAGTCATTCTGTAGGAAATTGAGCGCCGCCCGCGGGGTCAACTGCCGCCCCGGTCAGTCCACGATCAGAACGTTTACGCAGGTAAGGCATCCATTCTCTAGGTGGGCCCGAAGGGATTCGAACCCCCAACCTTCTGATCCGATAGGAAACCCGAGTCTCGTCCAGATCGA
>JAABUT010001002.1_pt1 | contig 36188 bp, 34 predicted proteins | sample 5559281 | NCBI WGS metagenome assembly JAABUT01 (sample SAMN10711880, study PRJNA513359) | rock metagenome | isolation source: Antarctica rocks | place: Antarctica: Victoria Land, Ricker Hills nord | collected 2016-01-04 | reverse complement strand
CGGCGTCGAAGAGCTTGAAGGTCGCGCAGAGGGCGAAGTAGTCCTGGAGCGTCATCACCGCCGGCACGCCGGCGGCACGAACGACCTCGAGGACCGAGGAGGGGAGGCCGGCGAGCTCCTGGACGTGCGCGACGTCGGGGTGGTACCCGCGCAGCACCGTGGCGAGCATCCGCTCGATCCGCGGCTCGCCCAGCTCGAGGGCGGGCTGGCGGCCATGGTCGTAGAGCGGGGAGTTGACGACCTCGAGCATCGCGATGCCGTCCCGTTCCCAGCGCCGCAGGCGGGGGCGCCGGAGCCAGGGGTACTGTCGGCCGGCGAAGAAGTAGGCCACCTCGTGACCGCGGCGGACCTGGGCCGCCATCAGATCCTCGACGTAGGCGACGAGTCCGCCCCTGCGCCAGGGCCGGAAGCCCGAGCCGAGGTGCAGGATCCTCACGCGGCGGGGACCGGAGTGGCCCGCGCGGGGGTCCGGTCGGCGGCGGCGAGCACGGCCTCCTCGACCGCCTGGTTGAACCCCGCCTCGGTGTGCCGGGGCGCGGTGACCAGTCCCCCCTCGCGCAGGCGCCCGCGCAGGTGGGCATCCCCGGCCAGCCGTCGGAGCGCGCCGGCCAGCGCGCCGGCGTCGCCGGCCGCGAAGAGCAGGCAGTTCTCGCCGTCGCGCAGGTACTCGCCCGAGCCGCCACGTCCGGTGGCGACCACCGGGCGGCCCTTCGCCATGGCCTCGAGCGGGACGAGGCCCCACGGCTCGTCCCAGTTGACGGGGAAGACGACGGCGTCGGCGGCGGCGTACACCTCTCCCAGCTCGTGGTGCTCACGGTGCCCGGCGAAGCGGACCCGGTCGGCCAGGCCGAGGCGCGCGGCGAGGCCGCGGAGCCGCTCCTCCTCACGCCGGTCCCAGCCTCCGACGACCTCGAGGCGCGCCTCGGGGGGGAGCCGCCCCAGCGCCTCGATCGCGGTATCCGCGCCCTTGCGGACGTCGATGCGTCCCACGTAGAGCAGGCGCCAGCGCCATCCGACCTCGGGCGCCGGGTCGTAGAAGGCGGCGTCGACGCCGAGGTGGGCGACCCCGGTGCGCTCGAGGTCGAGCCCGAGCCCGAGCGCGTGACGCCGCGTGTGCTCTGAGACGAACAGGTAGGTGGCCGCACGGCCGAGATCGACCGTCGTCGGGATCCCGCAGAGCCGCTCGGCGAGCGGCGCGAGCCGGGCGCGACGGCCGGTGAAGACGGATGTCCAACCGTCCGCCCAGCGCCCGTAGTCGAGCCACTCGTCGGCGACAAAGGCGACCGCGGGCACCCCTTTGCGCCGGACGCTCTCGAGCAGGGTGAGCGGCAGCCCGCCCATCGACCACCAGCTCACCACGTCGGGGTGGAGGTCGACCAGGTGACGCGCGAGCACCCGGTGGTTGTGGCGGGCCATCGCCACGCGCCCCCGGGGACCGAGCGGCTGGAACTCGGCATCGCGCAGGCGCCAGTGCAGCTCGCGGTGGACGTCGGGCGGATCGGCCCCGTCGGCGCCGGTCCGCGTGTCGGTGGTGAGGACCCTCACCTCGTGGCCGCGCTCGCGGAGGTGGTCGACGGCAGCCTGCCAGACCAGCTCGTAGCCACCGAAGTAGTGCGGCGGATACATGTTTCCCACGGTCAGGATGCGCACCGACGGCGAGAATAGACTCCGGCGCCGGTGCTCAGACCGGTCAGCGTCAGCGTCGTCGTCGCCTCCCACGCGCGGCCGCTGCGGCTGCGGTGGCTTCTGAGCTCCCTCGCCGGGCAGACCTGCTCGGAGCCGTGGGAGGCCGTCGTCGTCCATGACTACGACTCCGGGACCGCCGAGCGCGTGATCGCCCGACACCCGCTCAGCGAGGCCGGGCGGCTCCACGCCATCGCGATCGGCCCGGGCACGGGCAGTCCCGCCCGGCAGCGGAACCTCGGCTGGCGCGCGGCGAGCGGCCGCCTGATCGCGTTCACCGACGACGACTGCCGGCCCGAGGCCGACTGGCTGGCTCGCCTCGTGGCCGCGGCCCACGCGGCGCCGGGGACGGTGGTCCAGGGAGCGACCCGCCCCGACCCCTTCGAGTGGGAGGTGACCCGCGCCCCACACGTGCGGACGCTCCACGTCGACCCGGTCGGCCCCTACGCCCAGACGTGCAACATCCTCTATCCCCGCGAGCTGCTCGAGCACCTCGCGGGCTTCGACGAGCGAGCGGTGGCCGGAGAGGACGTCGACCTCTCGTTGCGCGCCCGCGCCGCGGGCGCGGAGGTGGTCGCCGCGGCGGACGCGGTGGTCAACCACGCCGTCGAGTCCCACACGCTCCCCGGGATCCTGCGCGAGAACTGGAAGTGGCGGTATCTCGCCTACCTCGTCTCCAACCATCCGGAGTTCCGCTCGGAGCTCACCCTGGGGATGTTCTGGGACCCCGATCATCTCTGGGTCAGCGCAGCGTTCCTGGGCCTGCTCGGGTCGCGGACCCACCGCCCCCTCGTCGCCCTGGCCGCTCCCTATGTTCTCCGCGCCTCGCGCCGGCGTGGGCCCGGTCGCCGGGCGCGGCTCGTCGCCCTCGCCGAGCTGCCGGGGCAGGCGGTCCGCCAGCTCGCCGAGGTCCTCGGCCTCGCCGCCGGGAGCGTCCGGTACCGGACGCTCCTGCTGTGAGCCCGGGTGAGGGCGGCCCGCTGCGTGTCGCGCTGCTGTACCACTCCTACGGCGCTTCCCCCGCGGCCGGGGCCGATCTGCTCGTCCACGCGCTGGCGACGGCGCTGGCCGACGCGGGACACCGTCCCACGGTGCTGAGCTCACACGAGGGCGCGACGAGCGCGACCCGGGAGGGCGACGTGCGCGTGATCCGGACCCGCCGGCTCGGAGAGGGGGTGCTGCGCGCGCGCGGGTTCACCGGTCCCCTCACGCACATCCCCGGCCTGCTCGGGGCGCTGTCCGGCGGCGGGTACGAGCTCGCCCATTCCTTCTCGCCCCCGGACGCGCTCGCGGCCCGCCTGTGGCGCCGCGGGACCCGTCGCCCCGTCGTCTTCACCTGCGCGGAGGCCCTGCGGCGCGAGCACCTCGCCGACCGGCGCCTGCGCTTGGCCCTGCTGGCCGCCGCCGCGCTCGAGAGCGATGCCGTGGTCGCGGCGAGCGAGGCGGCGCGGGTGGGCCTGGAGCGGTGGCTTGCCGTCGACGCCCCGGCGCTCGCGGCTCAGGACGCCGCCGGCCACGAGCGCCTCTACCGCGGGCTGCTCTCCTCCCCCGGCCGCGTCCGCCGCTGATGGCCGGCGCCGTCGTTACGATCGCGGTGGTCTCGTGGAACACCCGCGAGCTCCTGGCCCGGTGCCTCGGCTCGCTCGCGCCGGAGGCCATGAGCGGCCGGGCCGAGGTCTGGGTCGTCGACAACGCCTCGAGCGACGGCTCCGCCGAGCTCGTCACTCAGGAATTCAGCTGGGCGCGGCTCATCGCCTCGCGGGAGAACCTCGGCTTCGGGCGCGCGATCAACCTCGTCGCCGCGCGGGCCTCGGCGCCGTGGTTGGCGACCGCCAACGCCGACGTCGCCCTGCGTCCGGGCGCGCTGGACGCGCTGCTGGCCGCGGGCGCTCACGATCCTGGCGCCGGGGCGATCGCCCCTCGCCTGGTGCTTCCCGACGGCACGACGCAGCACTCGGCCTTCGCCTTCCCCACCGTCCCCTACACCTTCCTCCACGCCAGCGGGGCGTTCCGCGTGCTGCGGGCGCTCGGCGATCGGTACGCCCACCCGGGCTACTGGGACGAGCACCGGGCCCGGCGGGTGCCCTGGGCCGTCGCGGCGTTCCTGCTGGTGCGGCGCGCGGCGTGGGACGAGGTCGGCGGATTCGACGAGCGCCAATGGATGTACGCCGAGGATCTCGACCTGGGCTGGCGCCTGCGACAGGCGGGATGGGCGACGCGCTACGAGCCGCGGGCGGCCGTCGACCACGCGTTCGCGGCGTCGACCACGCAGCTCTTCGGCGCCGAGCTCGCCCCCCACTGGCAGCGCAGCACGTACGGATTCCTCGTCCGGCGGCGCGGGGTCGTCCGGACCTGGGCCGTGGCGCTGCTCAACCTCGTCGGTGGAGTGGGGCGGTGGGCGAGGGTCGTGCCCCGATCGTTGCAGGACCCCGACCGATACGCCGAGCTGCGCCGGGCGCACGGTCGGTGGGTGCTCGTCCACGCCAGGGCCCTGCGCGGGCGCTCGGGGCTCGACGCGCTGCGGTGACGTCGCTCGGCGCTCCCGCGTCAGGGAGCGCGGCGGCGTGCGGCGCGGAGCACGCGTGCGAGGAAGACCGGGTTGCCGATGAGGTAGCGGCGCCACATGCGCCGGGGCTCGACGGCGAGGCGGAAGGTCCACTCCAGGCCGTTGTCGGACAGCGTGTGGGGGGCGCGGGGGACGCGGCCGGAGACGTAGTCGAAGAGCGCGCCGACCGACCACACGACCGCGCCGCCCAGCTCGTCGGCGTAGCGGTCGACCCACAGCTCCTGCTTGGGCGTGCCCATCCCGACGAGGACGATGTCGGCCCCGGCGGCGCGGATGTCCTCGAGCACGCGGTCGTTGTGCGGCGAGCCCAGCTCGAAGTAGCCGTGATGGGCGCCGGCGACGTCGAGGCCGGGGAACTCGCGCGACAGCCGCTCGGCCGCCTGGCGCGCATACGGGGGGTCGGAGCCCAGGAGGTAGAGCTTCTGCCCGGCGGCCTCGCAGAGGGCGGCGAGCTGCCAGATCCAGTCGGCGCCGGTCATGCGGTAGGGCACGGGGAGGCCGAGGGCGCGGGCGGCGAGGCGCACCCCGTAGCCGTCGCAGTAGATGAGGTCGGCCCGCCGCAGGGCCGTGAGCAGCTCGGGCTGCACCCGCGACTGGTTGACCACGTGGGCGTTGACGTACATCACGCGCCGCGTGCGCGACTCCGCGGCCCAGCGCGAGAGCGTGCCCAGGAGCTCGGGAGGCTCGCCGAGATCGATGGGGATCCCGAAGATCGTCGACGCGGGACGCGCCGGGGAGGCGGTGGGCGTGCCCACGCGGGCGAGCGTAGCGCCGCCGCTACGGTGCGGCGCTCGGGTGACCGTCGGGTTCTTCCTGCTCTCCACGGACGAGGCGCCGCTGCTCGGAGCCGCGCTCGCCGCCGCCCGCGCCGAGGCGCCCGACGACCTGCTCGTCGTCGACAACGCCTCGACGGACGGGACGGCCGAGCTCGCGGAGGGAATGGGCGCCCGCGTGCTGCGCCTGCGCCCCCGGGTGTCCTACTGCGTGGCGATGAACGCGGGGATCGGGGAGGTGCGCGGGGATGCCGTCGCCCTGCTCCAGGCCGACACCTTCGTCCAGCCGGGCTACAAGGACGCCGCGCTGGCCGCCCTGGCCGAGCCGGGCGTGGGCTCGGTGGCGCCGAAGCTCGTGCGGACGCTCGGGCCCGCGCCGGGGGAGCGCCTCGAGCTCCTCGACACCGCCGGGATGGTCGTCGACCGCCGGCGCAAGAACAATCTCGTCGGCCACGGCGCGCCCGCCGACCGTTACGCCCGCCGGCAGGACGTCTTCGGCGCCGACGGTGCCGCTGCCGTGTATCGGCGGGAGGCCCTCGAGGACTGCGCGCTGGGCGGCGAGGTCTTCGATCCCGACCTCGTGCGCTGGGCGTCGGACGCGGACCTCGCCTGGCGGGCGCGGACGTTGGGGTGGCGCTGCGTGTACGAGCCGCGGAGCGTCGTGCTGCATGTCCGTCACTACTCCCCCTCGACGCGCGCGCGGATGTCGGAGGCCGACCGGCGGATGCAGTTCCGCAACCGCTACCTCATGGCGTTGAAGAACGACACGCCGGGCGAGCTGGTGCGCGACCTGCCCGCCGTGGCGATGTACGAGCTACTTGCCCTCGGCCACGTCGTCCTGCGCGAGCGCCACCTGCGCCTCGCCTACCGCCAAGCCGCCCGCCTCGCACCGTACGCCCTGGGTCGGCGACGCAGGCTGGCCCCGCGCAGGCGGGCGCGGACGCCCTTCGGCCTCCGCGCCACTCCCTAGCGGCACCCCTAGTCGAAGGTCTCCTCGGTGCGCGTGGAGCGCCGGACGGGGTTGCCGTCGGGGCCGAGCTCCTCCTCGATGAAGCGCTTGATGCGCGGGCGGCGGGTGCCGCCCGCGGACGCGTCGGTGGACGACGACGTGCTCGCCTCGGAGGAGGCGCTCTGCCCCGAGGAGACGGTGGAGCCCGAGGAGACCGTCGGGCCGGAGGAGGACCCCGGGTCACCGGACACGGTCTGACCGGGTGCCGCGTCGGGGCCATCCTCGCCGCGGGGGCTCGCGTCGTCGTCACGCGACGAGTCGCCCCCCGTCGCGCTCCCGCCGTGGTGCTCAGGCGTGTCGTAGCGCTCGTAGTGGTCGTAGAGCCGGTCCTCCCCCTCGGGGGAGAGCTCACCATCGGCGTCGATCGACGGCGCCTCCTTCACGACGTGCTTGGGCCAGTCGAGCACCACGTCGTCGTCCTGCGGTCGCGCGCCCTCGAGCGGCACGAAGGTGAGCTTGGAGCCGAGCAGCCCCGTCTTCACCGCCGCCCACTGCGGGTGGCCCGACTCCGCATCGAGGTAGATCTCCTCGATCGTCCCGAGCTTGTCCCCATCGCGGTCCAGCGCCTTGCGGCTCCGCCACCCCATTACCTCGTCCGTGCTGCGCATGCGGGTCTCCTTCCCTCGATCTCTGCCATGGGACTACCCGGGTCGACGCGAGAGGATGCCTTCGTAGACCGCCCACGTCTCCGCGGCGACGTCCGCCCACGTCCGGGCGAGAGGGGGAGGGGCAGGTCGCTCGAGCGCCTCCGCCGCGGCGACGAGGGCCTCCACCCCCGCCTCGAGGCCCACGAGCGTCGCCCGCCCGTCGAGCACCTCGCGCAGCGCCGGGACGTCGCTCGCCGCGACCGGGGTGCGGCACGCGAGCGCCTCGACGGGCGGCAGGCCGAAGCCCTCCTCGTCGGACGGGAACACCAGCGCCCGCGCACCGGTGTAGACCGCGGCGAGCTCGGGATCCTCGAGCGCGCCGGTGAGGATCACCTCCCCGCCGAGTCCGCGCGCCCACGGCCCGGTCGGGCCCGCGAGCACGAGGGGCAATGTGCGCGGCGCCCGCACGAGGTCCTCCACCCGCTTGCGCGGATCGCGCCGGAGCAGGCCCCCGACCCAGAGCAGGTACTCCTCGGGCAGGCCGAGCCGGGCCCGCGCCGCGGCGACCTCCTCCGCGGGCCGCGGAACGAACACGGAGGCCGCGGCCTCGGGAACCACGTGGAGGCGCTCCTCGGGGATCCCCAGCAGTCCGGCCGCGTCGGCGGCCACGGCCCGGGTGGGGACGATCACCGCCGCGGCGCGGCGGACGGCGGCGTAGTGACGGCCGAAGCGCAGGCCGGTCCGCAGGTACTCCGCCCGGCGCTTGAGGGGGACGAGGTCGTGGAGGGTGACCACCGTCGGCGTCCGGCCGAGCAGTGGCGCGCCGTCGATCCAGGGCGTGTGGAAGACGTCGTCGCCCGGACGGCGGCCCTCGACCACGTCGTGCCCGGCCTCGCGATGGGCGGCCAGCAGGCAGCGCGCGTAGCGCCCGATGCCGCGCAGGTCGGCGGCGGGGCGGGAGTCGAAGCGGACCCTCACGCCGCCACACTACGCCCGCCGTGCGCGCCTTCTACGAAGACCTCTGGACGCGGCTGCCCGATGAGCTCGGGCGGGATGAGCTCCAGCGCCGTGCGCGCTTCCTCCGCAACCATCTGGAGCCGGGCGATCGCGTCCTCGACCTGGGCTGCGGGGACGGCGCGTGGGCGGCGGAAGCCCCGCCCGCCGGGCAGTGGACGGGAGCCGACATCGCCGAGGCGGCGCTCGAGCGGGCCCGCCGCGTGCACCCCGAGGGCCAGTGGGTGCGGATCGCCGAGGAGGCCCCGCTTCCCTTCGCGACGGGATCGTTCGACGTCGTGTGGTGCTCGGAGACCCTGGAGCACGTGGGCGACACCGCGCGCTTCCTCGCCGAGGCGCGGCGGGTCCTCCACCCCGACGGCGTCCTGCTCGTCACCGTTCCCGATCATCCCCGGCTACGCCGGGCGCTCCGGGCGCTGGTGGCCTTCGAGCGCGCGTTCCCGCCCCTCGGCGACCACCTGCGCTTCTACACCATCCCGGCGCTGCGCGATGCCCTCGCGGACGCCGATCTGGCCCGGGTGGAGATCGAGCGCTCGGGGCCGCTGCTCCTGGCCAGCGCCCGGCGATGAGGGTCCTGCTCGACGCGACCTTCCTGAACCGCGGGCCGACGGGGACCGGGACCTACGCCGCCGCGCTGGCCCGGACGCTGCCCGCGCTGGGGGTCGAGGTCGTCCTCGCCGGCAATCCGCACCGGAGGCCGCCCGCGGGCGGGGGCCTCGGCTCGGTGCGCAACGCGGCCGCCGACCTGCGGTGGGAGCTTGCCGCCCTGCCGCGGATCGCGCGGGCCGAGGAGGCCGATCTCGTCCATCACCCGCTCCCCGCCGTGGGGCGGCCGGGGGGATCGCCGCGGGTGGTGACCGTCCACGACCTCGCCTTCCTCCGCCTGCCCGAGCTCTACCCGGCCGCCTACCGGCGCTGGGCGGCGCTCACCCACCGCGCCGCGGCCCGGAGCGCGCGGGTCGTCGTCGTCCCCTCGGAGACCACCGCCCGCGACGTCCGCGCGCGCTGGGGCGTGCCCGCCGCGCGGATCGTCGTCGCGCCCCACGGCCCCGGCCAGCCCCTCGACGTCGTGCGCGCCGCGCCCGCCCACCTCCTCTACGTCGGTGACGACCAGCCGCGCAAGAACCTCCCCCGTCTTCTCGCCGCCCACGCCCGCTACTCGGAGCAGGTCTCCGCTGCCCTGCCCCTCGTCCTCGCGGGCGGCGTGGCCGATCCCCGCCGGCCCGGGGTCCGCGTCGAGCCGCGCCCGGACCCGTGGCGACTCGCAGAGCTCCTCGGCGCGGCGCTCGCCCTCGTCCATCCGGCGCTGCACGAGGGCTTCGGGCTCACCCCGCTGGAGGCCATGGCGGCAGGCGTGCCGGTCATCGCCGCTCGCGCCCCCGGCGTGACCGAGGCCTGCGGACCGGCCGCGCTCTACTTCGATCCGCTGAGCGTCGAGGACCTCGCCGGCGCGTTGGAGCGCATCTCGGGCGACCCCGCGCTCCGCGACGATCTCGCCGCGCGCGGGCGGGCCCGAGCCGCCGGCCTCTCCTGGGACCGCGCGGCGGAGCACCACCTCGCGGCCTATACGCTCGCTCTCGCACGATGAGGATCGCCATCCTCGGAACCCGCGGGATCCCCGCCGCCTACTCGGGGTTCGAGACCGCGGCGGAGCAGCTCGCGTGCCGCCTGCACGCCCGGGGGCACGAGGTCGTCGTCTACTGCCGACCCCACGTCGTCGACCGCACGCTCACGGAGTACAAGGGCGCGCGGCTCGTGCACCTGCCCACCGTGCGCAACAAGTACCTGGACACGTTCGTCCACACGCTGCTCTCCGCGGTGCACGCGGCCCGCGAGGTGCGTCCCGACGTCGCGCTGTTCTTCATCGCGGGCAACTCGCCCCTGTGCCTGGTCACCCGCTCGGCGGGGATCCCCACGGTCATCAACGTCGACGGGCTCGACTCCGTCCGACGCAAGTGGCCGGCGGCCGCGAAGGCCTACCTGCGCTTCGCGGAGCGCACCTCCCCGCGCTGGGCCGACCGTGCCATCACGGACTCCGCCACCGTCGCCGACGTCTTCGAGCGCCGTTACGGGGAGCGGATCGGGGTCGTGCCCTACGGGGTGGAGGACCCGGGGCACGAGGGGACGGAGACGCTCGAGCGCCTCGGGCTGGAGCCCGACCGCTACGTGCTCTTCGTCGGGCGCCTCGAGCCCGAGAACAACCCGCACCTGCTCGTGGAGGCGTGGGCGCGCCTGGACCGCGAGCGCGCGCGGGGGATGAAGCTCGTGGTGGTGGGCGGCGCCCCCTACGCCGACGACTACATCCTTCAGGTCATGCGCTCGGCCGATCCGCGGGTGGTCTTCCCGGGCTACCTGTTCGGTCGCGGCTACTGGGAGCTCCAGCGCCACGCCTACCTCTTCTGCGCCCCCACGGAGGTCGGGGGCACGCATCCGGTCATCCTCGAGGCGCTCGCCGCAGGCAACTGCGTCCTGGTCAACGACCACCCTCCGAACGTGGAGACCGTGGGCGACGCGGGCGTCCTCTTCTCGGGCGCGGGTGGCGTGGACGACCTCACAACACAGCTCGGGGGCCTCCTCGACGACCCGGAGCGGGTGGAGCGCTACCGGGCCCTGGCCCGCGAGCGCGCCACGCGCTACTCGTGGGAGGCCGTCACCGACCAGTACGAGAAGCTTCTGCTCGCGGTGCGCGACGCCGGTCGGCCCGGCGCCCTGCCCGCCGAGGTGCTCGACCGGGTGGGGGGCACCGTGTCCTCGGCCCGCGCCGCCCAGGCCTAGCGAGACCTCACGGAGAACGTCGCCGTCCGCGAGTGGAACGTCCGGCCCCGCGAGCGCCAGGCGAAGCGCACCGCGCCCGAGCGTGAGGGCCGCAGGGTCAGGGCAAACGCCCCCCGCGGGGTCGCGAAGGTGAGCTTCCGCACGGTCCGGAAGCGCGTCTCGCCCGTCCGCTTGAGCTCCACGGACACCGTCACCCGGCGCCCGCCCGTGGCCGGGCGCACCATGCCCCACACGGGCAGCACCCCGCCGCGCGGCACGGTGGGAGCGCGGAGCCAGAGCGGCAGGCGGTAGGCCCCCAGCGAGGGCTTGGGTCGCCCGTCCGCGTAGAGGAGCCCCGTCTGGAACGTCTCCCAGTAGACGGGCGAGCTCTGGGGCTTGCTGCGGTTCGGCGGGGCGTCACGCAGGAGGTACTGGCTCAGGGCGCGGACGCGCGGATCGCGCATGGTCATCCACGTCGCCTGGTCGAGGAAGATCGCCTGCTCGGCGGGCGTGAACAACTGGTAGGGGTCGGGCGGGCGCGTCTGGTAGCCGTACTCCGTCAGGTAGAGGCCGAGGCGCCGGCGGGAGCCGAAGGAGCGGAAGACCCGGTCCAGCGTTTGCTCGAGGCGGCCGAGGTCGGCGAGCACGGCCGAGTTCGGGTCGGGCTCGGTGATCCCCGGAGCGGAGAGGAACGAGTAGGGGTGGTGTGACCAGCCCGTGAGCGAGAAGAGACCGGGGTGCGCCCGCCGGATCGCGGTCCGCGACCCCGAGGCAGGGCAGCCGTTGAGGCGCGCGAAGCGCCCGCGCAGCGTGCGGTAGTTGCGGTCCAGGCAGTAGAGCCCCCGCACGAAGGAGAGCGGCTTGAGGAACGACAGGCGCGCGTGCCCGGCCACGCCCGTACTCGCGAGCTCGCCGACCAGGAAGGTGTCCCTCCGATGGCCGGTGCGCCCGAGGGCGCCCCAGGCGGCGTCGACCATCGCGCGATAGCGGACCATGGCCGCCGGTACCCACGTGCGCCCCACCCGCTTCCACTGCGGCGCCATCCACGTGAAGCGGTTGGGCTCGTTCCAGATCGACCAGTAGGAGACGCGCGGCAGGATCGCGCTCGCGCCCGGTGGGGGCGAGGGATCCGTCCAGTCGCCCGCGTAACGGCGCCCGAGGGCGTACATGAAGCTGTAGAACTCGTTGGACTTGATCTTGTAGGCCGAGCCGAAGCGCTCGTCCTCCACGGGCGACGCCGCGTGCGACGGGGCGCGCTCCCGGGCCCACTTCGGAGCGGGGGTGCTGACGTTGAAGTTCACCGCCATCCCCACGGCGGCCGCGTCGCGGACGATCGTGTCGTAGCGGTCCCAGGCGTGCGCGGGGTAGGCGTTGGGGTCGCTCGCTTCGAAGTTCGGCCGCGTCGAGGACTCCACATCGGGCGCGACGAGGCCCCAGCTCACGGTGATCCGCAGCCGGTCGACCCCGAGCGCCTTGAGCCGGGCGATCTCCGCACTGACCTCCTCCGGGGAGCCGTAGACGAGGGAGTGGGTGTCGGCGTCGTCCTGGAACATCGTCTCCTGGCGCGAGGAGGCGTTGGCCACGGGCGCCATGACGAGGACGAGGAGGAGCGAGGTGAGGACGAGGAGACGGGGCATCGGGAGGCCTTAACGCACGGGAAGCGCGGATGGTTGCGTGTTCGGGACGAAATGTGGGGCGAGGGCACGGGCGGCGGCGAGCTCCGAGCCGGCGCGGGTGGCGCGGCCGTGGTCGGCGTCCCACTCACCCAGGCGCTGCCAGGGCTCGAAATCCTGCGGCGCGGTCCGGACGGCGCCCACGAGCTCTGACCGGGCGACCCCCCCGCGGCCCGCGGCGCCCTCGAGCTCGGCCAGGGCGAAGCGGGGCTCGAGCGCCAGCGGGTCTGAGCTGCGTGCCGAGGCCAGTCCGTCGCGGGCGCCGGCGAGGTCGCCGCGGGAGGCGAGCCCGAGCGCGCGGTCGGTCGCGTTCTGCGCCCCGAGGGGCCCGAGCGCCGTCCAGGCGGCGACGAGCACGAGCGCGAGGGCGCCGGCGGCCGCGCCGAGACGGCCCGGACCGGGTCGCACCCGGCTCCCGGTGGGCTCGTCGAGGGGGCCGCGGGCGGCGAGCCAGCCTGCGGCCACGAGACCCACGGCAGCGGTGCCGGGGACGAACCACGTCCAGTCCACGGCCGAGTGCACCCCGAAGATCACCACGACGGCGAGGAGGGTCAGGAGCCCGGCGCGCTCCCCCTCCCGCGCTCCGGCCCGGAGGGGCGCGGCGCGGCGCGCGGCCCGCCACCACGCCGCGAGCAGGGCGAGGGAGAGCCCGACCCCGACGAGGCCGAGGTCGGCGAGGGTCTGGGGCCCGTAGCCGTGGGCGTGCTGGACGACGAGGTCATCGCGGGAGATCCGCTGGCGCGCGATGGCGAACCCGCCGGCACCGGCGCCGCGCCAGCGGTCGGCGCTCGACACCCGCCACGCCTCCTCCCAGTAGCGGGCGTGGGCGCTCGCCGTGGTCGTCAGCCGCGCCGGCCCGCGCGGCGGCTTGGCGTGGGTGTTCGTGAGGTTGTGCCAGGCCGAGGAGACCTGCCCGGGAACGCCGCCGGGACGCGTCTGCAGCGCGCCGAGCCCGGCGAGGAGGCCGAGGGTGAGGACGAGGAGGACGGCGAGGCCGGCGCGTCGGCGACCGCCGGACGGAAGGGTGAGCTCGGCGTTCAGGAACCCGAGCGCGAGCCCCACTCCGGCGAGGACGAGGACGAGGAGGAGGACGAGGACCGCGAACGAGCCGCCCGCGTCCTCCCGCGCCGCGAGCGCGACCCCGGTGTCGGTCAGGGCGGGGTGCCCGAAGGTCCAGACCGCGGCGAGGACGGCGCCCACGACGGCGGCGGCGAGGATCGCGAACCCCCGCAGCCGCAGCGGCACGACCGCGAACCAGAGCACGAGCCCGGCCACGAGGGCCAGTAGCGCCCCCCGCGACTGGGCGAGGATCACGGTGAGTACGAGCAGCCCGGTGGCGGGGACGGCGAGGGCGGAGGTGGCGCCGTGTCCCTCGCGCCGCGCCCCGAGCCACAGGCAGGGTGGCACCCCGAGGGCGGCCATGAGCCCGACCGCGTTCCAGTAGGCGAAGGGGGCGCGCAGGCGGGCCTGCTGCTCGGCCGGGGCCAGCTCGGCGGGGAGCGCCTTCGTGAGCAGGGACCATGCCGCGACCGCGACGCAGGCGGCGAGCACGGCGCCGAGCATGGCCCGCCAGCGACCCGGCGCGAGCCGCGCCAGCGCGGCGCCGGCGGCGAAGACCGCGAGGTAGGCGAAGGTCCGGTTGGCCTCCCGCCAGGAGTCCTCGGGCGAGACCGACCAGCCCACGGAGAGGGCCGTCCACACCGCGAGCGCGGCGAAGAGCGCGAGTGCGCCGGCGCCCCAGAGCCGCCGGGTGGACGGGGCGACGGCGAGGGCGAGCGCGAGGACCACGCCGCCGGCCACGACGAGGCAGACTTCGGCCCAGGTGGCTTCGCCGAGGGTCTGCCCGCCGCCCGCCGCGAAGGCGACCGCGGCCAGGGCGGCGCCGAGGCCCGCGCCGAGCCCGGCGCCCACCCCGGTGAGCTCCGAGGCCAGTACGCCGGTGAGGCGGGGGCGGACGCGCGCGGCGCTAGGCGCCGCGGCGAAGGACATCGCTCCAGCGCCGGTCGCCGCCCAGGCGCCGGCGCAGGCTCAGCCCCGCCCCGGCGACCGCCGCGAGGAGCAGCGCGACGAGGAGCACGAGCAGGGGCGTGGGCAGGGCGTCGAGCCCGGAGGAGGTGCGGGAGGCGTGCGCCGCCGGCCCGGCGGGCGAGGCCGGCCCGGCGCCCTCGCCGGCGGAGCGCAGAACGCTGGGATGCCGGCGCGAGGGGCCTCCGGAGACAGGTGGGATGCTCCCCGCGTCCGGTACGGAGCCCGGCGACGTGGAGGACGAGGGAGTCCCGCCCCCGCCGCTCGTGGGGCCGGCGGCGCCGGGAGAGCCCAGGTGCCGGCCGGGGCCCGTCTTCTTCGTGATGGGCCGGACCGAGGCCGCGCGGATGGCGTCGGCGATCACCCCGGTGCAGTTGGAGTACTCGCGATCGCTCGCGTCGAGGCGCCGTGGGGCGTCGCGCAGCTCCGCGAGGGAGTACGTGTGCGTCAGCCGCCCGTTGACGGTGCAGTCGCGAACCACGTCCTCGCCGGAGGCCGTGGCCGTCGCGGGCAGCGTGAGGACGAGCGCGAGCATGAGGAGGAGACCTCGCCGCATCTCGCCGAGGGACGCTAGCACCGGCCCTCATCCACCCCGGCCAGCATCAGCGCCTGTTGCATGCCGTCCGCCCAGGCCTCCGGGGTCAGACGCCGCGCCTCCTGCGCGCCGCGCGCGGCGAGGCGGCGGCGCTGCTCGGGATCCTCGGCCAGCTCCCGCAGGACCCGGGCGAGGGCGGCGGCGTCGCCCGCGGGTACCACCCGTCCGGTCTCGCCGCCGCGCACGAGCCCGCCGGCGGCGGCGCCGACGGCGTCGGAGGCGATGATGGTGGTGTCCTGGAGCATGCCCTCGTTGACCACGAGTCCCCACGGCTCGATCCACGAGCGGGTGGGGAGGCTCGGTACCACGAGAACGTCGCTGGCCCCGAGGAAGTTACGGACTTCCTCGGGAGATCGTCCGCCGAGGGCGAAGATCGGCGCGCCGGCGGTGGGGGCGTCGGGCTCAGGACGGCCCCCGCCGACGATGAGCAGCGCTGCGTTCGGTGCTCGGAAGTCCAAGGAGCCCCAGGCGGCCAGCAGCACGTGAAGACCCTTCTCCGGGTCCGCGCGACCGACGAACGCCACCTGATAGGGGGCCCGGCGCTCGTCGGCGGTGGGCGGCGCCGACCAGAAGGCGACGTCGACGGGCTGGGGCGCCTCGACCACCCGCCGCGCCCCCTGGCGCCGGGCGTGGGCCGAGACGTGCGGCCCGTAGGTGGCCACGGCATCCGCGCGGCGGTGGAGCGCGGCGAGCAGGGGCCACGAGAGCAGGTGGGCGAGGGTGCGGGGGTGGCGCCAGAGCGCGGTCCAGAACACGAAGGGCACGCGGGCGCGCCGGGCGCCGGCCCAGGCCGCGGGCAGGGCGAGCCGGCCCGCGCTTCCAGCGATCACCGCGCGGCGGCTGCGCGCGCAGCGGCGGAACACCTCGCGCTGGGTGACGTCGGAGACGCGGAAGGGGAGCTCGGGGAGGGGGGCGTCCGCGGTGGCGTGGTGCGTGCGGCCCCCGAAGCGCAGCACCTCGATCCCCACCCGGGCATGGAGCGCCGCGAAGGGCGCCACGCGGTCGGGCGGGACGTGCGGGGTGACGAGCAAAACGGGATCCACCGCGGGTATGTTCGCTCCTGTGGGGCGACGCCGGCCGGAGATCGCCCTCGTCTCCCTCGCCACGACGCCCGGGTTGCGCCACGCCGACGCCGCGCTGGCCGCCGCGCTCGTCGACGTCGGATGCCGCGTGCGGGTCCGGCCCGTGGCGCTCGGGCGGGCCGGGGCGCTGCGCCGTCACATCGCGGTCACCGACCTCGTCGAGTCGGTCGCCGCGGCCCGAACCGCACGGGGCGTGAGGGGCGCCGACGCCGTGATCGCGTCCGGGGCGACCACGGCGTTCCTTCTGGCCGAGGATCCGCCGCTGGCCGTCTGGTTCGACTCCCCGAGCGCGCTGAACCGGCCGGGGGCGGCGGGCGCGTGGCAGCGCGCCGCCGAGCGGCGGGCGGCCCGTCGCGCGGCGCTGCTGCTGCCGTGGGGGGTCGCCGCGGCCGAGGCGGCGGCGGGGCTCGGCGCGCGCGCGATGGTGCGCCTGCCCGTCCCCGTGGCGGAGGTGTCGGCGGCGGGTCAGCGCGACATCGACGCCGTGGCCTACGCCGGCTGGCCGTGGAAGCGGGGGCTCGACGTGCTGTGCGCGGCCTGGGGGCGGACCGGCCGTGGGCGCCTCGTGATCGGGGGGGTCGAGGCGGCCCGGGGACGCGCCTGGCTCGCGCGGTGCGGGGTGCCCGAGCCGCCGGGGGTGCGGTGGGCGGGGCTGCTCGGCCGGGAGGCGTGGCTCGCGCTCGTGGCGAGGGCGCGGGTCTTCGTGAACGCCTCGCGCCGCGAGGACTACGGCATCGCCCAGCTCGAGGCGCTGAGCGCGGGCACGCCGCTCGTCACGGTGCCCTCCCCCGGGGCCTACGAGGCGCTCGGCCTCGCCCGGGAGCTCGCCCCCGCGCTCGTCGACGCCGACCTCGTCCGGGCGCTGGCGGCGGGGCTCGCGCTGGATGTCGGGCAACGGGAGGAGTACGCGCGGCGCGCGCGGGAGTGCCTTGCCCCCTACCGCCCGGAGGCGATGCGGGAGCGACTGCGCGAGGAGGTGCTCCCCCGGCTGCTGGCGCCGGGAGGGCGGCCCTAGGCGGCGGGGGAGTGGCCGGCGACGACCTCGCGGTACAGCTCGGCGAGCCGCGCCGCGGCGGCGTCCCACGAGAACCGGGCCGCGTGGAGGGCGGCGGCGCGGCCCAGCCGCTCGCGCGTCGCGGGGTCGGTCAGCGCGGCCAGGGCCGCCGCCCAGTCCTCGTCGCCGTCCACGAGCAATCCCGTCTCGCCGTGGCGGACGACCTCCCCCACCCCGGTTCCGGCGCGGGCGACGACGGGAACGCCGCGCGCCTGCGCCTCCGCGGCCACGAGCCCGAACCCCTCGAGCGCGGAGGGCACGAGGAGGACGTCGGCCGCGTCGAGCAGTCGCCACTTGTCCTGCTCGCTCACCCGTCCCAGGAGCGTCGCCCCGCGGTCCGACAGCTCGTCGCGCAACGGTCCGTCCCCCGCGAGGACGAGCCGCCCGCCGGCGGCCGCCGCCACCGCGAGGGCGATGTCGGGGCGCTTGCGCGTCTCGAGGCGCCCGAAGTGCAGGAGGCGCAGGCCTTCGCCCGGCGGCCACGCCTCGGGCCAGGGATCGCGGCCCGCCGGAGCGAGCACGCCGTTTGCGATCACGTGGACGCGGCCCGGAGCGACGCCTCCCGCGATCAGGGCGCGGCGCCCGTGCCCGGAGACGGTGACCACCGCGTCGGCCGCGCGCAGCAGCGCCAGCTCCACCTTCGCCCACCGGGGTTCGAGGTGGTGGTGGTGCAGGACGACGGGGCGCCCGGAGCGCCGGCGCTCGAGCAGCAGCGACGGACCCGCGAAGCGGACGGAGCCCCCGCGCAGCAGGTCGGCCCGCGCGCGCCGGAGCCAGGGCAGGAATACGGCCGGGGCGAGCGGCCAGGGGGCGCGTCGCGGGTCGCGCACGGTGTCGACGCGCCACCCGGACGGCGGCGCGGCCCACCCGTGGCCGGCAGGCAGCGCGAGCGCGAGCTCCACGCCGTGTTCGGGAAGGCGCTTCAGGAGCTCGACCTCGTGGACCTCGCCGCCGACCTCCGACCCGGGCGTGAGGCGATAGACCGAAGGGGACGCGACCCTCACGCCCCGAGGGCCTCGCGCAGCCGTCCGCCGGCGTGGGCGGCGGTGTAGAGCCCCCACGCGCACCTCCGCCGCGCCGCGTGGCCCAGGCAGCGGCCCACGAGGACGGCCTCCGCCGCCACCCCGGGCGCCCTCCCCTTCGCCCCGTCCCAGCGCCGCGCCCCGCGGCCCTGGGCCCAGCTCGCGCGGGTCAGGGCCCAGGGGCGGGCGTCGGGCCCGGCGCGCCGATGGACCAGGCCGCCCGCCGCCGCGTAGCCGATCCGCCCACCCCGGGCGCGCAGCCGCCGCTGCCACTCCTCCTCCTCGCCGTAGAAGGCATGGTCGGGATCCAGCCCCGCGAGGGCCAGGGCCGACCGGCGCACGAGCAGGTTCGCGGTCCACACCGCGGCGGCCTCGACGTCGCGCGGCCCGAGGTCCAGGCCGGTCACCGGCGGCCGGTCGCGTCCGCATCCCCGCGCCCGCGCGCCCTCGAGCCGCGGCACGATCGGCCCCCCGATGACGTCCCACCCCGGGTGCGCGTCGGCGGCGGCGAGCAGTGCGGCGAGCCAGCCCGGGGGCGCCTCCACGTCGTCGTCGACGAGCACGAGCAGGTCGGCGTCCGTCGCCGCCATTCCCGTGATCCGCGCGGCGTTGGCGCCCGGCGCCCGGTGGGCGACGAGCCGTGCTCCGTGACGGCGGACGACGGAGACGACGTCCGCCTCGCGGACGTCGGCGACGACGACCACCTCGCCCCCGGCGGCCACGGCCTGCGGGACGATCGAGGCGAGTGCCGCCTCGAGGTAGGCCGGGCGGCCCCGCGTGGGGACGATGACGCTCACCACGTCCGGTACACCTCGAGCGTCTCCGAGAGCTCCTCGCGCCCGAGCCACTCCCGCCCGGCGAGGAACTCCCGCGCCTCGGCCACCGCGCCCTCGGCCGAGTAGGAGGAAGCCACCGGCCGGGAGTGGTGGGAGATCGGCACCGCGTCGATCACCCCGACCCGCCACCGCTCGCGCCGGGCGATCGCCGCCCAGTGCGCGTCGAGTCCCCAGCCGGCCCGCAGGGGGGGGAAGGGCAGGAGGAGCGGCCAGGTGTCGGCCCGCAGCGCGAGCACCGGGCCGATCTCCACGAAGCGCGTCCGCCGCGCCACGCTGCCCGCCCGCCGGCGGGTGACCGTCCACGCGGCGTGGGAGAGCCGCCGGTGCGCGGGCTGGGCGAGCGCGAGGTCGAAGCGCTCGGCGAGGAAGAGGAAGGCGTCGAGGAACCCCCGGGGCAGCGTCACGTCGTCGTCCACGAGCAGCAGCCAGTCGCGCCCGTCGGGGGGGTGGTCGGCGAGCAGCGCGTCGAGGTTCTCCCAGCGCCCGCGACCGCCCACTGCGATCGTGGCCAGCGCCACGTCGTGACGGGAGGACTCGAGCTCGACGCGGGCCGGGACGAGCGCGCCTGGCTCGCGCTCGACCCCGAGGGCGAGCACGCGCCGCCGTGGCCCGGCCGCCGCCGCGCGCGCCAGCCGCGGGGGCGACCGCGCCAGCGTCTGCAGCGCGTCGAGCGCGAGATCCTCGGCCCGCGCGCGGGCCACCGCCCGCAGCCCCGTCACGGTCCCGCGGTCGCCGGAGAGGAACGGCGCGTCGAGCCGCCCGGGCGACGGCCGGGGGCGCGCCCACTCCACCATCCGGCCGGCCGCCTGGACCGAGGGGGAACGGGCGAAGGCGCGCAGCTCGGCGTGCAGTCCGCGCGACCGGCCGGCCACGACGTCGCGGCGGCGCTCCTCGCGCCCCGCGGCGATCTCCGGGGAGACCGGCACGCTAGGGGTGCCGGAGGCGGCCACCTGGCCGCCGGAGGCGGGTCGCCAGTCGCGATAAGCGACACATTCTCCTAGCGTAGGCGGGAGCACGTGGTCCTCTTCCTCCACCACCGCTACCGCACCGTGGGCGGCGAGGAGCGTGCGGTGGACGATCTTCTGTGGCTCGCCCGCGAGCACCTGGGCCTCGAGGCCGAGCTGCTCGAGCGCGACTCCACCCTGCTCGGTTCCGCCCGCGCCGCGAGGGGCCTCCTCGCCGGCGGCCTGGACCCCGGCGATGTCGCCGCCGCGGTCCGGCGCACGCGGGCCCGCGTCGTCCACGCGCACAACCTCCTGCCCACCCTGGGCTGGCGCGCGCTCGCCGCCGCGCGGGAGGCGGGCGCCCGGGTCGTCCTGCACCTCCACAACTTCCGGCTCGTGTGCGCGGTGGCGGTGTGCTTCACCCACGGCGAGGAGTGCACGCGCTGCCGGGGTCGCGACACCCGCCCCGGCGTCCGCCTGAACTGCCGGGGAAACCGCCCGGAGGCCGCCGCCTACGCCGCCGGGCTCGCGCTCTGGCAGCGGAGGCTGGCGGCCCAGGCCGACGTGATCGTCGTCCCCTCGCCCTTCGCCGCCGCGCGCCTGGCCGAGCTCCGCGCCCCGCTCGCGCCTGAGCGCCTGCGCGTCCTCCCCGGCGTGGTCCGCGACTGGGAGGAGGGCTCGCGCGCGGACGAGGGCGCCTACGCGCTGGTCACCTCCCGCCTCACCGGCGAGAAGGGCGTCGAGGTCGCGCTCGAGGCCTGCGCCCGGGCGGGCCGGCCGCTCGTGGTCGCCGGCGACGGTCCCGAGCGCGACCGCCTCGAGGCGGCCGCCCGCGGAGAGGTGCAGTTCCGCGGCCGGGTCGACTCCGCCGAGCTCGCGGCCCTCCGGCGCGGAGCCGCCGTGGCCCTCGTCCCCACGCGGGCGCCCGAGACCTTCGGGCTCGCCGCCGCCGAGGCCGCCGCGGCCGGACTCCCCGTCGTGGCCAGCCGGATGGGCGCCCTGCCCGATCTCGTCGCGCCCGAGGACCTCGTCGCGCCGAACGACCCCGGCGCCCTCGCCGCCGCCCTCGCTCGGCGGTGGGGGGATGCGGACGCCGGCCGCGCCGCCCAGGCCCGGGCCCGCGAGCTCGCGCATCCCGACCGGATCGCCGCGCAGCTCGCCGCGCTCTACGCGGCGGCGACGGACTGACTCCGCAGCCACTCCACGGTCTGCCCGATCCCCTCGCGCACCCCGATCCGCGCCTCCCACCCGAGCAGCTCGCGGGCCTTGGACACGTCAGGCCAGCGCCGGACGACGTCGACCGGGAAGGACTCGACGTGGGCGAGGCGGAACGCCTCGGGCGCTCGCCCGCACGCCTCCCACACGATCCGCGCGATCTCCGCCACCGTCAGCTCCTCGCCCGCGGACACGTTGAAGTCCTCGTTCACCCCCGCGGGCGAGCCCATCGCGCACACGATCCCGTCCGCGATGTCGTCGACATGGGTGAGCGTCCGCGTCTGCTCGCCCGAGCCGAAGATCTCCAGCGGGTCCTGCCCGGCGAGGCACTTGGCGATCAGGTCGGGCACGGCGTGGGCGATCCCCGGCTCGTCCTCGGGCATCTCCCCCGGCCCGTAGGCGTTGAAGGGCCGGCAGATCGTGTAGGGCAGCCCGTGCTCGGCGTGCGCCGCCCGGCACCACACCTCCCCCGCGAGCTTGGAGAACCCGTAGGCCGAGCGCGGCACCGGCACGTCCCACACGTGCGCCTCGGGGGTCGGGAACTCCGTCGCGCGCTCGAAGACCATCGAGCTCGAGACGTAGACGAAGCGCTCCACCGCGTGGTCGAGCGCCGCCCGGATCACCGCGTTGTAGAGCGCCGCGTTGACCTCGGTGAGCGTGTGCGGGAGCCGGTGGAAGTTCGCGATGCCGCCGACGATCGCCGCGAGGTGGATGACCTGCCCGCACCCCGCGGTCGCCCGGCGGGCCTCGTCGAGCGAGCGCAGGTCGCCGCGGTGGACCTCGCAGCCCTCGCGCATCCAGCGCGGGGCCTCGCGCTGGTCGGAGACCCGCACCTCCCACCGGGGGTCGCGCAGGAGACGGCGGACCACCGCCGCGCCGATCGTCCCCGCCCCGCCGGTGACGAGGACGCGGCTCACGTCAGGGCCGCGACCTCCGCCACGTAGGCGAAGACCTGGCCGGTCTGCAAGGAGTCCCACGGGTCGACCACGAGGCAGTCCCGGGCGGCGCCGTCGGCGAGCACGTGGAGCAGCCCGGGCCGCTCGAACTCCGAGTGGTTCGTGGCCACCACGACCGCGTCGGCGTCCTCCACCACGTCTCCGAAGGGCGCGGTCAGACGCGCCACCCGCGGATCGTGCACCGCGACGTCGGCGAGCTCGCGCTCGAGCAGGCGGATGAGCTTGGCCGACAGCGAATCGCGCTCGTCGTCGGTGTCGCGCTTGAAGGCGAGGCCGAGGACGGCCACCTTGCGACCCGCCAGGGACCCGAGCCGGCGCTTCATCCCGTCCACGAGGAACCGGGGGACCGATTCGTTGACGCGCGAGACGGCCAGGAGCATCCCCGGGGCATTCGAGCGCTCCTCGGAGAAGGCGAAGTCCTTGCGCAGGCAGGTCCCGGCCGTGAGCCCCGGCCGCGCCATCCCCCCACGCGGGTAATCGCGGTTGATGAGGTCGATGACCGCGAAGACGTTCGCGCCGTACTGCTCGCAGTCCATCATGAGCAGGTTGGGCAGCGCGAAGTGCGTGTAGCGCAGGATGTTCGTCCAGATCTTTGCGAGCTCGGCCTGTACGGGCGTCGTGCGCACGATCGGCCCACCGAGCACTCCGAAGAGGGCGGCGGCCCGCTCCGTGGACGCCTCGTCGACGCCCCCGACGATGCAGGGCAGCGTCGCGATCTCCTCGAGGAAGCGCCCCGCGGCGATCCGCTCGGGCACGTGGGCGACGTGGGAACGGAAGCCGAGCCGTCGCTCGAGGTAGCCCGCGACCCACTCCGTCGTGCCCGGTGCGACCGTGGAGCGCAGGACGATGAGGTGGTCGGACTCGAGGACGGGCAGCAGGTCGTCCAGGGCCGAGCGGATGTCGGAGATGTCGATCTCGACGTGGGCGAAGGAGGGGGTGCCGAGGGTGAGGACGAGGTCGCGCGCGCCCGCGGCGTCCCCGACCCGGTCGGTGACCTCCAGCCGGTCGCCCACCCGTCCCAGCAGCTCCTCGGTGCCCGTCTCCTGCCAGGGCATCCGGCCCGCCCGGACGGCCTCGAGGCGCTCGGGGTCGACGTCCACCCCGACCGTCCGCAGGCCCCGGTCGGCGAAGGAGAGCGCGAGCGGCAGTCCGATCCGGCCCAGGCCCACGATGGCGACGTCGCGGTCCACGCCCGACGACGCTAGCGCCCGCGCTGAGCCGCCCACTGCTGCGCGAAGCCCGCGAGGAATCGCGGGTTGTGGCGCAGGTAGCGCGGCCCGAGCCGCAGCGGCTCCTGGCCGAGGCGGTAGGCCCACTCCAGGCCGGCCTCCTGCATCCACACCGGCGCCTGCCGTATCAACCCGGCGTGGAAGTCGAACGCGGCGCCGACCCCGACGAGCACGGGCGCGGCGAGCTCGGAGCGCATCGCCGCCATCCACTTCTCCTGCTTGGGCACCCCGATTCCCACCCAGACCACCTCGGCGCCCGAGGAGTCGATGTCGCGGATCACCCACTCGCGCTCCTCGTCGGTGAGCGCGCGGAAGGGCGGGGAGTAGCCGCCGACGACGGACAGCCCGGGGTACTGGCGGCGAAGCTCGAGGGCGAGCTGGACGAGCGCGCCCTGGTTGCGCCCGCCGTAGAGGTAGAAGCGCCGGCCGGTCTCCAACGCGCGCTCGCAGGCGCGGGCCATGAGCTCGGGCCCGTAGACCCGGCCGGGCAGGGGGTGGCCCAGGGCGCGCAGGGCCCATACGAGGGGCTGGCCGTCGGGCACGACCAGGGACGCGCCCAGGACGGCGTGCCGTAGCTCGGGATCCTCCCGGGTCTCGGTGACGGTGTGCGTGTTGGCGACGCAGACGTACCCGCGGCCCCCGGCGGCGACCGTCTGGTCGATCCAGTCGAGCGTTCCCGCGTAGTCGATGAGGGCGAGGGGCACGCCGAGCACCGGCATGTGGACCGGCCCAGTCGCGCCGGAACGCGGAGCGTCGGCCGGGAGGCGGATGAGGGAGGACGGCTCGGGCATGCTCCGAAGGCCTTAACGCGCGCGACGGTGCGGCGATGCGCGAAAGCGTCTGGCGGGCGAGAACGCGCGGGCGGCTTCGCCCGCTTCCGGCGCACGGACCAGCCTAGCGAGGGCCACCCGGGCGCTCACGCTCCCCGCCGGGGCGGCCCGGCGCCCCCGGCTCAGCGCCCGATGGCCTGGACCGCGCGCACCGCGAACGCGCGGTACAGGTCAAGCAGCGGGCCCACGCGCCGCGCCACTTGGCTCTGGATCTGGGGGGAGTCGATCCGGCCCGCGAACCCCGCGATCAGGTCGGCGTCGCGACGGCGGCGGATGCGCGCCAGCCCCCGCCGGCGCGCACGGATCCAGCCCCGGGCCTCCCACACCGAGCGGTAGGCCTCGAGCTTCTCCGCGCGCCAGCCCTCGACACCGGCGACCACGAGCAGCGCAAGCTCCGTCCCGACCAGCAGCGGGGCGAGCACGGCCAGCGTCGAGAGCTCGTAGTTCGTCAGCACCGACAGCAGCCGGTGGCGCTCGAGGTAGAACCACTTGCGGGTGCCCGTGCCGAACGAGTAGTGGTGACGCACCCGGGCACGCGGGACGAACCACACCTCCTCGCCCACGAGCCAGGTGCGCCAGCACAGGTCGGGATCCTCGTAGTAGAGGAAGAAGTCGTCGCAGTAGCCGCCGAGCTTGCGGTAGAGGCTCGCGCGCACCAGCATCGCGGCCCCCGTCGTCACCATGACCCGGCGGGGCGGGCCGTCCTCGAGCGGCTCCTCGAAGCGTCCGCACCAGGTGATACCCGTGAGGTGGATCGGGTTCTCGCCGGCGTTGACCCGCTCCCCGTCGGCGAAGGCGATCTGCGGGGTGATCACGCCCGCCCCGGGCTGCTCGGCGGCCACGGCCAGCAGCGTCCGGAGGCAGTCGGGCTCGGCGGCGGCATCGGGGTTGAGGAAGAAGAGCCAGTCGCCCACCGCCTCGGCGGCCGCCCGGTTGCAGGCGGGGGCGTAGCCGACGTTGTCGGCGCGCAGCACCCGCACGTCGGGGTGGGCGGCGCGGATGGGGGCGAGCGCGGAGCCCTCGGGGTCGTTGTCGACGACGATGACCTCGTCGGGCGGGTGGGACTGGCCCGCGAGCGAGGCCAGCGCGTCCAGCGTGAGCTCGACCTGCCGGTAGGTGACGACGATCGCCGAGACCCGGACGCCGGCCGCGGGCGGGGGGGCGCTGCTCACGCGCCGGAGGCTAGATCGACGAGTCGGCGGTCACCGGCGAGGAGTCACCGGCCTCGACGGCCGGCTTGGCCCGGAAGAGCCCGACGAAGATGGCGAGCAGGACCTTGACCATGTAGTAGATCGAGCGCGAGGCGTTGATGGACGAGACCCCCGTCGTCCGCGGCCGCATGCAGACCGGCAGCTCGGCGCTGCGCAGCCGGTGGGCGTGGACCATCAGCACCGCCTCGACCTCGGGGTAGTCGTGCGGGTAGTCGCGCGCGAAGAGCTCGATGCCCCGGCGGTTGGTCATCCGGAAGCCCGAGGTGGGGTCGGTGACCGGCTGGCCGGTGACCACGGAGAGGATCCGGGCGAAGAGCGCGATGCCCAGCCGGCGCGAACGGGTGGAGCGGTGTCCCTCGGCGTCCTCGGAGAGGAAGCGCGAGCCGGTGACCATGTGGACGTCGGGGTGCGTCCGGAGGTGCTCGAGGAGCTTGGGGACCTCGCCCGGGTCGTGCTGGCCGTCGCCGTCGACCTGGACCGCGTAGTCGTAGTCGTGCTCGAGGGCGAAGCGGTAGCCCGCCTGGACGGTGGAGCCGATGCCGAGGTTGAACGGCATGCGCACGACACGGGCGCCCGCCGCACGCGCCACGCGGCTCGTGGCGTCCGTCGAGCCGTCGTCGACGACGAGCACGTCCCAGCCGGGCGCATGGGCGGCGAGATCGCCGACCACCGCGCCGATGCAGGCCTGCTCGTTGTAGGCGGGAACGATCGCGAGCTTCTTCATGGCTTGGAGGGTCAAACGTCTGGGCGGGGGCCGAGGTTGCGCGGAAAGGCGGCGTCGGGCGCGGTCGCGCGACGGCGGCGGCGGCGGCGGCGGCGGCGGCGACCGCGCGATAAAGCAGGCTAGCCCCGCGGGCCGCGCCTGTCGAGACCCTGGCCGGCCGGTGGGGGGACGACGGCCACGTCGTACAGCGAGATGTATTCGAAGTCGTGGACCGGGACCGGGGGGGCTGACGTGACCTGGCCGCCGGCCGCGGCGACCTGGGCTTTCGCGATCGCCGCTTGCCCCCGGGACTGGACGACCAGCACCCGGCCCGAGCGGGCCTGCTGGGGGGTCACGCCGCCTACCGCAGCCTGGTGGTAGTGCTCGAAGGCCAGCTCGAGGTCGATGTTCGGCCCGAACGAGCCGTACTGGATGAGCAGCTGGCGGCCGGGCTCGTGCTCGCGCAGCCACGCCCCGAGATGGTTGTCGCTCTGGGGGGCCTCTTCGGCGCCGGCCGGGCTGGTCTGGGCGGCGCGCACCCCGAGCACGGCGACGACCAGCAGCACCCAGGCCCAGGGCGGCACCCGACCGACCGCGGGGGCCTTGCGGGCGGCGAGGGCCGCGAGCAGGTCCTGCAGGGCGGCCAGGCCCAGGGCGGCGACGACCAGGAAGACGGGCAGCACGGCGGTCCACGCGCGCGGGTACGGTCCCAGCTTGCTCGAGAAGAGCACGACCGCGGCGAGGCCGAGAGCCAGAGCGGCGCCCAGCGGGACCGCCAACCCGGGTCGGGAGATCCGGCGGTGCAACGGCAGCGAAGCCAGCGCGGCCAGCGAGATGACCCAGACGGCAGGGTGTGGGGCGCCGCGCCACCACTGCCCCCACGTGGCCTGCGCTACGCCGCGGATCGCCGGCCAGGTGTGCGGCAGCGACCCGACGAAGTTCCAACCGGGCTGGATGGTCAGCGGGGCCAGCAGCAGCTCGCTCAAGCCCGCGGCCAGGATGAACACGCCGGCCACCCGGCCGGCTCGGCGCAGCCGCGCCCGCCGGTTCGGCTGCGCCTGGAAGATCACGCAGCCGACCATCCAGACGGCCAGCGGGACCAGCCCGTAGGCGGTGGTGGGCACCGACCAGACCCCGAGCACGCTGGTGGCGATCAGGCCGCGGACTGCCCACGGACCGGGGCCCCGCAGCAGGCGGGCGGCCAGCGCGACGCTCACCAACACGAAGAAGACTCCGAGCTCATAGCCGCGCCCGTTGCCGGAGAAGTCCACCAGCGGCGAGGAGACGGCCACCAGGCCGGCCGCCCACCAGGCCGCCACTGGCCCGGAGACCTCGCGTCCCGCCCACCACGCGGCGAAGACCGACCCGACGCCGGTCAGGAACGCCGGGCAGCGCAACGCCCACTTGCCGTCCCCGAAGATCGGGATGGCGTAGTGGATCGCCAACGAGTTGAGGATGTGGTTGTTGGGGAAGGTGTAGGAGAGGGCGATGACCCGTGGGTCGGGGAGCACCGCGTACGTCTGATAGGTGAAGGCCTCGTCGTAGCGCAACGGCACCCCGAGGAACCTCAGCCGCAGGAGCAGGCCGACCAGACCGATCGCCCCGACGACCAGCAGCTCGAGGCGCCAACTCAGCGCCGAGCGGGCCGATTCGGCCGGGCCGTCATGGCGGGTGACTATCGTGTTCAAGGCGACCTGAACGCGAGCTGAGGCTAGCCGTGACGGTCGCGCCTAGACTCGGCGGCGCGATGGAGACCCGCGTGCAGATCGTCTCGATCGTCGTCATGGGCGGCCTCTTCGTCGTGGTCTTCGAGCTCGTGCGACGGCGCCGGCTCATGGAGCGCTACGCCCTGCTGTGGCTCTTCAGCGCCGCGGTCCTGCTCGGGCTGGCGGTGTGGCGCGGAGCGCTCGACCTCTTCGCGAAGTCGGTCGGGATCTTCTACGCGCCGTCGGCGCTCTTCGCGGTGGCCCTGGGCTTCGTGCTCGTCCTCCTCCTGCACTTCTCCCTCGTCATCTCGCGGCTGGCCGAGCAGAACAAGGTCCTAGCGCAGCGCGTCGGCATCATGCAGCAGCAGCTCGACGAGCTCCACCTCGAGCGAACCGAGCGCGAGCTGACCCCGCCGGCCGACCGCGAGCTCGTCTGAGCGTCGCCTCCGGGCTCGTCCGCGCGTCCGCCCCGGTCGCGCGCGCCCCTAGCGAATGCGAGTTCCCGGCGGCCCGCTCGTCCCTTGGTTTGGGTGCGTGCCCCAGCAGGAGGGGAGGTCGGCGTGAGCGGTGACCGCCCGGTCGCCGCGCCGGAGCGCGGCGACGTGCCTGTGCTCGTCGGGTCGGTGCACGAACTGGACGAGCCCTCGGCCGGTGCGCGAGCGATCCGGGGCGCGGCGTTGCGTGGCGGGGGATTCGTCGCGGGGGCGCTGCTCGCGGCGCTGTCGGCCCCGCTGCTCTTCCGGGCCCTCGACCTCGTCAACTTCGGCCGCTACACGACGGTCGTCTCGCTCATCGCGCTCGTCGCTGGCGTGACCGAGGGTGGCATCGGCGCGGTAGGTACCCGCGAGTACGCGTTGCTCGAGGGGACCGCCCGCGATCGCCTGATGCGCAACCTGCTCGGCATGCGCATCACGCTGACCGCTGCCGGATGCTCGGCGGCGGTCCTGTTTGCGGTGGTGGCGGGCTACGGATCCGAGCTGGTGGCCGGCACCGCGGTCGCGTCCGCCGCGCTGCTCATCGGGGTCGTGCAGACCACCTACGCGGTGCCGCTATACGCGTCGCTCGTGATCGGTCGCCAGGTCGTGGCCGAGCTGGTCCGACAGGCCGTGTTCGTCGCGCTCATCGGGCTGCTCGTCATCGCCGGGGCGGGCATCGTCCCCTTCCTCGCCGCCCAGGCGCCCCCCGCCCTCGGGCTCCTGGCGGTGAGCATCGTCTTCGTGCGTGGGCGCATGCCCCTGGCGCCGGCGTTCGAGCTGGGCTACTGGCGATCGCTCCTCCGCGACACGTTCCCGGTCGCCCTGGCCACCGCGTTGCACGTCATCTACTTCCGCAGCGTCATCATCGTCATGTCGCTCATAGCGGCGGCGGTGCAGACCGGGCTGTTCGCGACGTCCTATCGCATCGTGGAGGTGTTGAGCGGGTTCCCGCCGCTGGTGATCGGAACCGCGTTCCCGATCCTCGCCCGCGCCGCGCAGAGCGACCGCGATCGCCTCGGGTACGGCTTCGGGAGGCTCTTCGAGGTCGCGCTCATCGGCGGCGTGTGGATGACCGGGTTCGCCGTGCTCGGCGCCGGCCTCGCCGTGGCGGCCGTCGGCGGCGCCGAGGCGGCCCCCGCCGCGCCCGTGCTGCGGCTTCAGTCGATCACGCTCGTGCAGGCGTTCACGGGCTCCGCGCTCGCCTTCGCCCTGCTGTCGCTCCGCCGCCACCGCGAGATCATGCTCGCCAGCTCCGTCGCGCTCGTGGTGACCGTCACCGGCGCGTTTGTCCTGGTGCCCGTCGCCGGAGCGAGGGGTGGGGCGCTGAGCACGGTCCTCGGCGAGCTCGTGCTCGGCGTGGCGCTGGTCGTCGCCCTCCGGCGCGCCGAGCCGGATCTCCGGCTGCCCATCGCGGTGGTGCCGAAGGTGGCCCTCGCGGCGGTCGTCGCCGGAGGTGTCGCCCTCCTGCCCGGCCTGCCCGACGGCGTCGGGCTGGGGCTGTTCAGCGTGCTGTACTTCGCGATCCTCGGCGTGCTCGGCGCGCTGCCGGGCGAGATCCGCGCCGCGGTGGTCGAGCGGCTGCCGGGACGCTCGCGTTAGCCGGCCGCCGGCACAACGCCGTACCAGGTGAGCCACGGACTGTCGGCCCGGGTCACGCCGACGCTCCAGCCGCGGCGCCCGAAGAACTCGTCGACCGCGGAGCGGACGCCGAATTCTCCATCGGCGAACGTCCCGTCGATGTAGTCGTGCCCGGCCAGGATGCCGCCGGGCCGCACCCGGTCGTGCCACGCCTTGAGGTCCTCGAGCACCGAGGCGTAGCCGTGCCGCGCGTCGAGGTAGACGAAGTCCAGCGCGTGGTGGGGGATCCGCTCGGCGGCGTCCGCGCCGAACATCCGCCAGATTGTCGACCGCTCACCGAAGCGGGCCAGGCGCCGGACGGTCTCGTCGTGGTAGCCGTCGTGCTCGGCCTGCTGCACGTTGGCCAGGTCGACGTACTCGTCCGTCTCGGCCTCCGCCCACGGATCGACCGAGATGAGGTGACGCCCTCGCCAGCCGTCGAGCAGCACCTCGGAGAATTCGCCGCGCCTGACGCCGACCTCGACGCCGCATCCCAGCAGCCGGCGCCGATTGAGCAGCGTGGGCAGGTCGAGGCGGTGGGGCAGCAGCGGCCGCGGCGTCGCGTAGGTCAGGCGCGCGGCGTACATGCCCGTGGTGCGCACGGCCGCGGTGCCCTCGGAGTGCATGATCCGGTTGAGCAGCCCGTGGAGCCCGCGAGGCACCGGGTGGCCCTCGACATCGAGCTGATGCTCGCGCTGGGGAGGCCGGCCCGTCGTCGCGGTCACGGGCGGTCAGGGTAGCGGGCGCCGGATGGCATCATGACCGCGTGACGTCGGTCCTCCATGTCGGCTCGGGGTTCCGGCCGTGGCTCACCAACGGCCTCATCGTCTACGTCGAGGAGCTCATGGCGGCCCAGGTCGCCCGGGCGGACCGGGTGTCGTACTTCTTCCCCGGCCGCCACTACCCGCTCATGCGCCATCCGCGGCTGCACCGCTGGCGCCGGCGCGGCGTGACCATGCACGAGTGGATGGCGACGCCGATCGTCGTAGGCGCCCTCCGCGGGACGCCGGCCCCCGAGCACGATCTCGCCGACCCTTCGACCGAGGCGGCCTTCGCGCGGGTGCTCGCCGCCGAGCGGCCGGACCTGGTGCACATCCACGATCTCGGCGGCCTGCCGTCGTCGCTCATACCCCTGAGCCAGGACTGGGGCCTACCCGTCGTCGTGACGATGCACGACTACGCGTCCCTGTGTCCCACCGTCCGCCTGTTCGACGTCGACGGGCAGCGCTGCATGCGGCTCGAGCCCGGCCCCCAGTGCGCGCGCTGTTGCAGCGACGCGCCGGCCGACAACGTCGCCGTGCGCGATCGCACGCTCGGCTTCGAGGGCCAGCGGGCGCGCCGCGCGGTGCCCGGCTTGGCCGAGGCGCTCGCGCGCCCCGCCGCCGGGCGGATGCTCGCCCGGCTCGGACGGGGGATGGCCGAGCTCCAGGGAGGACCGCCGCCGAGCGCCGGGCCGCCCGAGGTCGCCCCCGCCGCGCCGCCGGCGGCCTACCAGCGGCGGCGCGACGTCAACCTCGCGCGCCTCAACTCACTCGACGGCGTGATGGTGCACTCGCGGGCGGCGGGCGCGGTGATCGAGGCGCTCGGCGTGCGGCCTGAGCTCGTCGTGCTCACGCACCTCGCGGCGTCCCACGTCGAGCGGCTGCGCCCCCACCGCGTCGCCGGGACGGGCGATCGCCTCACGTTCGGGATGCTCGGTGTGATGACCTCCCGGCAGAAGGGCGCCGACCTCGTCCTGGACGCGCTGCGCGAGCTACACGCCCAGGGCGTCACCGAGCGGTTCCGGCTGCTCGTGGCGGGCCACGTTCCGCCCGACGCCGAGCGCGCCCTGCGCGCGCTCGCCGACGTCGAGGTGCTCGGCGGCTATGCCACCGATGACCTCGACGCGCTGCTCGACCGCGTCGACGTCGGTGTGATCCCCTCGGTGTGGGAGGAGGTGTACGGCATCGTCGGCGCGGAGTTCCTGGCCAAGGGGGTGCCGGTGCTCGCCAACGCGCTCGGCGGGATGCTCGATTACGTCGAGGACGGGCGCACGGGCTGGCTCAACCAGGCAAACGACGCGGCGGGCCTGGCAGCGCGGATCTCCGCGATCATCGACGCGCCCGACGAGGTCGCGCGGCTCAGCCGGTCGATCGCCGCCCGCCGGGCGGAGCTGATCTCACCGATGTCCGTGCTCGTCGGAGAGGTGGACGCGGTCTACGAGGACGCTAGGCGATCCGCCACGCGCCGAACCGCTCGTCCCGGGTGAGCAGGGTCGCGTCGGGCACGCCCGTGAGTTCGCGGGCGATCGGGGTCAGGCTGCGCCAGTCGAAGACGTCGTCGAGCACCAGGAGGCCGCCGGGCCGGAGCAGCCGACGGACCTCACCAAGCTCGGCACGGAGGTACGGTGCCTCGTGGTTGCCGTCCAAGAGCACGACGTCCATGCTGCCGGCGGCGGCGGCCGCGAGGTTCGGCAGGGCGTTCTCGCAGCTCTGGTCGCGGGCGAAGTGGCCGCGCGGGTCGTCGGGGTCGAGGTCGCTCGGGTTCTTGCGAAGCGTGTAGCCGGTCACGAGCAGGACGCGATCGTCGAGGCCGAACGCCGTCAGGAGCTCGATCACGTGCTCCTGCGGGCGCTCGATCGCTTGGTGGGCGACGTTGGGATCGATCGCCACCACCCGCGACTCCGGGCCCCAGTTCCGGGCGAAATCGGCGAACCACGACAACGACAGCCCGACGAAGTTGCCGACGTGGAGGATCGTGAGCGGCCGGCCAGCGTCGCCGGTGGCGCGCAACAGCTCGCCGCACCGCCGCAGCGACTCCTCCGGCATGGAGCCGCCGCGCACCTCCGATTCCGGCAACCCCTGGCCTACCAGATGCGCCACCGCCCCCTCGTAGGAGTACGGCGCCTGCGCGCCGCGGGTCGCGAGATGCTCACGCTGGAGCGCGAGCGACTCGGCGAGGCGCCGATCGGGCCGGTACAGGACGTCGGCGGCCATCGCGACAACGGAGTGCGGGACAGGAAGCCCGCCAGGAACCGGCGGCGGGGCATGCCGGGAGGTCTGCGCAGCAGCATGCGGCCACCCTAACCGGGGCCGGGGAGGACTAGCCTCCCGCCCGGTGACCCCCCGGATCTGCGCCGTGGTCCGCGGGCGGAGCCAGCCGACGTCTACCGCCCTCGAGCGCCAGAGCACCGCGCCTGACGCGGTGCTCGAGGCCACGGGCAGCTGGCACGACGCGGTGTGCGCGGGACGGGCGCAGGACGCGGACTGGCTCTGGCTGCTCGACGGAGCGGTCGAGCCGGACCCGGAGGCGCTCGAGCGGCTGCTCACGCCGCTCGCCGACCTCGGCGACCTGCCCGCACCGGCGCTCCTCGCCTCCCGGGTACTCACGCCCGACGGGCGCATGCACCCCGCCCACGAGCCGTGGATCCCGCTGCTGGACAGGGTCGTCGTCATCGCCGCGGCCCGCCGCCGGCTGACCTCCCTGCGGCTCGCCCGATGGGGCTCGCTGCTCGTCAGCCGGGCGGCGATTGACGAGCACGGGCCGCCACGGGCCGACTTCGCCGATGGCGCCGACGACCTCGAGTGGACGGCGCGCCTGCTCAAGGAGGGCGAGGGGCACGGGTACCTCGTCCCCGGCAGCGTGGGGGTCAGCGACCGGCCGCTCCGGTCGCGGTTCAGCGGCGCCGAGGCGCGCAACCGCGCCCGCATGGTCCGCGGCACAGGCTGGGTCGGGCAGGAGCCCGTGTGGTTCGCCTTCATGCTCGGCGTCGACGCCGCACGCACGGTGGGGCGCCGCGCGCGGTCGGCGTGAGCCTCTACGGCGCGGCGGGCACGGGCCGCACCCCGTCGCGCAGCCCGCGCAGCACGATGGCGAGCTGCTCGCGCCCGAAGCGATTGAGCCGCAGGTACGCCTGCGTGGTGTAGAAGAGCATCCAGACCAGCGAGGCCTTCTCGCGGACGTTCCACGCCGAGCTGCGCAGCATGTAGACGGAGTTGCGCACGTGGAAGTAGAAGCGTCCCCCGGTGTCGGTGACCGCGGTGTACGCCGCCTTCGTGCGGTGCTCGACGGTGCTCTCGGGCACGAGGTAGCCGAACGGGCCGGCGCGCAGGATGCGCGCGGTGTACTCGATGTCATCGCTCCAGATGAAGTAGTGGGCGAGTGGCAGCCCGAAGCGCTGCACGGCGTCGCGGTGCACGAGCAGCGACACGAACGTGGCCATGCGCAGCGGGAGCAGACCGCGCTCGTTGCCCGCGACGAACTCCTGCACCGGCTCGCGCTTGAAGCTCGGGAAGTTCATGGGGTGCAGGTCGCCGTTCGTCCATACGACCCGGCTTCCGAGCAGGAGGGGGGCGGGGAGCCCCTCGAGACGTGCAGGCGCGGCGAGCAGTGCTTCCAGGGCGTCCGGCCGGGGAACGGTGTCGTCGTCCATCAGCCAGGCCCATTCGGCGCCCGCCTCGCACGCCCGCTCCAGGCCGGCGTGGAACCCGCCGGCCCCCCCGACGTTCTCGGGCAGCGCCAGCAGCTCGACCTCGCCGAACTCGTCGCCGACGAGCTCGCGGGTCCCGTCGCTCGACGCGTTGTCGACCACGAGCACGCGGTCGGGCGGTCGCGTCTGGGCGCGTAGCGCGGCGAGGCACTCGCGCAGGAGCTCCTTGCGGTTGTAGGTCACGACCACGGCCCAGACCGGCACGCCCGGCAGCCTAGGCGGACATGACCCCGCCGCCCCCCGGGCGCGCCCGGCCCTGACCGACCACCCTAGTCTGGGCCCCGGTGCCCGACTCCTTCTCGACTCTCGTCGTCGGCGCCGGCTTCGCCGGGGCCGTCATGGCCGAGCGCCTGGCCTCCCAGCTCGGCCAGCGGGTGCTCGTGATCGACCGCCGGGACCACATCGGCGGCAACGCCTTCGACTACCCCGACGCGCACGGCGTGCTCGTGCACCGCTACGGGCCCCACCTCTTCCACACGAACTCCACCAAGGTCGTCGAGTACCTCTCGCAGTTCACGGACTGGCACCCCTACGAGCACCGGGTGGTGGCCAAGGTGGGGGAAGACCTCCTCCCCATCCCCATCAACCGCACGACGGTCAACCGCCTCTACGGGCTCGACCTGCGCACCGACGCGGAGGTGGAGGCCTTCTACGCCGAGCGCGCCGAGGACATCTCCTACGTGCGCAACTCCGAGGACGCCGTCGTCTCCAAGGTGGGACGCGACCTCTACGAGAAGTTCTTCCGGGGCTACACCCGCAAGCAGTGGGAGCGCGATCCCTCCGAGCTGCACGCGTCGGTCTGCGCCCGCGTCCCCACCCGGACCAACGCAGACGACCGCTACTTCGGCGATGCCCACCAGGCGCTGCCCGCCGCGGGCTACACGGCGATGTTCGCGCGGATCCTCGACCACCCGGGCATCGAGGTCCGGGTCGGGACCGAGTGGGAGGACGTCCGCGACGAGGTCGAGTACGAGCACCTCGTCTACACGGGTCCGGTCGACGGCTTCTTCGGCTACCGCTTCGGGGCGCTGCCCTACCGCTCGCTCGAGTTCGAGCTGCGCACGGAGCCCACCCCCGACGGCGGCTACGTCCAGCCCACGGGCACGGTGAACTACCCCGGGCTCGACGTCCCGTGGACGCGGATCACCGAGTACCGGCACTTCCTCGACCAGCGCGGCCTGCCGGCGAGCACGCTGCACGTGGAGTACCCGCGGTCCGAAGGCGACCCCTACTACCCCATCCCCAACGACGAGACGCGCGCGCTCTACAAGCGCTACGAGGCGCTGGCGGCCGAGCGCTCCGACGTCACCTTCGTCGGGCGCCTGGCCCGCTATCAGTACCTCAACATGGACCAGGTGACCGCCCAGGCGTTGTCCACCTTCGAGAAGCTGGCCGCGTCGGGTCGCCCGGGCGTGGCGGCGGGCCGGCGCTGAGCGGCTCCGGGCCGCGCGTCTGCGCGGCGGTCGTCACCTTTGACCGCAAGGCGCTGCTCCTGGAGTGCCTGACCGCGCTGCTGGCCCAGGACCCGGCGGTGGAGCGGGTCATCGTCGTCGACAACGCCTCGACGGACGGCACGGAGGAGCTGCTGGGCGAGCGGGGCCTGCTCGCCGATCCGCGGATCGGCTACGAGCGCACGGAGCGCAACCTCGGCGGCGCGGGCGGCTTTGCTCGCGCGATCGCCCGCGCGCGCGAGTGCGGCGGGTGGGACTGGGTGTGGATCATGGACGACGACGCCGAGCCGGCCCCCGGCGCCCTGGCCGCGCTGCTGTCCTCGCGCTGGGCCGCCGAGCCGGGGACGGCGGTGCTGGCCCAGCGCATCGTCAACCCCGACGGGTCGTTGCAGCTCGGCGCGCGCGGGCACTTCCGCGGGCGGGCGATCGCGCTCTCGGTCGAGGACCACGTGGACGGCGCCGAGCTCGACTTCGCCACGTTCGTGGGGATCCTGGTCCGCGGGGACGCCGTGCGCGCGACGGATCCGCCCAAGGCCGAGATGTTCATCTGGGGCGACGACTACGAGTGGTGCCTGCGCGTGCGCCGCCAGGGCCGCCTGCGGCTCGTCCCCGCCTCGGCGATCGTCCACAAGGACGTCGGCCACGGGTTCGAGACCCGGCGCGGGCGGCTCGTCAACCGGGCGCTGGGGTGGAGCTACGGCGCCACGCC
>JAABUT010001001.1_pt1 | contig 36193 bp, 39 predicted proteins | sample 5559281 | NCBI WGS metagenome assembly JAABUT01 (sample SAMN10711880, study PRJNA513359) | rock metagenome | isolation source: Antarctica rocks | place: Antarctica: Victoria Land, Ricker Hills nord | collected 2016-01-04 | reverse complement strand
GCAAGCTTGGCACCGACGTCGCCGTCAATCTGCTGGGATCGAGCGTCGAGGATCGACCTGCCGTGCTGGCGAGCCTCTTGCCCGCCGTGCTCGACATCCGCGCCAAATACGGACGACCGCATTGGATCCTCGTCGACGAGGCACATCACATGCTGCCGCGCGGGCGCGACGCCGGTGACGGCGTCAACCTCGACGCCCAGATGCCGACGATCTTTGTCACGGTCCATCCCGACACGCTGGCCACGGGTGCCCTGCGCAGCCTCGGCACCGTTCTGCTGATCGGTCGCGAGAGCCTCGGGCTGATCGAGGTCTTGAGTCGCACGCTCGACCAGCCCTGTCCGCCTCTGCCGGAACGCGGCCCCGAGGTCGGCGAAGCGATCTGGTGGGATCGCCGCGGCGGCACGCCGCCGGCACTGATCGCGGTCGGCAAGCCCAAGGGCGACGTGAGACGCCACACCCGCAAGTACGCCGAAGGGACGCTGGGCGAAGACCGCAGCTTCTTCTTCCGCGGGAAGGACGCGGCACTGAAGATCCGCGCGCAGAACCTCAGCATGTTCCTTCAGGTGGGCGACGGCGTCGATCCTGACACTTATCTGTTCCATCTCCAGAACGGCGACTTCGCAACCTGGATGCGGACCTCGATCAAGGACGACGGCCTTGCCGACGAGGTCGCCGCCGTAGCGGCCAACGACGGGATCGCCGTCGATGAAATCCGCGCGCTCGTTCGCTCCGCCATCGAGACCCGTTACACAGCCCCTGCCGCGCCGCCTTGAGGTCGACGCACTTCCCTGAGAAGCGCGAGCTTGTCAACGCACCCGGCGACGACGGAGATCTCGCCACCGGTGATGGTTCCGTTGAAGGGAGCACGGCAGACGCTTGAGCCGACGCCCCGCAGGATCGGCTTCTCAGTGTGGGCCGAGCAGCCCCGTGATCCGGTCCGACGCCATCCGCACCGACTCGGCTTGCGGGAAAGCGGCGCCGAGCGATCAGAGAGCAATGGGTCTAGTCTTACTGCGTCATAAGCGTGGGACGAGTGAGGCTGTGCGGCGTGGCGCGAGGCAGCATGGACATCGGTTGAGCGTCTTGACGAGGGCGACGGTGAGCCTCCGTCGCATGGTGGCGATCGAGTTCTCCACGTGTCGCTCCGGACGGAGCGGGGGCGGGGCTGGGTCGTCCACGTGGCATCGGGCCCAGGACAAAGACCAGCCAGACGGCAGAGCGCCAGGAAGGCGCCGAACGGCACGGCTGTCTCGCGCAGACCGCCGGTCCGGCGCAGAAGAAGAACCAGGATCGCACCCAGCGCCGCCACCTCCAGAGCATTGGCGGCATCGCCGGGCGCCAGCCAGAGAGACGCCGCGCCGGCGAGCTTCACGTCGTCGAATCCGAGAGCATCGCGCCCGAATCGCCGGAACGACGCGCCAGTCAACCAGAACACCAGGAAAGCACCGGTACCGGTCGCGAGGGCCGCGACCGCCGCATTCGCTGCGCCCTCGAGCCCGTCGCCCCGCAGCAGAGGCGCGCCGATCGCCAAGGCCAGTCCGAGAACGGCCGTGGCGAAAGAGGCCTCGTCCGGAATGATGAAATGGCGCAGGTCGGACCGGATCGTGACAACGACGGCGATCCACCAAGCGAGAACTGCCGGGAGGGCGAGGATCGCCGCTGCGCGCTCGCCGGGACTGGCCGCCCAGAGGATGGATGGCAGGAAAGCCGCAAGGGCCACGATCCAGCCAGCCGGAATGGCCAGACGGTCGACGCCGTGCCAGGGCTCGTTTTTCGTGACAGGCCGGTGCGGATCATCGGCCGGCGCGGCGCGCGACACGCTGGTCTTCCCTCAATAGCGGCGCACGATCTCCTCGCTGCCCGGCGCTTTCTTTTGCGCTCTTGCGAGCGAGACCCGCTCGCAATGCTTGACGCGTCGCAAGCGGAGAGATCTCAAGGCTTGATGACGATGGCTTCCCCGACAGGACGCTCACCGGTCGCGTCCGAGGGTTGGTTGAATAGCTGGCCACCTACTGCGATAGTGGTTGAGCCACCGCCGTCCAGGTTGATCGCCTGATCGGCGCCGAGTGCCACCATCAAGTTCGCGCTTTCATCGAAACTCAAGCCAACGCTGTAGCCTGGTTGACGGCCATCGACGGTTACGAGAAGGAGGTGTCCGTTGGTGGTTCGCCCAGCCAAGGTGCGCGGGTTCCTGCTCAGACCAAATCCGTAATACTCGTTGCTGTTGCCGGGCAGCGCATATGCGAAACCCTCCGCCGTCGCATCTATGTTCACGCGCCCGTTCACGACGAGGTGTGGCCCCCCGTTCACGAGATTGAAATCGAGCTGCGGATTAAGCGGCTGTCCGGAGCCTGTGACAACCCCCCGGGTCACGAACAGTCTCGAGCCCGGGTTGGCGTACTTTCTCAGCCACTTGGCTTTCGAGCCCAGGGCCGCAAGGACCGATCCATGAGGCGGGATCGTGATATTGCCACCGTCCGAGGTCGAGACCACGCGGTTCTCGGCATCGAGAACTGCTTCTATCGTCGCCGTCCCGGCATCTGTCGTCGGACCGAAGAGTGGCGTGAACAGCACCAGATCGTCAGGCAGGGTACAATTGAAGTCCTGACGAGGTTGATTGGAGGGAAGTTCTTCTTCTGGGCCGCCACAATCACGTTGAATACCAGGACGTCTGTTTTCCCCGAAAGCCTGTTCTTCCGCCTTCAATCCATCGTGAGCGTAAATTGCAGTCTTAAACTGTTCTATAAGCGATTGACCGTTCGACAAAAAGCCAAACGAGCTACGACCCACAGTCGCCTCGTGATAAACTCGTCCGTGTATCGCGGAGATGCCGACCGGCGCCCCGGGTGTGCCGTCTGCTATGCCGATAACGAAATACCCGCCATTCGTCGCCACCAGCGCGTTGGTTCTTTGTGCAATTGACGAAGTAATCTCTCGCCCTTCCGGTACATTCGACCGCACGGGGCCTATGGTACCTTGAAATCTGGCAGGATCAAGGTTGACGATGTTTATGACCCAGGGACCTGTCGTCGTCTGAAAGCCGTTAAAGCCAGTGTAGTCGGTCGTGATATTGGTAAAGTTCTTGAGAGCTAAGGTCCGGACCATGCTATCAGCAAGAGCCTGCGTCGCGTAGACGCCCACGCGCACGACAGCCCCAAAAAATCCTTGCGTGGCATCTTGCGGCGGCTTGATGTTTATGACTTGCGGGTTGAAGCCGGCGGCTGTTAGCGCGGCAGCCGTGGCAGACACCGTTGCTTGGTCAGTATTGAAGGGAACGTCTACAGCGTAGCCGTCCTGCGGGTTAGATTGACCGCGGACGACGTGCGTCAGGGTGAGGCCTGGCGCTAGCCTGGCCTCAGTAACCTTCTGAGTAAGTCCGTCCGGCCCGAGCGGTAGCCTGGCGCGCTGCTGCGCGTTGGCGGCACATATCGTAGCGCCTGACGCTACAACAAGGCAGATTGATGCTACAAATTTGTTCAAGATAAGCTCCCTTGTAGGCAAGTTTTGTTTGCCTCAAGATTATGACGTACAGATTACGTTGTACGATGGAACGGAGGAGGAGCCATCGAAGCTGGGCAGTCCCGCTGACCGAGGGCTGCCAACCGCATTCCGAATTGACCGCCAGCAACCTGAGGTGCACGGTGCGTTAACTGCTCGTTCTGGAGCGGCGGCATGCTTCCCGCATGGCGTGTTGCGGATTGCCGCGTAGGCGTCGACGCCGGAGCGTGCGCTGTTCCGACGACGGATCTGACGCTGGCGGGGAGGTCTGCGCCCTAGTCGGATCGGAACCCGCCCGTGACTTTTCGGTATGTCGCGGTAGGCCGCAGTTCGTGCTCGGAGACGTTGTCGTCGGGCGGATGGTTACGCCGGGCGCGACCTCGCGGGCCATGCTCCGGCGCATCGTCGCAGGGAGCATGTAGAGCGGCTCGTCCGTCGATCCCGTCCTGTCGAAGAGCGCGTCGTCCAGCAGGCGCCGAACGAGATCTGCGTCGCCGTAGCCGCGTCTATGGACCATGTCAGCTGGCCCTGTCGCGTCGATGTCGTCGACGCGGGCTCCCGACGGGCCGGCTTTGAAGAGCTTGAGATAGATGCGGCAGAGCCGTCGAGCCTGCGTGTCGTCTCGTGGTTCAAACATGCCCCATCGCTCGGTTTTGTGCCGATCCATGTTGGGCGACGTCGAGCAGTGAGGCAAGCCATGCGTCCGGTCGCCGCGCGTCGACGGATCGTGGGCAGAGGGCGCTTGTGGGGCCGCACTGTGCCGTTCACCTCATCGCGGCGCTGCCAGCCCGCCCACTGCACCCTCTAGTCTCACTGAGTCACAACGTCGCGTTGGCGATGCAACCAAACACTCCAACTCCGACTGGTCGCGACGTTGGAGTGCATCATGGCAGCCGGGAGTGAAGAACGGTTTGCGGCCTATGTCGAGGCCCTCTCGGCAGCCCTGGGACATGCCGATCGGCGAGGGCCGTTTCGGGACTACTGTCTTGGTCTGCTGATGCCGGTCCAGCGGAAGAGCGTCGAGCCGCTCGCCGCCGTCACGGCGCCCAGTCGAACGGCTGCCCAGCATCAGTCCTTGCTGCACTTCGTGGGTCAAGGCGCCTGGTCGGACGAACGTGTGATGGGCGCAGTCCGGGATCTCGTCTTACCGTCGATCGAGCGTCACGGCACGATCGAGGCCTGGATCATCGACGACACTGGATTTCCGAAGAAGGGCAGGCATTCAGTCGGTTTCACCCGCCAGTACTGCGGGCAGCTCGGCAAGCAGGACAACTGCCAAGTCGCTGTTTCCTTATCGATCGCCAATCATGCTGCCAGCCTACCAATCGCCTACAGGCTTTACTTGCCCAAGGACTGGACATCGGACCCCGATCGCCGCAGCAAAGCCGGCGTGCCGGACGAGATCGCGTTCCGCACCAAGCCCGAGATCGCGCTCGAACAGATCCGCGCCGCCCTGGCGGCCGGCATCCCGCGCGGGACGGTGCTGATGGACGCCGGCTACGGCACCGACACGAAGCTGCGCACGGCCATCACCGATCTCGGCCTCGCCTACGCGGCCGGCGTCCAGCCGCACACAACGGTGTGGACATCGGGAGAGGGGCCGCTGCCGCCTAAGCCCTGGTCAGGCCGCGGACGGCCGACAAGCCGGCTGCGCCGTGATGCCGAGCACCAGCCCGTCAAGGTCAAGGACCTTGCCATGGGTCTGCCGGCATCAGCCTGGGAATCGATCACCTGGCGCGAAGGCTCGACCGGCCAGCTCACATCCCGCTTCGCGCGGCTACGCGTCCGTGCCGCACACCGCGACGAGAAGCTCAAGGAGAGCCGACCGGAAGAGTGGCTCCTCGTGGAATGGCCCGAGGGCGAGGACCAGCCCACGAAGTATTGGCTCAGCACGCTGCCAGAGGACACGAGCTTCGTGGATCTGGTCGACGCAACGAAACTCCGGTGGCGCATCGAACGTGACTACCAGGATTTGAAGCAGGAGGTGGGCCTCGGCCACTATGAGGGTCGAGGATGGCGGGGCTTCCACCATCACGCCACTCTGTGCATCGCCGCCTACGGCTTCCTGGTCTCCGAACGGGGAACCCTTCCCCCCTCAGGAGGGCGCGCAGCTTGGGGGCTCCCGCAAGCTGCCGTTTCCCCACGTGGACGACCCAGCCCTGCCCCCGCTCCGTCCGGAGCGACACGTAGAGAACTCGATCGCCACCATGCGACGGAGGCTCACCGTCGCCCTCGTCAAGACGCTCAACCGATGTCCATGCTGCCTCGCGCCACGCCGCACGGCCTCACTCGTCCGACGCTTATGACGCAGTAAGACTAGCAAGCTGCTGAAAAGGCTTCGGGGTTTGCCAGACAGCCGGGAGGCGATCATAAAGCGCTGCGCCATCTACACGCGGAAGTCCTCGTCAGAGGGGCTCGACCGAGGCTTCAACTCGCTCGATGCTCAACGGCAGTTCTGCGAAAGCTACATCGCAAGTCAGGCGGGAGAGGGCTGGAAAGCCTTGGACACCCGATACGACGACGGCGGGTTCTCGGCGGTTCGTTGGACCGCCCAGCCGTCCGGCGTCTCATGGCAGATGTCGCGGCGGGGACGGCCGACACGGTAGTCGTCTACAAGATCGACCGGCTATCCCGGTCGTTGATCGACTTCTCCTCCTTGATCGGGCGCTTCGAGGCCCACGGCGTCAGCTTTGTGGCGGTGACGCAGGCCTTCAACACGACGTCGTCCATGGGGCGGCTCACGCTCAATGTCTTGCTGTCGTTTGCCCAGTTCGAGCGCGAACTGGCCAGCGAGCGCCTTCGCGACAAAGCGGCCGCCTCGCGAGCGAGAGGCTCATGGCAGGCGGGGCCGCGTCCCTTCGGGTATCAGGTCGAGCGAGGGCGGTTGATCCTCGACGAAGGCGAGGCGGAGGCGATCCGTTATGCCTACAGGCGCTATCCGAAGGTCGGGGCAGCAAGGCTGCTTGCCCAGGAATTGACGGCGAAGGGTATCCTCAACAAGACCGGCACGCCGTTCACGAAAAAGAGCGTCACTGACCTGCTGCGGAATAGGCTCTACCGGGGCGATCTGGTCCACCGGGGAAAGTCCGTTCCGGGCGTGCACATGCCGATCGTCACCGAGAAAAGCTGGTCTCGGGTGCAAGAGGCTCTCGCCGATGTCTACCGGATCCACAGACCACTCGCCCGGCCGCCTGTTCCCAACCCCCTCAGGGGCTGCCTGTTCGGACCCTTGGGTTGGCCGCTCAGCCACACCTTTTGCCACCATCGAAACCGGCTTCACCGTTACTATATCCCGACCGGCATCCATCGCCACGGCACCGGCGGCCACTACCGAGCCGCCGACCTCGACGCTGCTGTACTGGTGGCGATCGAAAACTTCATCCCGACCGAAGTCCGCAATGGGCAGGGAACGAGCGACTCTGATATCCTCCGGCGGCTCGTTTCCAGCGTTGACATCGGCCAGAACGAGATGGTGATCGTGCTGCGGACCGGCGCGATCGTCAGGACGCCCGTTGCTGGGCAGATCGGGGATCGGGGATCCTTAGAGTCCGATGTTATAGAAGCACCGTCACCCGCACCCGTGCCTGATCGTCCGCCACGAACTGGGCGAAGCAGTGTTGGCATTCCCCGTTGACCCGAGACCCAGGCCAGTGTCAGCTTCACCATGCAGGGGGAACGATCAATGCGCCGAATCCTACTTGGTACCGCTCTAGCGCTGCTGACTTTCTCACCCGCGTCGGCCAAGACCATCCGGGAATGCGTCTCGGATTACGAGGCCAACAAGGCCGCTATCCAGGGGGTTCAGACCAAGGCCGCTTTCGTAGCTGCATGCCGAGCCGGTAACGAGGCCATCCCAGGCGCCGCGGCCTCGCCGCTAGTTGCCTCCCCTGCGCCCGCGCCGGCTTCGCCAGCCGCGCCTGCGACATCCGGCGGCTTCGGCTTCGGGCGAAAGAGGCCGACACTGGGTGCGCCGGCGCCTTCCTCGGCCACGGCCGCACCTTCGGGCGCCAACCAGTTTCCGTCCGAAGCCCAAGCCCGCGGTCGCTGCCCGGGCGCGACGGTCGTCTGGGTCAACACCGGATCGGCGATCTACCATTTTGCCGGCACGAAGAACTACGGGAACACCAAGGAAGGCGCCTACATGTGCGAGCCCGACGCCAAGGCGGCCGGCGACCGCGCGTCGAAAACGGAGCATCACCCGTAGACGCTACTCCGCGTCCTTGCTCGCCCAGATCTCGTCGAACTCGATGGTGAAGTCCTCGCACATCTTGGGGTCATCGAAGAGCAGGAGGTCGTTATCCTGCTGCTTCAGGCCGGAAGCCGAGAGATTGGCCGACCCCGTGCGAAACAGGTGTCCGTCCACGCAGTAGCTCTTGAGGTGCATGATGGGCCGGCCGGGGTGCTTCTCCTTGACTGTCACGTGCGGCGCCGCGACGAGCTTCCCGAATGGCCCGGCTGGATCCATGTCGTCATGCCCTGCCTGGCCGCCATCCACATAGACGCGGATCGTGACGCCACGGTAGGCGGCCGCCACGAGGGCCTGGATCACCGGCCAGTCCGTCAACACGTAGGCGGCCACGTCGATGGTCTTACGGGCCGAGTTGAGGGTCTGGACGTCGAGCCGTTCCAGGTTCTCAAGAGGTGCATAGTGCAGTTCCGCCGCGCTCGCCGGCGATGCGCAGGAAGCAGCTACGATCAGTGCCAAGAACTTCGATCCGACCACGCCCTTTCCTCCGCTCACTCATTTGGCCCAGCCGCCGGTGGGTAGGGTGCGAGCCGACGCAAGCTCTGAACGCCGAGGCAGCGAGCGCCGAGCCCAAAGCACGGCGGCGCTTTAGCGTTCAGCCGGACACATCGCCCGCGAGCGGCAACTGCCCAACTACCCTTTCAGGCTGACATTCAAAGCTTCCGCCACGCTTCCTTCTTGATGTCGAAGGCGACCTTGCCAGCGTCTCGCATTTTCATCAGCAGGATCTGCAGCGCGTCACTGGATCCCGAGGGATCGGTGAGCTGCTGGATCGAGAATAGCTTCCGAGGCTTGTCCAAGGCGTTCAGCACGTTGTCTTCCGTCACCATCGTGTCGCTTGCTCCTTTCACGGATGCCCGACCAACCCTTGCCGCGTCGGGACAGCCTCTCGTATCACGCCGGACAGCTGCGGCAGTGGCTCGCATGGCCGACTGGCCAGCGCCCCCATCTTCCGTGTACGATACGGATTGATACCCTGCGCAACCGTGGAAGACAGCAGCATGCAGATCGGCGACACCGTCCGGTTTCGGGCTGACGCGAAGCACCGCGGCACGCTGGGCCCCATGGCCGACCAGGTCGGCATCGTGGTCGACGTCTCTGAGATCGACGGGGTCGAGACGCTGAACGTGCTCTACGGCGACAACGGTCCGCTCGAGGCCGGGGTGCCGGCGTCGGAGTTCGAGATCGCTCCGTCGGACGCACCGGCACAGCCTTGACCAGAATCCCCTTGATGCGATGCTGCGGACATGAGTGGACCTCGCTCCGATCCTGTCCCCGCCGCCCGCGCTCTCCTGGAAGCCCTGCCGGCGCTGATCGCGCAGGCCGGGTCCGGCGGATTGACAATGCCGGTCTACTGCATGGGCCTTGCCCTCGACGAGACCCGACGCGTGATCGACGAGGCGGAAGGCCGATCCAGTCGGATCATGTCCACTGTTGAGCGGTTGCGGCGGCTCGGCGACTGACCTTGGCTTGTCGGCGGCGCGCTCCTACCGCCCGGCATCTGACGGTAGCGGCTGGTGAGCGACCGCCGGGCACGGATATCGCGGGCTGCGGCGAGCGTGCGCGAGAGCCTGCATGAATACGATTCCCGAGCCGCCAAAACGCCTTCTTTTCGTCGATCCCATTCGGAGCCAGTGCGGCGCGTCGACCAAGTGAGGTTCCACCCGGCCGGGGATCGCACCTCGACATCACGGTCCTCGCCTTCACTGCGAGAGTCGTCGACGAAACGGATTCGTGAACGAGCCCGTTATCACAACCCGGCTTCGGATGAACCTCACCATGGCAAAGGGCCTCGTGCAGGGTCTCTCCAAGCAGATCGCGATGGCTGAGGCCGCCAAAGGGCACCATGAGCTGACGCTTTCTGCGCGGCCACGCTCGCGACCTTCCTGACGGCTCGGCCCTAATTCATCCCAAGGCACGTGGCAAGCTGCAGGCCTCGGACAGGGAGGCCCACGCATATGCGAGTCATGGTCTCGCCGGACGGGGATCGCGTCGAGGTCACCACCGAGGACGACCAGCGCTTCACATTCCCGATCACCGAACTTCAGGCGACCCGCCGGCCACCACGGGTGGACAACCGGGCAGATGATCTCCCCATCCCCGGACCATTGCGGGTCCTGGAGGACGCAAGACGTGCGGCCGTGGAGTTTGCGATCCTAAACGACCTGATGTGATCGAACGGCATCAACTCCGGGCAACCCCGCTCGGTGCAGGAACGGCTGGGATGGCGCACAGGCGACACTGATCGGGCGCGGAAAAGGTGTCGACAGCGGCGCCGCTGGGGGCCAGTCCGAGCACCTCCTGCCCCATTGTCAGTAATTCACGCACCCCCGTCGTGCACCCAGTGCGGATTCCGATTGAAGCCGGCCGGGTATTCCAATTTCAATCCGGCCACCGTTCCGACGCGAAGCCGGCCGGCATTCTGATCTGAAGCCGGCCACCAAGGTGGCGCCTCTGCCGGTCGGTTTGGTCGGTCTGCGTCGTGCGCCAGAATGGTTATCCGTTCAGGTGCGGACGAGAGTTCGTCGCTTTCGCCGGGATCAAAGGCCACTGACGCAGCAAACTGGTGAAATCGACGAAGGCGTTAAGTGGGGAGGGAAGGCGCGCGAAGAACTGACCAGGCCGTCCAAGAAGCGATGTGCGACTCGGCGGAGGAAAAGGTGTTAGTGCTCCTGGCACCATGGCCAGACGCAGGGACGCCGCACGATGACACCCGCAGGATCGAGTGCCCTGATCTGGGATGCGGAGCGCCTGCGCATCGCCAGTGACGCGGCCGGCGTCGCCCTGTGGTCGTGGAACGTCGACACCGACGATATCGCCCTGGACGAACGGGCCCACGAATTATGGGGAGTTCAGAGAAACCGACCGATCACTTTCGAGGAACTGTCGGCACGAATCCATCCTGAAGATGCCAACAGGGTCAGAGAAGCGTTCAAGGCAACCCGTGGTGTCCATGGCGCCTATGAGATCAACTTCCGTACCCTGCACGACGAGGATGTCAGGTGGATCTCGGCGCGAGGTCAGGGCGCCGATATCGGTATTGCTGGTCGAATCATGTTCGGTGTCTTCCTCGATGTGACGGAGCGTAAGGAGGCCGAGGAGGCTCGCGAGATGCTCGCGGGGGAGATGAGCCATCGGGTCAAGAACCTGTTCTCCATCGCCTCCGCCCTGACGGCAATCGCCGCGCGCTCGGCGGCGACGACGACCGAAATGGCCGGCGACCTGACCCAGCGTTTGAACGCCTTGGGCCGAGCGCACGACCTCGTCCGTCACGTTGCCGGTGGGGTCGAGAATAAGGCGGCGCTCCTGGGTGACCTGCTCGCCGTCTTGCTCGCGCCATACGACGGAATAGCGGCTGGTGACCGTGTCCACATCTCCGTGCCGGAGATCCGCGTGGGAGAGACTTCAGTCACGACCTTGGCCTTGATCGTCCACGAACTGGCGACCAACTCCATCAAGTATGGTGCGCTTTCGGTCGACAAAGGCGTCGTCGATCTGACGTGCGATGCCGACGACGGATTCATGGTGATGGTGTGGAAGGAACTTGGCGGCCCACCTACCGCCGCCCCGACTGCTCCGCTCGGATTCGGGAGCAAGCTGCTTTCCAAAAGCGTGACCGGCCAGTTCCGGGGTTCGATAACATTCGACTGGCCCCCTGAAGGCGTCGTTATCACGATGCGAATGAGCGAGGCCCACCTCGCGGCATGACCCTTGCGCACTTGGCGGTCTGCCGCTCAGAGATGTTTGGTCAGACGATTCAGCGTTTCGACCACCGTCCCCATACCATAAGGCTTGCCGATGAGAACGGCGGAGGGGTCAAAGACACTTAGACGAGCTACGAGGTCAGCCGCATAGCCCGATGTGACCACTATGGGGATCGCGGGATATCGTCGGCGGGCATGCAAAGCGACCTCGACGCCGTCGTGCGATCCGGGCATACGGACATCCGTGAAGAGAACGTCGAAGCGATCCGATCCGTCGAGCAGCTTGACGGCTTCATCCCCGTTGAACGCCTCGACCACCTCGAAGCCCTCGTCCTGCAGGGCTTCCGCGGTCATCATACGTATGAGGCCCTCGTCCTCGACGAGCAGGATCTGTACCGCTGTCAATGCAAATTCCGACCCGCAAAGAACTCCCGTTGGCCTTCCGGGAACAAGCAACTAACTCGATGCGTGCTGAAGTGTTGCGGATTGGACCCTGGTTCGCCACACCAAAGGCATGAGGGGGCTCGCTTGCGGCATGCTCAAGGGTGGAGCACAAAGTTCCGGCCGCGGTTCAGTCTTGCCGCCCACGGCCGGCGCGATTCCACGTCGTCGCCAACCCGTCAACGATCCATCAACCTTGCCGGCCCATGAAGGTCGGATCCGCCGCGCAGGCCCCGCGGCCAACGGACGGGGGAGGTTGCGTCCGTTCTGGCCTCCCCCGAGCGGGTTCTCTAGCATAGGGGCAAGCGCTCGGCATTGGCGGCCACGTGCTCTCGGTAGCGACTAATCACCATGGCGGCCGAGGCAGCACCGCAGAGGCTCCCGCCCGCCTCGAACAGGGCGTCGATCTTCTCGCTCACCATCAAGTCGGCTTCGTCCCTGGCCTCGCGTCTACCGCCGGCGATCTTCAGTAGGCGGAGCGCGATCACTCCGTTGGACTCGATAGCCAGTATCCTGGCAGCATACCAGGGGAACAACATCGGGCCGCCTTCGTCGGCAGCGCTATGCTGCACTAAGACAATGTCTGGTTGTGGCGTAAAGGTCCGAGGGTGGATGCCGGGCCGGCAGCGCGAGGTGAAGCGCTTATCCTTACGGGAGCCCCTGCCGTTAAGGAGGCGTTAACCACAACCGGGATAGGGTTGACCTGTTCCTCCTTGACGGAAACGACTCAGCCCCGCTGCCCCATGTGGACGGCGGGGCTTTTTTATTGTCCGATTATGCATGTTGCAAACTGGGTGTTTGCTTGTAGGTTAGCCTCACCGCAATGGGAGCGGTGGCGGAGACAGAGATGGGGGAGAACCCAAAAGACGACGATCGGTTTGCTCGCATGTTCTTCGGCGAGGATTCCAACACCGGTTCTGTCCGAATGCTCGTTTATATTGCCTTGTTCATTGTGATTTGTGGAACACTCTTCTGGTGGCTCCGTACTTATCAGGGCCATCAACCGTCTTGACGGCCCTAGCCGGCATTGTCCGCATTCTTGGCGAGCTGAGCTTTCGCCAGCCGCTCGTGAATCTCAACCATGCGGGAACAGTTGGTGAAGGGCAAGACTCACCGGAGCCGCGCATGCCGTCCAGTTCCCCCACTCGAGCGGATCAGCTCGCCATCCTGGCCCAGAGCAAGCGCTTCCGGGATTTTCTCATCAAGGCCGGCATGCGGCGGTCCCGTCGTTCCGGCATCAGGCGCGCAGCCGACATCGTTCGCGACGAACTGGGCTAACTCGCCATGGTGATCACCGGCAACCGGGACGCCTTGCTCGACCCATTACATATAACGCTGGAGAGGACACGCTGGCTTAGGTCGGCGGCGAGCACAGCAGTTGGCCGGCCATGCACGGCAGCACCTTGGGTTTGCCGTCCGGCTTCGTAAAGGCGCCAGACGGATAGTTGAGGCCGGGGCGCGCGCCGGGCGTGGTGGCGCAGCCCGCGAAATATAGGCCGAGGACGGTCAGTAGGGCGAAGCGGAGACAATCCATTGGTCGAGCGTGCTGCAAGTAGCGGCGCCCGTCTACGTGAGCCCCGGCGGCCGTGGCGTCGTAATGCTCTAATCCAGCGGCGCGACGGCATCCCCGTTTATGCTGCCCTTTATGGCAGGACGCGTAGCAAAGGTAAGGTCTGGATGGATTAGAGGGAACAACTTTCCACGAAGGGCGGCTAGGACGAGGCGCGTGTTCATAAGGTGCTGACGGGCTACTGCGTAACTCGCCTCCAGCTCTGTTTGCGCCGCAATGCTTTCTGGGCTGCCGTCTGCAACTTGCACTTCGCCGGAAGCATCTGAAGGGCGAGCTCGATCGTCTCGACCGATATCGCCGATAGAGGCCGGAGCGGGCAGGGTGACGGTGTTCGGCGCGACGCTTGCGGCATGATCGTCGTCCGTCAGGGTCGTTGCGGTCCTGTCCAACGGGCGCGCTTCCTTGGGCAGATCGCGGGAAACAACCTGAGCGGATCGCGGCGGAAGTGCTGCGATGACCGGTCCGTCCATAAGCATCGGCCGAGGGACCGGCAGGGGCGCGCTTGCCAGAAGGCGCGTGGCAGGAGGTCGAGGACGCCGAAGGGCAGGCTTCTGCGTCAAACCCTCATCAACGCTAGCCTTCATGGGGACAGCGAGCGGCAGAGGTTCCGCTCGTTTTGCTTTGGTCTGGACAGCCCTTCTCTTTAGGACTGAGGATGAGACCGGCCGGTCTGGAAAAGTGGAATTCGTGTCTGCTGTGCGAGGCAGTTCGACAGCCGGCTCTGTCCGATCCTCGACAAAATATGACCCGAGCCAAGCTCGGCAGAGTTCGTTGCAAGGAAGCGGCTTACGACTCTCATCGTAGGCGCTCGAAGCTCGCGCATGAGACGCCACCCCGGCAGACACAAGCGGCAGTCCGGCAAGACCGACGCATAGCTGTACTGCGGCCTTGCGTGTCATCGTCCTCATAAGCGTGTGTTCCCGACTCTTGAGAGATCGTCTCGACGACAAAGCGCGGACGGTCTCGCGTTGTGCGCCAGCGCATTCGTTTCGCGCCTGTTTCGAGCAGGGTAAATTGGGCTTCATCGCCTTGATGACCAGGGGCGCGATCAGACGTTACCCGGCCGCCGGGACGAGGGTCAGTTATCGAAGCTCGGCGGCTTGAACCCGACGCTGAAATAGTCCCGCTGTCCCGTCACGAAGGTCGCTAGCGCGTCGATCGCCCGGATCACCATATGGACGGCAGATACGCTGTCCCGTATGGCCGAACGTCGATCGACGTCCTTGTCAGCCGGTCACGCATGTCCGCGAGGGCTTTGAGGAGTTCCGGCACGTTAGGATCGTCTCGCCTGTGCGTCGCGTTCATTGCGCCATCCGTCTGCCTCATCGCCTGTTCCTGTTTCGTTCCGATGCAGCGGACGGTCAAGGGATGCGTCCCGGCACTGGCGTGAGTGCCGGCCCATGGGCTGGGCTGACGTGATGTGCGGACGATTTGCTCAGCGATGAACACGGTCCGAGGTTCACACGTTCTTGAGCGTTTCGGCACGCCCCTCAACCTGCCACGATCGTATGCCGGTGCTGCTTCGGGAGGCCGATTTCGGGACCTGGCTCTCAGGCGAGGCCGGCCCTGAGGTGCTGCAGCCTGCCGCTGAAGCGCGTTGCGGGAGTGGATCGTGGACAAGCGCGTCGACCGCACAGGCGAAGGCGAAGACGATCCGACCATCATTGAGCCGGTGGTGACCGCGGGTGACGCGGCCAACCTGGTTTGGGATCCTAAATGGCCCAGATTTCACATGCCCGTGCCGTGGTCGAACACCTTGCGACAGGCAGGGCTGAGACTGGCCCTCTTTGCCTTCATGCAGGCCGTCACCTTGGCCTCGTCTGGGACCGCGTCGGGGCATAGTTTCTGCGCATCGTCGTAGCAGACGTGCTCGGCTTCAGCCCTCAGCTTCTCCTTCTCGGTCGGCACCGTTGCCGCTACCAGCGGGGTCGACATCGTCAGCACTATCGCGGCGCATAAGACGGTTCGTGTCAGCATCATGGGTGGTTCCTTCCTCGGAGAGGACCAGCCTCGCCTGATCACCCAATGCAAAGGGTGGCTGAACGGTCCGCCGACTCGCTTACAAGCGGCACTCCGCGTCAGGGTCGTCCCGGCGCCCCGGTTGAAGCCTGGACCGACCCATCTCGGACGTTCGCGTCCGAGATGGTTGTGATCTGACGCGCTGCACTGCCGGCCGGCCGTAAGCAGGCTGTGACGAGTGTATCAGCAGCTGCGGCGTGGGGAACCCTCAAATCGATTGTCGAGCCGCTTCCATCCTGCACAGCAACATCAGTCGGCGCCCGCGTTCCGAATCGGGATCGTCCGGCGCGGCCTTCAGATACCTGTCCCACAGGGGAACGGCTTCGACGAAGGCGCGGCGGTCGGTCAAAATCCTGGCCAGATTATAGGCCGCGGCGGCGTAGCCCGCATGGATCTCCAGGGCTTGACGGTAAAAGCGCTCGGCCTCCTCGGTCCTTCGGTCCTCCTCAAGGAGGTGGGCCAGGTTGAAGGCCGCCTCGGCAAACAGCGGGTCACGGTCCAGGGCCTGCCGGAACGCGATCATCGCCTCCGTGCGGCGCGCCATTGCGACAAGTGCGTTTCCGCGGTTGAACGGGATTACCGGATCCGTTCTGTCCAACCTGCCGGCGTGTTCGTAGATCCGCTCCGCCCCGTCGAAGTCGCCCTGGCGTTCCCGCTCGGATGCCTCGTCGAAGAGCCGGTCCGCCGAGGCAACCTCGTTGTCGAGGACGAGCAGGAACTGGCCATCAAGCTGGACAATCCGTTCGCCCACGCTCTGGACGATCTCCCCCCAAGGTGCTGCCACCAGGCGGGTCTGGGCCATCCGCAGCCCGCGCCGGCCGAGCACCAGACCGGCAGTGACGATCGCCGCGAGATCGAGCCCCTCCCGCAGCAGCCGCGCTGCCTGCTTGGCCGTCGCGAGATCCCGGTATGTGAAGGTCTCGGCCGATGGTCCGATCACGTCGAATAATGCCAGTGCCCGGCAGGCCGGCTCCGGCAGATGTGCCAGCCGGGCGACGTCGTCGAGCCGGTAGGGGCCGCTGATCGCGGCACCGGGGCGGGCCTCCATCAGTGCCACAAAGGCGCCCTCGGACATCAGGGCGGCAAGTTGCGGGAGCGCGAAGGGCAGCGCCAGAGCGTCGCCGGCGATGCAGCGTCTCGCGGCCGCGTGGGCCACCACGACCGCATCGGCCCGCGCGGGCGAGCGGACGACGCTTCCGCCATCGTTAACCAGGATCTTACGGATGCGCTCGCGGCTGAACGCTTTCAACCGCCCGTAAACGAAAACGGCCCGAAGCTGCCTCGTCAACGGCGACATTCCTGGGCTGCCTCAGCGAGCTCTTGTCCTCGCGGCCCGGCCGATTGAGTGTAATGCGGAACTGCGATCATGGCGCCCAGGGCAAATTGGAACGGCTATCTCAGGCTGTCGCTGGTCTCGTGCGCGATCGCTCTCTACCCAGCCTCTAGCACCTCGCAGCGGATTTCCTTCAACACCATCAACCGCAAGACCGGCCACAAGGTGCGCCGGATCTACATCGATCCGGCCACGGAAGAGGAGGTCGAGAGCGAAGACCAGGTGAAGGGCTATGCCGTCTCGAAGGACAACTTTGTGCTGATCGAGGACGAGGATCTCGACGCATTGAAGATCGAGAGCTCGCACACAATCGACATCGGGAAGTTCGTGCCCCGCCACGAGATCGACCCGCGATACATGGACGTGCCCTATTACATCACCCCGACCGATAAGGTTTCCCAGGAAGCCTTTGCGGTGATCCGCGAAGCCATGCGGGAGACCGACGTCGTCGGCATCGGCCGAGTCGTGATTTCCCGGCGCGAGCGGATGATCATGCTGGCGCCGTTCGAGAAGGGCATGCTGGGCACCGTGCTGCGCTACGGCTACGAGGTCCGCGCTGTCGCGGCCTATTTCGACGACATCTCCGATATTGCGTTGCCTGACGAGATGAAAAGCCTCGCCAAGGTTATTATCGACCGCCGGGCCGGCTCCTTCGACCCTACCGAATTCACCGACCGCTACGAGGACGCCGTCGCTGATATGGTGCGGGCCAAGCAGGCCGGCAGCACCGTCCGGTCGACGGACGCCGCGCCGAACCCGTCGAACGTCATCGACCTCATGGAGGCGCTGCGGAAGAGCATCGGCAACCAGACGCCGGCCGCTAATAAGATCAGGGCCGCGAAAGGCGACGTCAGCCAGATACCGGCCAAGACCGCGGAACCGTCGAAGGCCAGGAAAGAGGCCGTGCCGGACAAAAAGGCCGCGAGCGGCAAGAAGAGGAAGTAGCGGGCGCGGCGCGGCGGCACACCCGGAGCCGGGAATCAACTCGACGCCGCAATTCCTCGACGCGCTTCCGTCGGCCAGCTGCAGCGCCGACAGCTCGAGTGTCGACCAGGCAGAGGCATCCGCCGCAGCAGCACCGGCATGTGGTCCTGGCAGGGCGCCATCGACGCGCTCGTGCCCGAGACGATGATGGTGGCGTACAGCACGTCATCGCCTTCCGGGTTCCGCCATCGGTCCCAGAGGTAGGCTATCATTCCCGCGCAGGCCTCACGCTTCTAGGCTCTGTAGGAGGTGCTCGGGATCGCGATACACCTCTATCGCGCCGGCCTCCCACAGCGACTTCTCGGAAAAGCCGCGGCACAACAGGCCGGTGGTCCTGATCCCGGCCTTCTTCGCGGCCTCCACGTCAAAAGGAGTGTCCCCGACGACGATCGCCCCCTCGGCCGGGACCTTCAGCCGTTCCAGGGCAGCGTTGAAAATATCCGGATGTGGCTTCGACCGCTCGGCGTCGTCCGACGTCGTTTCCACCGTCGTCATTCCCTCGATCCCGGCTGCCTTCTTGTAGACCTTGAGGTCGTCCGTCTTGGCCGACGACCCCAGCGCGATCGTCTTCCCCGCCTTGATCAGGAACCGAAACAGCTCCGGAACGTGGGGAAACCCAACGACACGGTGAAAATATTCCCGCTCGAACAGGTCCTGGCGAAACGCCTCGATCTTCCTTCCTTGCCTTTCCAAGATGTCGGCGTCCAGGAAAACGGGCATGAGTTGGTCGCCGCCCTTGCCGATTTGGGAGCAGATCTTGACCACGTCGAAGCCAAAGCCGAAGGCCGCGAAGGCTCTCTGCCAAGCTTCCGCATGAAAATCGACGCTGTCGACGAGGGTCCCGTCGACATCGAAGATAACGGCGGTGGCACCGAGTAGGGCTGGTCTTGTAGGATTCATGGCAACAAGGTCTCGGCACAGGGAATTTACTAGCGGAAAGCAAGACACCGCTGACCACGCACATCATCCACGTCTGATCAGATGTAGAAATCGACCGAGACCAACGGAATTGGGTGCTGGCGTCTCTTGAATTAGGCGCGTCGGCCAAAACACTGTCGTTAGTCCGATAAGTGACGCTTGCGCAGCCCTGCTTCGAACACAGAGCGACACACAGGAGTAAGTCGCCTGCGTTGAGCTTTCATGCACGCGAGCACCTCATCCTCACTCTGTGCATTGGCGCAGATGTTGGCTGCATCTCCATCACATGCCTGATGCTCGGCCGGCGTGATGTTGTATTTGTCAGTCAGGGCGTTTGCGGTAGAGCAGTGCAGCAGGACCGCCAAGGTCGTGAACGCAAGAGTGGATCGCATCGGGGCCGCTCCAAGGGGGAGGGCCGGTTCGTTGGTGTTCAGGGTTACGCGGACCTGAAATCGAGCCGGCGAAAGACGGGCAATGCGGCGCATCGAGACAAGGTTCACTAGCGCAAGCTACACCAATCGATCCTGCAACTCCCTAATCACGCGCCGGCTGTTCCTGCACGGCGGTCGTTTCACCTCGAGGTCGATGATACACGTGCGATATCGAGTTCAGGACAGCGGACACCATCCTGGCCAAGCTGGGGATGGGGAAGACTGCGCCCCAACGTCCCCGGGCAGGGATTTCCTTCGCCCTGCAAACAGCCCCCGACAAGGGCTACTGCGGTCAACCAATCTTAGCCGCTTGGCAGCTAAAAGGGCCTTGCGGAGTTAATCCTAAGTAGGGTCGGCCCGCTGCCAAACCCGTCGGCGCGCTGACTTGGCGCGTGAGCTTTTTGGAGATCTTTGTATGCAACTTCCCAGGGGAGCGACGGTCGCCGTTGCGGATGGAGAAAAGGTGAACTTGTTTCACAACACGGGCGACGAAGGCAGTCCGAAGTTGGCGGCGCTGCCGGGACCGGATGTCGACAGCGACAACAAGGGATCCGGCGGGCGACATCATAACAGCTCCGCCAACCCGGATGCCAGCCAAGTCGCCGAGGATAGTTTTTCGGTTGGGGTCGCTGAGTTTCTCAATCGGCAGGTACTGGAAGGCAAGATCGCTCACCTTGTTGTCATCGCCGCGCCGCGAACGCTTGGGGAGTTGCGCAAGCACTACCACAAAAGTTTGTCCGCCACGCTTGTGGGTGAGATTGCCAAAGATCTTACGGGCCATTCAGTCCATGATATCGAAAAGGCCATTGCCGCGAACTGAGTGCATGTGAGGAGCGACTACCACGCCCGTCCCGGATGCCTCCGGTGTGAGATGGGCAATAAGCTGGGGCAGCATGACACTGGGGCGCTTGCCTTCGCTTTACCGCAGCCTGAGCAGCCCCAACAGCTGCGGCGATAGCATCGCGTTGCCGTCCTCGCGGCCTCTCCCCGGTCGACCCGCATCAGCACGCGGGTGCTGTCGATGTCGCCCACCTTGAGGGCGGCCACCTCCGAGACGCGCAGTCCGGCGCCATAGGCGCTTCCGAGCGCAGCCTTGTATTTTGGACCCGGTGCAGCCTCGAGCAGCCGCCCGACCTCCTCGACCTCGACGCTCAACACGCTCGGAAGCTTGCGAGGATGACGGACCAGAACGAGCCGCCCCGACAGGTACGGTCGATCCAGTGTCACGGTGAACAGGAAGCGCAGCGCCGACATCGAGCAGTTGACGGTGGGCGGCTGCACGCCGCTCTCGGCCTGGTGTACCTGGAAACGGCAGATGTCCTCAGCCACCGCCGCATCTGGCGACCGCCCGAGAAAGGCCGCGAAGCTCCGGACGAAGCCGACATGGTCGCGCTGCGTCTCCTCCCGCGGGCCGCGCATGGCCATGTCCGAGCGCCCCTCCCGCGAGCGGGTTCGTCCATGGGCGCAATCTGGACGAAGACGCCTGGACACCACAGTGGCAGAGCCCCCCTAGCTCGGTCATTGCACGCCATCGTCCGCTAACCTGCGACGACCTTCGCCTGGCCGTTGCGTCGCTCTCAACGAGGGATCTCAGTCCAGACCCCTCCACCGCGAACTGGTTATTATGTCCGTCACCCGTATCCTCTGGGGCCAGGTTCTCACCGTCTGTTCGATCGCGCTCGCCTTCGTCTGGGCGGCCACTCAGTGGACGGCGGCGCAGCTCGGCTACCAGGCCCAGCTCGGGCATCCCTGGTTCATGGCCGGGCACTACCCCGTCTATCACCCGCCCGCTTTCTTCTGGTGGTGGTTCGCCTACGACGCCTACGCGCCGCACGTGTTCGAGCATGGCGCCTACATCGCCGCCGCGGGCGGGTTCGCCTCCGTGGTCGTGGCGATCGCCATGTCGGTGTGGCGGGCGCGAGAAGCCAAGGAGGCCAGCACCTACGGCTCGGCCCGCTGGGCGACCGAGACAGAGGTGCGCACCGCCGGGTTGCTCGGGCCCGACGGCACGGTATTGGGCCAACTCGGGAAAGCCTACGTCCGCCACGACGGCCCCGAGCACGTTTTGTGCTTCGCACCGACCCGTTCAGGCAAGGGCGTGGGCCTTGTGGTGCCCACGCTGCTCACCTGGGCCGGCTCGGTCATCGTTCACGACATCAAGGGCGAGAACCACAGCCTGACGGCCGGGTGGCGCGCCAGGTTTAGCCGCGTCGTTCTCTTCGACCCCACCAACCCGGACAGCGACGCCTATAATCCGCTGCTGGAGGTGCGTCGTGGGGCGAACGAGGTGCGCGACGTCCAGAACGTCGCCGACATCCTCGTCGACCCCGAAGGCGCGCTGGAGAAGCGGAATCACTGGGAGAAGACCAGCCACGCGCTGCTGGTCGGGGCCATCCTGCACGTGCTCTACGCCGAAACCGACAAGACGCTGGCCGGCGTCGCCAACTTCCTCTCCGATCCCAAGCGCCCGATCGAGACGACGCTCCGCGCCATGATGACCACCCCACACCTCGGCGACGGGGGTGTGCATCCGGTGATCGCCAGTGCGGCGCGCGAACTCCTGAACAAGTCCGAGAACGAGCGCTCGGGCGTGCTCTCGACCGCCATGTCGTTCCTGGGGCTTTACCGCGACCCGGTGGTGGCGCAGGTCACCCGCCGCTGCGACTGGCGTATCCGCGACCTCGTCGACGGCGCGCAGCCCGTCAGCCTCTACCTGGTCGTGCCGCCATCCGACATCTCGCGCACGAAGCCGCTCGTTCGTCTGATCCTCAACCAGGTCGGGCGGCGGCTGACCGAAGAGCTGGACGACAAGCGCAAACGCCACAAGCTCCTCCTGATGCTGGACGAATTTCCGGCGCTCGGCCGCCTGGACTTCTTCGAGTCGGCGCTGGCCTTCATGGCCGGCTACGGCATCCGCTCCTTCCTGATAGCCCAGTCGCTGAACCAGATCGAGAAGGCCTACGGCGTCAACAACGCCATCCTCGACAATTGCCACGTCCGGGTCTCGTTCGCGGCCAACGATGAGCGTACGGCCAAACGGGTCAGCGACGCGCTCGGCACCGCCACCGAGATCCGCGACGCCAGGAACTACGCCGGCCACCGGCTCTCGCCCTGGCTCGGGCACTTGATGGTGTCGCGACAGGAGACGGCGCGGCCGCTGCTCACCCCCGGCGAAATCATGCAGCTGCCGCCGACGGACGAACTTGTGCTGGTGTCGGGGCTGGCGCCGATCCGGGCCAAGAAGGCTCGCTACTACGCCGACCGGCAACTCGCGGCGCGTGTTCTGCTACCACCCGAGCGCAGGCCAGCCCAGAATGCGGTAGCCATCCCTGAGGACGACTGGAGCGGGCTGAAGCCGCTCGCGGCTCCTGCGCCCGTCCTGGTCCCAGCACCAGCCGCAAAGTCCGCTGATAAGCAGGCCGAGACGGAGGACCCGTCCAACGCCGGCATCCGCCGCGAGCCCGAGCTGCCCGAGCACGAGGCGATCGCGCCGGAGTCGTTCCCGCCGCGTCCGGTGCGCGAGTTCGAGGATCTGGATGACGCGCCCGATGTCGAGGCGGAAACGGTCAAAGCGCGCGTGCTGCAAGCCCGGGCCTCCCGAGGTCTGGCGCGGCAGGTCGCGCTCGACCCGGGCGACGGCATGGCGCTCTGAGCCATGGCGGCGCGCGGCAAGTACACGTTCCGGCTCTCGACCGACCTCGCGGCGCAGCTCGCCGACTACTCCGCCCGGCGGCGCGTGCCGCAGGCGCAAGTGGTGGAGGCGGCGCTCGCCTCGCATTTGTCGCCCGACGGAGCCGACAGGCTCGAGGCCGCGCTGGCCCGCCGCCTCGACCGGATGACGCGGGCCATCGAGCGCCTCGAACGGCACGGCACCATCGGCAACGAGGCGGTGGCGCTGTTCGTGCGGTTCTGGCTGACCAGCGTGCCGCCGCTTCCCGATAGCGCGCAGCCCGCTGCCCAGGCCAAAGGGCGCGAGCGCTACGAAGGCTTCGTCGAGGCACTGGGGCGCCGACTCGCCAAAGGCAAGACCCTCGCCGACGAGGTCTCGCGCGACGTGACTCCCGAAGGTTCCGCGCCCGAATCCTGAGCGCACCCGCCCGCGCGTTTCTCTTTCTACGCCAGGGCGCGACACCTTCGACGCGCTTGTTGAGCCGCCAGGCTTCAGGCGCTTCTTATCCACCCCGTCAGTGATGCGCGCCGCGGCGCGCACGAGCGGGGTAGCAATACTGTGACCACCATTGCGTTCCGGCCCGAAGCCCACGCCCGCGGCGCCCGCATGCTGCGCACCGCGCTCGGCTCCGCGATCGCCGGCTGGCTCGACGACGCATCCGTCGGCGAGGTGATGCTCAACCCGGATGGCCGGCTCTGGATCGACCGTCTCGCAGGCGGGCTGGAGGACACCGGCGAGCGGCTCTCGGCCGCCGACGGCGAGCGCATCATCCGGCTCGTCGCTCACCATGTCGGGGCCGAGGTCCACCCCGGCAGCCCCCGTGTCTCGGCCGAACTGCCCGGGACGGGGGAACGGTTCGAGGGCCTGCTGCCGCCGGTGGTGGCCGGCCCGGCCTTCGCGATCCGGCGCCCGGCCGTGGCGGTGTTCACGCTCGGCGATTACGTCGAAGCCGGCATCTTGTCGGCAGGCGAGGCCGAAACGCTTCGCGTGGCCGTCCGCGAACGCCGCAACGTGCTGGTCGCGGGCGGTACCTCGACCGGCAAGACGACGCTGGTCAACGCGCTGCTCGCCGAGGTCGCGAAGACCAACGATCGGGTGGTGCTGATCGAGGACACGCGCGAGCTGCAGTGCGCCGCCCCGAACCTCGTCGCACTGCGCACCAAGGACGGTGCGGCAACGCTCACCGACCTCGTGCGCTCGGCGCTGCGCCTGCGCCCCGACCGCATCCCCATCGGCGAGGTGCGCGGCGGCGAGGCGCTCGACCTGATCAAGGCGTGGGGCACCGGCCATCCCGGCGGGATCGGCACGCTTCACGCGGGCTCTGCCATCGGCGCGCTGCGCCGGCTCGAACAGCTGGTCCAGGAGGCGGTGGTCACCGTGCCGCGCGCGCTCATCGCCGAAACCATCGACGTCATCGCCGTGCTGGCCGGCCGCGGCACCAATCGCCGCCTCTTGGAACTCGCGCGTGTCCACGACGGCCTCGGTCCGGACGGCGACTACCGCCTCACCCCCGCAGGAGACCACCCATGATCCGTTCCCTTCGCCGCGGCATCGGCGGCGCCACCGTGTTTGCAACCGCCGCGCTCCTGACCGCACCCGCCTACGCGGCCGGCTCCAACATGCCGTGGGAGCAGCCGCTCCAGCAGATCCTGGACTCCATCCAGGGTCCGGTCGCCAAGATCCTGTCGGTCATCGTCATCGTGATGACCGGCCTGACGCTCGCCTTCGGCGACACCTCGGGCGGTTTCCGGCGACTGATCCAGATCGTCTTCGGCCTGTCGATCGCCTTTGCGGCCAGCTCCTTTTTCCTGAGCTTCTTTTCCTTCTCGGGCGGAGCGCTCGTCTGATGAACGAGACCGAAGACCCCGCGGTCGGATTCTACGCACCGGTGCGGCGGAGCCTGACTGAACCGATCCTCATGGCCGGCGCGCCGCGCGCCGTCGCCATCATCAACGGCACGCTCGCAGCGGCCGTGGGCCTCGGCCTGCGGCTCTGGATCGTCGGCGCCGTGCTCTGGGCGATCGGCCACATGGCCGCGGTCTGGGCCGCGCGCCGCGACCCGGCCTTTGTGGACGTGGTCCGCCGCCACCTCCGCTATCCCGCCCATCTTGGCTGCTGAGGCACGCGCATGCTGAATCTCGCCGAATACCGGAAAAAGCCGCAGGGCCTCGCCGACTTCCTGCCCTGGGCCGCGTTGGTCGCTCCCGGCGTGGTCGCCAACAAGGACGGCAGTCTGCAGCGCACGGCGCGCTTTCGCGGGCCGGACCTCGACTCGGCGACGCCGTCCGAGCTCGTCTCCACCACGGCGCGCCTGAACAGTGCCCTGCGTCGGCTCGGCTCGGGATGGGCGGTGTTCATCGAGGCGCAACGCGTGCCCGCCAACCGCTACCCGCGCAGCACCTTCCCCGATCCCGCCTCGGCGCTGGTCGAACTCGAGCGACGCGCCCAGTTCGAGGAAGCGGGTGCCCACTTCGAGTCCGCCCATTTCCTGACGCTGTGCTGGCTGGCGCCCGTCGATGCTGCCGACCGCGCCGAAGGCTGGCTCTACGAGGGTGGCGACAAGGAGAGCGGTGCCGACGGGCGCGCGGCGCTCTCCGGCTTTATCGACCGGACCGACCGCGTGCTGGCCCTGCTCGACGGCTTCATGCCCGAAGTGGCCTGGCTCGACGACGAGGAGACGCTCACCTACCTGCACTCCACCGTCTCGACACACCGCCACAGCGTGCGGGTGCCCGAGACGCCCATGCACCTCGACGCCATCCTGGTCGACGAGCCGCTGTCCGGCGGGTTGGAGCCGCGCCTCGGCAACGCGCACCTGCGCACGCTGACCGTGCTCGGCTTCCCGTCCCGGACCTGGCCGGGGCTGCTCGACGACCTGAACCGGCTCGCCTTCCCGTACCGCTGGTGCGTGCGCGCCGTCGCCATGGACAAGACCGACGCCACCAAGGTGCTGACCCGCATCCGGCGGCAATGGTTCGCCAAGCGGAAGTCCATCGCCGCCATCGTGAAGGAGGTCATGACCAACGAGTCCTCGGTGCTGATGGACTCCGACGCCGCCAACAAGGCCGCCGACGCCGACATGGCGCTCCAGGAGCTCGGCTCGGACCTCATCGGCGAGACCTACGTCACCGCGACCGTCACGGTGTGGGACGAGGATACCCGGGCTGCCGACGAGCGGCTGCGGCTCGTCGAGAAGACGGTCCAGGGCCGCGATTTCACCTGCATCCGCGAGAGCGTCAACGCGGTCGAAGCCTGGCTCGGCAGCCTACCGGGACAGCTCTACGCCAACGTCCGCCAGCCGCCGATTTCCACGCTCAACCTCGCCCACATGATGCCGTTCTCGGCCGTGTGGGCGGGACCGGCACGCGACGAGCACTTCGACGCGCCGCCGCTCTTCGTGGCCAAGACCGAGGGCTCGACGCCATTCCGCTTCTCGCTGCACGTTGGCGACGTCGGCCACACCCTCGTCGTCGGGCCCACGGGCGCGGGCAAGAGCGTGCTGCTCGCCGTCATGGCGCTGCAGTTCCGGCGTTATGCCCGAGCCCAGGTGTTCGCCTTCGATTTCGGCGGCTCGATCCGGGCGGCGGCGCTCGCCATGGGCGGGGACTGGCACGACCTCGGCGGTAGCCTCGCCGAGGATGTGACCGAGCCCGTCTCGCTGCAGCCGCTGGCGCGCATCCACCTTGCCGAGGAGCGCGGCTGGGCGGCCGAGTGGATCGCGACCATCCTGGCCCGCGAGAAGGTCGCAGTCACGCCGGAGGTCAAGGAGCACCTGTGGTCGGCGCTGGGCTCACTCGCCTCAGCACCCGTGCACGAGCGGACGCTGACAGGTTTGACCGTTCTGCTGCAGAGCCAGGCGCTGAAGCGCGCGCTGCAGCCTTACTGCCTGAACGGCCCATGGGGACGGTTGCTCGACGCCGATGCCGAGCGGCTCGGCGAGGCCGACGTGCAGGCGGTCGAGACCGAGGGCCTGATCGGCACCGGCGCGGCACCGGCCGTGCTGGCCTACCTGTTTCACCGCATCGGGGATCGGCTCGACGGCCGCCCGACGCTGCTCATCGTCGACGAGGGCTGGCTCGCGCTCGACGACGAGGGTTTCTCGGGCCAGCTCCGGGAATGGCTGAAGACGCTGCGGAAGAAGAACGCCAGCGTCGTGTTCTCCACCCAATCGTTGGCCGACATCGACAACAGCCCGATCGCGCCCGCCATCATCGAGAGCTGCCCGACACGCGTGTTCCTGGCCAACGAGCGCGCGCTCGAGCCGCAGATCGCCCAGACCTATCGCCGCTTCGGCCTCTCCGATCGGCAGATCGAGATCCTGAGCCGGGCGACGCCGAAGCGGGACTACTACTGCCAGAGCCGGCGCGGCAACCGCCTGTTCGAGCTGGGCCTCGGCGACGTCGCGCTCGCCTTCGCGGCCGCCTCAAGCAAGACCGACCAAGCACTCATCGGCGACCTCTATGCCAAGCACGGCCGCGCCGGCTTTGCCCGCGCCTGGCTGCAGGCCCGCGGCATCGGCTGGGCCGCCGACCTCCTCGCTACCTTCGCCCTGGAGCCGCGCCTATGACGGCTCGCCGTCATCGCGGCCGCGCCTTCGCCGCCGCCGTCCTGGCACTCGCCTTGGCCGGTGCGCCGGCCCGCGCGCAATGGGTCGTGTTCGACCCGACCAACTACGCCCAGAACGTGATGACGGCAACGCGCGAGTTGCAGCAGGTCAACAACGAGATCACCTCGCTTCAGAACGAAGCGCAGATGCTGCTGAACCAGGCCCGCAACCTGACGAGCCTGCCCTTTTCCGTGCTGGCACCGATCCAGCAGGACATTGCCCGCACCCAGCAGCTGATCAGCACGGCGCAGGGGATCGCCTACAACGTCGAGAACATCGACCGCGCGTTCCGCACCAGCTACGCCCCGGCGACCGCCTCCATGTCGGACCAAGCGCTGATCCAGGGCGCCCAGCAGCGCTGGCAGCAGTCGGTGCAGGCGTTCCAGGACGCCATGCGCACCCAGGCCACCGTGCTGGGGAATCAGCCGACCAACAGCGCGCAGCTGTCGGCGCTGGTGACGTCGAGCCAGTCCGCGACGGGTGCGCTCCAGGCGACGCAGGCCGGCAACCAGCTCCTGGCGCTGCAGTCGCAGCAGATCGCCGACCTCACGGCCACGGTGGCGGCGCAGGGCCGGGCGCAGGACCTCGACATGGCGCAGCGCGCCGCCGCCCAGAGCCAGGGGCAGGAACAGCTCCGCCGCTTCCTGACGCCCGGAGCAGGCTACCAGCCCACAGATGTGACGATGTTCCATTGATGAGCGCGACCGATCGCCGGCGCTCGCGCGCCTACGGGGCCTTGCACACGAAAGCGATCCGCCGCGCCGTCGTGCTGGCCGGCCTCGGCGCCGCGCTGATCGCGGCCGCCGTTCTCATGGCGAACTCGGACGAGGACGGGTTGCGCGTTGGTTGGACCACGCTCGAGCCCGCGGCGATCATGGACCCGCTCGCGGCGGAGTTCGCGCGCTGCAACGGCCTCGGCACTGCGGCGGCAGACGACCCTGCCTGCCGCGCCGCCTGGGCCGAGAACCGACCCCGTTTCTTCGGCGGCCGCGCTGGCCCCTGGCCAGCTCCGGTGTACGCCCCGAAGGCCGTCCGACCCCTTTCTCCCCGGCCTCAGATCGGCCCAGCTGAGGATAACTGAGCCATGGGCGGCACGGGCGTCATCGATCGATTCCTGGGGGTCTTCACCCAGTACATCGATAGTGGCTTCGGCCTGCTCCAAGGCGAGGTGAAGTGGCTCGCCGGCGTGCTGATCGCCATCGACCTCGTGCTCGCGGCCCTGTTCTGGGCCCTGGCCCCCGACGAGGACGTGATCGCCCGCCTCGTCAAGAAGACGCTGTTCATCGGCGTCTTCGCCTACATCATCAACAACTGGTCCAATCTCGCCCGCATCATCTTCGAGAGCTTCGCCGGCCTCGGCCTCAAGGCATCGGGCACCGGCATGTCGGAGGCCGACTTCCTGCGCCCCGGCCGCGTCGCCCAGGTCGGGCTCGATGCGGGCAAGCCCATCCTCGACTCCATTTCCGGCCTGATGGGCTACGTGTCGTTCTTCGAGAACTTCATTCAGATCGCGGTCCTGCTGTTCGCCTGGATGGTGGTGCTGCTCGCCTTCTTCCTCATGGCGATCCAGCTCTTCGTCAGCCTGATCGAGTTCAAGCTGACCACCCTCGCCGGCTTCATACTCATTCCGTTCGGCCTGTTCAACAAGACCGCCTTCGCGGCGGAGCGCGTGCTCGGCAACGTCATGAGTTCCGGCATCAAGGTGCTGGTGCTGGCGGTCGTGGTCGGCATCGGCTCGACGCTATTCTCGCAGTTCACCAGCGGCATCACCGGCCAGCCCACGATCGAGGACGCCATGGGCCTCGTGCTCGCGGCTCTGTCGCTGCTGGGCCTCAGCATCTTCGGACCGGGCATTGCCAACGGCATCGTCTCCGGAGGACCGCAGCTCGGCGCCGGCGCCGCAGTCGGCTCCGGGCTCGCTGCGGGCGGCATCGTTGCAGCCGGTGCTGGCCTTGCCACGGGCGGCGTCGGAGCACTTGGCGCCGCCGGCTCCGCGGCGGCCGGCGCGACGCGCGGTGGCGCCAGCATCGCGGGCGCCGCCACCACGGCCTACCGCACTGCCTCTGCCGGGGAGAGCGGCGCGGCCTCGGTCGCGGCCGGGATGGGCGGTGTGGCACGCGCGGGTGGCTCGGCCTCCGCGCAGGCCGTCACCAGCCCGCTCCGCCGCGCCGCCGCCAGCATGGGCGAGAGCTACAGCTCCGGCGCGCGCCAAGCCTTCACCGCCACCGGCGGCTCCTCCAACGACGGGGCTGCCGACGCGACCGCGGGCGCGCCGGGCGCCGAGGACTCTTCCGCAGGCGATGGCGCCTCCGGCGAGCCCAGCTGGGCGCGCGCCATGCGGCGCCGGCAGGCTGCCCATCAAGGAATCTCCACCGCCGCCCACGCCGTGCGCTCGGGCGACGGCGGCGGCTCCGGATCGTCCGTCAAACTGTCCGAGGCCGAGTGATGCTGTTCAAGCGGCAAGACGTGCGCTACGGGCGCACCCCCGAACCCGAGACACCTTACCAGCGGGCCGCCCAGGCCTGGGACGACCGCATCGGCTCCGCCCGTGTCCAGGCCAGGAACTGGCGGCTGATGGCGTTCGGGTCGCTGCTCCTCTCCGCCGGGCTCGCCTCGGCGCTGGTCTGGCAGTCCGCCACCGGCCGCATCGTGCCCTGGGTCGTCCAGGTCGACCGTCTCGGCCAGGCACAGGCGGTCGCGCCCGCCGACGCCGCCTATGAGGCCACCGATCCGCAGATCGCCTGGCACCTGGCCCGCTTCATCGAAGAGGTCCGCTCAATTCCGGCCGATCCGATCATCCTGCGCCAGAACTGGCTGAGAGCGTACGATTACACCTCGACCTCGGGTGCCACCGCACTGAACGACTACGCCCGCAGCAATGACCCTTTCGGCAAGCTGGGCAAGAGCCAAGTGGCAGTCGAGATGGCCAGCGTCATCCGCGCCTCGCCGTCGAGCTTCCGCGTCGCCTGGACCGAGCGCCGCTACACCGACGGCGCCCTCGCCACGACCGAGCGCTGGACCGCCATCGTGACGATCGCGATCCAGGCCCCGCGCGACGCCGAGACGCTGAAGAAGAACCCGCTCGGGGTCTACGTCACCGCCCTCAACTGGTCCAAGGAGCTCGGCTGATGCGCCGTACTATCACTCTCGCCGCGCTGCTCGGATCGGCCTCGCTCGGCGGCTGCGCCCACTACACGCCGCCCGAGATCAATTACGACGACACGCCGAAACCGGCCGTGCTCGCCTCAGATCCGCCCAAGCCCCTGCAGATCGTCACGGTTCCGAAGCTGTTGCCTTTGCCCGGCCAGCTCAAGCCGTTGCCGGGTGGACGCACAGCGTTGCCCGAACCCGCCGATCCACGCGCCCGCGTCGACCTCGCCAACCGCGCCGCTCGCATGCAGCCGACCCGCTCCGGCTACCTCAACGCCGTCCAGGTCTATCCCTTCTCGGACGGCGCGCTCTACCAGCTCTACGCAGCACCCGGCCAGGTGACCGACATTGCGCTCGAGGCTGGTGAGGCGCTCGTCGGCTCCGGTCCCGTCGCGGCCGGCGACACCGTGCGCTGGATCATCGGCGACACCGAGAGCGGTTCGGGCGCAACCAAGCGCGTGCACATCCTGGTCAAGCCCTCACGTCCGGATCTCTTGAGCAACCTCGTCATCAACACCGACCGGCGCACCTATCACCTGGAGATGCGCTCCTCCGAACGCACCTATATGGCGAGCCTGTCCTGGGCCTATGCGGGCGACCAGCTGATCGCCCTGCGCCAGCAGAACGCCCGAGCCGAGGCGACACAGCCGGTCGCGAGCGGGGTCGATCTCGAGGCGCTGAACTTCCGCTACGAGATCGAGGGCGACACGCCTCCATGGCGGCCCTCCCGCGCCTATGATGACGGGCATCAGGTCTTCATCGAGTTCCCCCGCGGGATCAGTCAAGGCGAGATGCCACCGCTCTGGGTGATCGGGCCCGAAGGAGGGGCCGAACTCGTCAACTATCGTGTGCGCGGTCATTTTATGATCGTCGACCGCCTCTTCGCCGCGGCCGAGCTGCGACTCGGGGGCGAGCACCAGAAGATGGTCAGGATCGTGCGGACGGACGGGAGGCCGACGACATGAGTGACCGCGAGGAGGAAGACGGAGCTACCGGGCCGTCCGGGTCCGGACGGCTCGACGGAGTGCGAACCGATCGGGAGATCGCGGCCGAGGTGCGGTTACGGCCCGAGCGGCCGCGTGTAACCCGCCTGTCCCGGCGCATGCTGATGGGTTTGGGTGCGGCGTCCGCAATCGCCATCGCGGCCGCGCTGATGTTTGCGCTGTGGCCGCACGGACCCAGGCGCGAGGGCGAGGAACTTCTCAATACCGACAACCGCACCACTGCGGACGGGTTGAACGGCCTGCCGCGCGACTACGCAGGCGTGCCCCGGCCGGTGCCGCAGCTCGGGCCGCCACTGCCGGGCGATCTCGGCAAACCGTTGCTGAATGCGGGGGCGCCGGCGCCCGGAATGCCGCAACCTGCCGCGCCCGATCCGGAAGCGCAGCGTTTGGCGCAGGAGCGCCAGCGGCTAGCCCAGGAGATGGAGGCGGCGCGCACCAGTCGGCTGTTCGCCAGCGAGGCGCGCGCGGCCGTGCAGCCCGCTTCGGCGTCGGCCGATGCGGTGCCCGTCGCACCGACGCCCTTGCTCGATCGGAGCGCGTTTGGGCCGAGCGGGAGCGGAGCCAGCTTGAGGTTCCCGCGAGGAACGCTGGCTGGAGATAATGGCGAAGGGAGCACGACGCAGCCGAGCGAAGCCGACCGCAAGCTCGCCTTTCTGACCGCGCCGATCGATCGCAAGACGACCAGCCCCGACCGGGTGCAGGCGCCGGCGAGCCGCAATGTCATCCAGGCCGGCTCCGTGATCCCGGCCGCCCTTCTCACCGGCTTACGCTCCGATCTTCCGGGCCAGATCACCGCCCAGGTGACGGAGGCCGTCTACGACAGCCCGACCGGCAAGGTGCTGCTCATCCCGCAAGGGGCTCGTCTGATCGGCCAGTACGACGCCCAGGTCGCCTTCGGGCAATCCCGCGCGTTACTCGTTTGGAACCGCGTAATTATGCCGAACGGCCGTTCCGTCGTGCTGGAGCGTCAGCCCGGCGCCGACCCGGAAGGATATGCCGGTCTGCAGGACGAAGTGGACAATCATTGGGGCGCGCTGTTCAAGGCCGCGATGCTCTCGACCATCCTTTCCGTCGGTTCAGAGGCCGGCACGTCGAACAACCAGAACAGCCTTTTCGACGCGATACGGCGCGGCTCGTCAGACTCATTCAGCCAGACCGGGCGGCAAGTGGTCGGCCGCTCGTTGCAGGTCCAGCCCACGATCACGATCCGGCCAGGCTTCCCGGTTCGCGTGATCGTCACCCGCGACCTCGTGATGGAGCCCTATGCGGGATAAGGAGCGCAGGATGGCAAAGCTGAAACTCGGGCCTTTGGTCGACGACAAACCGGTGCGGCTCACGGTGGAGCTGCCGGCTCAGGTGCACCGCGACCTCGTCGCCTATGCCCAGGTACTCGGCCGCGAAACAATCACGGACGCGCCTGTCGAGCCCGCCAAGCTTGTCGGACCCATGCTGGCGCGGTTCATGAACACGGACCGGGCATTCACCAGGGCTCGACGAACTGCTGGGGCAAACAGAGGCGGCATTACTGCAGCCGACCTCACGCCCGAGCATGCCGGGCTACCCGGCGAGCATGGCTGAGAAAGCGACCGAGCGCGGGATTGTCGTTCTCGTTCAGCCACGCCAGGCGCACCGACATGGTCGCGTCCTCGTCCGAGACGGGGCGATAAACCACGCCTGGAACGACGAGCGCGGTCGCGGACTCCGCCACAACAGTAAGCCCGTAACCCGCGCTGACCAGGCCGAGCAGGCACTCGCGGGAGATATTATGCTGGTGGATATTCGGCGCGAAACCGCCAGGGTCCAGCTTGCCCGCGAGCCAAGCATAGATGACCGGGCCAGAGCCGTAGGCCCGCACCACAAACCTTTCGTCGCGCAGCTCCGCCCAGGTCAGTGTCGTTGAGGCGGCCATGGAATGGTGCTCCGGAGCCGCGATGTAGACGCGCTCATTCCACAAATGCTCACTGGCTGCTCCCGGAGCGTTCCGGACCTCGATCAGGAACGCCACGTCGACTTGACGATGCCGTAGCGCTGTCAGCTGGTCGGCCGAGGCGCCTTCCAGAAACGTGAAATCAAGTTCCGGAAAACGCGTGCGGTGCTCATCCAGGAGACGATGCAGGCGACCGGAGGCGAGCGAGGGATAGAACGCGATGCCGAGCGTCCCAGCCTGTCCCTTCTGAACGCTCGTGACACCTGAGGCCGCTTCTTCCAGCTCGGCCAGGGCCCATCGCGCTCGGTCCAGGAATCGCCGGCCGGCAAATGTCGGCTGTGCGCCAGCGCTGCTTCGCTCAAACAACGCGACGCCGAGTCCCTCCTCCAGAGAGTGTAGTCTCCGGCTCACCGTCGACGGTCGCAAGCCGAGTTCAGCGGCGGCACGGCGGATGCTGAGATGTTCAGAGACCAGGAGCGCGTGACGGACAGCTCCAATGTCGATCATCGGTCATGCATTCCGAATGCCGATCTGCACCTCTCGACGATAGCAACGGCAACTTAAATGCCGGGCTTAAGCCGCCAGTGCAGCCAGGCTGACCATCAGCTTGTCGACGTCAGGCTGGAACACCACCGAGGGAACCGTCTCGCGAACGGTGCTCACAAGAGCTCGCTTCTGTTCTGAATGCCCGCTTACCATCACTGTGACAGCCTGGGCCAGCGACAAGACGTCGGTCCCGCTTGGAAGCCAAGCGGGCGCCACAAACAATTGCCGCGTCGGAATTTGCAGAAGGGAGCGTGTCGTTCGCAGGTCTCCTTCCTCGACCCCGATTTCGAACGCGATGGTGACGCCACCGTCGTAAGGGGCGGGCAGCCCGACCGGCCGGATCCGCAGGCCGCTGAACCGGCGGAGGTGGGTGAGGAGGGGAAGATCGACGAACCCGAGGAGGCGATGGCCACCCAAGTCGCGCATGAGCTCGACCATCGCGAGGTGAAGCTTGGACCGAGCCTCGAAGCCGCGCCGGCCCCGAGCGTTGCTGGTGCTGAAATACCGGGTACACTCGAACGTCCCTGGCTCTCTGATGGACGGCTCGCTGTCCGCGATTAGATGCGGGAAGACGTCGGGGAGCACGCCACCTAGGGCCGTCGTCCGAACGCGACATCCTACTTCGATCTCACCATCGAGGGACAGGCCGACCAGATAGAATGCAAGGTCGTCATCATAATCGTCGTACTCGCCCCCATTCACCGAACGCAAAGGCCAGCCCCGCTCGATGACGAACTGCCGATGGCGCTCCCGATAAAATTCTTCGAGCTCCGGTCCGTATAGATGTCGATTTTCACTGCTAATGAGATGGATCATCTTCGCCTCCTAATTCGGGTGGATTAGACGCCACTTGTAGAGTTCTATAAATAATCCAAATAGATTAGGCGAACCAGCCTTTGCGCCATGCCTCTAAGGCGGCTTGACTTCGTTTCGAAAGGTCGAGCACTCGCTTCGCTGCCTCGACGTGGTTGTGCACGGTAGTGCCGGATATGCCCAGCAAGCTACCGATCTCACCATCGGTTTTGCCGGCGTGGACCCACCGCAGGCACTCGAGCTGGCGCGGGGTCAGCGGACAAATCGGGTCGAGTTCGATCCTGTTCAGGATTTCCCGCCCTCTTGTCGCATAATAGTAACCTGCGAGGTGAAATGCCGCCTTGGCGTCGGGCTCAAGGTCCAAGGCCGGCCCGCAAAAGGCAGCAGACAGGAGAGCGCCGTCGCTTTCTCGTACCGGGACCACAAATCCTTCGGCGCAGCCCGTGTGGTCACGGCACGCATTCATGACGTGCTCGCCTTCGCTTGAGGCATGACGGGTCCGAGCCTGCGTCCAGGTGAAAGGCCGGGTTTGATCGCGAAGCATTCGCACGGCCGGGTCAGATCGATGATACCCCAGTCGTACATATCGCTGAGACCACTCATGCCACTCTCGGCCAAACAAAATGCCTGGTTGGACACTGCGACCGGGCGTGACAATGAGATTGGCCGAAATCGAGGTCACTCCGAATGGACGTAGGACCTCCGCTACCGCTTCGGTTAGAATCTCTAGACGCGTAACGCTATCCGCGCGTTGTGCAAATTCGAGGACACAGAGCACTTCGGGTCGCATTCCGGCACGCTCCGAATTGATTGAGCAAAAGGTATTCGATCCGGGACGAGGTCCCGGTCCGCGGCATGTCCGCGGCGAGCAATCACCTGCGGGTGGATTGTAGGCTGGCTATCGAGCCGCCGCCGACCAGAAAGATTTAAGACTTCCTAAGGAGCGTTCGTCGTGTCTTTTTCCGGACCGTTTTCCTAGTCGGGAAATCAGCAATAATGTCGTCCACGAAACCCAGGAACTCGCCGCGACGCCGCCGCTCCTGGTGGATAGCCTTTACCTTGCCGGTTGAGACCTCTAAAAGCCGCGAACAAGGTCGACGTACCATGGCGTTTATAATCGTTGCTTTGGCCGCTCACGACACGGCCGTTCGGCAACTTCAGATAACCCTGCGCGCGCTCCAAGGCCTGAGCTCCAGTGCCCCTCTCAGGTAACTGCTCACGTCTGCTGACCGGCCTGCTGAGGGTGGGTGCGGACGGGATGGTTGACGGGGGTCTGGCGGCATGATTCCACGTCTGGATGGATCGCGAAGCGCTGCGGGCTCTGTCCAAGGAC
>JAABUT010001000.1_pt1 | contig 36196 bp, 36 predicted proteins | sample 5559281 | NCBI WGS metagenome assembly JAABUT01 (sample SAMN10711880, study PRJNA513359) | rock metagenome | isolation source: Antarctica rocks | place: Antarctica: Victoria Land, Ricker Hills nord | collected 2016-01-04 | reverse complement strand
CCTGGCCCACGACGTGCTTGACGGTGCCATCCTTACCGCAGGCGTCGCGGCCCTGCAGCACGAGCAGCACGCTGCGGGAGCCGCCGAGCTTGCCGTTCGCGAACAGCTGCTCCTGCAGCTCGGCCAGTTTGGGGCCCATCCGGGCGACCTCTCTGCGGCCGCTGGCCTTGTCCTTCGCCCCCGGGTGCTCGCCCGGGTCCCGGCGGGTGCCGTCGAAGCGGAGCAGGTCGCGGACATTGGTCGTCATGCCGGCGATCGTGACACGCCGGGCACGCGCATGGGCCGGCCCGACGGCGCCCCGGATCCTGGGCCGGCTCCAGGTTCAACCTCGGGCAGAGGCCAGGCCGCGCAGCAGCAGGTCCACGCGCCGTCCGTCCACCTCGACGTCGTCGGCCAGGGCGCGGCCCAGCTCGGCGACGTCGGCGACCGTGCGCGCACCGTGCTCGCACAGCGCGCGGGCGAGCCGGCCTTTCGTCCATTTGTTGTCGTGGCTCACGACCGACCGCTGCCCGACGTGCTCGCGCAGGACCCGCACCTCGACAGCTCTTGGCACGCGGGCGAGCGCGGTGTACGCCCCGGAGCGCAGGTCCACGACCAGGCCGGGTGCCGCGGCCAGCTCGGGCTCGAGGACCGGTCGCCAGAGGGCGGCGAGACTCCCGACACCGGGCAGGGAGGTCGTTCCCGACAGCCGGTACGCCGGGATGCGGTCGCCCGGTCGCAGGAGCCCGAACAGGGCGCTGGCGATGACCAGGCTGGACCGGGCGCGGCGCTTCGCGGCGGGGCTCATGGATGCGTAGCCGAGGTTGTCGAAGACCACGCCGGTGTAGCGGGCCAGCGCCGGCAGGGTCCGCGCCGTCGACAGGGCTGCGTCGTCGGCGACCGGGCCGAGGTGCCCGGCGGGCAGCCCGAGTGCGGCACCGAGCTGCTCCGGCCGGTCGCGGGCGAGTGCCTCCAGCGCCCCGACGAGCCGCCGCCGGGGTGCGGTGAGCGACGGGAAGGACAGGGTCGAGAGCTCCAGTGGGGCGCCCCTTCCGCCGGCCGCCTTGCGTTCCGACGGTGGCAGCAGGAGGAGCACCGCGCGAGCGTAGGTGGTCCGGGGTCACCGCTGCGGCCGCGGCCGCCGGGCGCCGTCGTACCGGGGAACCGCATGGACACGCGTCGCTAGGCTCGCGATCAGGACCGCCAACCTCGACACCCACCGATCTCCAGGAGAGCCCGTGCTCCGCATGTCCACCCTGTTCCTGCGCACCCTGCGTGAGGACCCGGCGGACGCGGAGGTCCCGAGCCACCGCCTGCTCGTCCGGGCCGGTTACGTCCGCCGGGTTGCCCCCGGGATCTACTCCTGGCTGCCGCTGGGGGTGCGCATGCTCGAGCGGGTCAGCCGCATCGTGCGCCAGGAGATGGACGCGATCGGCGGCCAGGAGGTGCTGTTCCCGGCGCTCATCCCGCGAGAGCCCTACGAGGTCAGCGGACGCTGGACCGAGTACGGCGAGGGGCTGTTCCGCCTGCAGGACCGCAAGGGCGCGGACTACCTGCTCGGCCCGACCCACGAGGAGCTGTTCACCCTCATGGTCAAGGGCGAGTGCTCGTCGTACAAGGACCTGCCGCTCACGCTCTACCAGGTGCAGACCAAGTACCGGGACGAGGCGCGGCCCCGGGCCGGGATCCTGCGCGGGCGCGAGTTCGTCATGAAGGACAGCTACTCCTTCGATCTCGACGACGAGGGCCTGGCGGCGAGCTACGCCAAGCACCGCGGTGCCTACGTCAGGGCCTTCGACCGGCTCGGCCTTGACTACCGCGTCGTGTCCGCGGTGAGCGGTGCGATGGGCGGCAGTGCCAGCGAGGAGTTCCTCGCGGTCACCCCGACCGGCGAGGACAGCTTCGTCAGCTGCACCACGTGCGACTACGCGGCAAATGTCGAAGCGGTCGAGACCAGCGCGCTGCCCGAGCAGGACCCGGTGACCCAACCGCCCATGGAGGTGGTGGACACACCGGACACACCGACGATCGAGTCCCTGTCCACGCTGCTGGACGTCGAGGCGTCGCGGACGCTGAAGAACGTCGTGGTGACCCTTCGGCACCCAGACGGCCGGACGGAACCACTGGTCGTCGGGGTGCCCGGCGACCGCGAGATCGACATGAAGCGGCTGGAGGCGAACCTGGTGCCGGCCGAGGTGCTGCCCTTCGAGGCCTTCGACCAGCACCCGGGCCTGGTCCGCGGCTACCTCGGTCCGCAGGTGCTCGCCGGCTTGAAGATCCGCTACCTGGTCGATCCTCTCGTCGTGCGTGGCTCGGCCTGGGTCACCGGCGCCAACGAGACGGGCAAGCACGCGCGGAACGTGGTGCTGGGCCGTGACTTCGAACCGGACGGGGTCATCCCGGCAGCCGAGGTGCGGGCAGGCGACGGCTGCCCACGCTGCGGTTCGCCACTGGTGATCGATCGAGGGCTCGAGATCGGCCACATCTTCCAGCTCGGCAGGAAGTACGCCGACGCCTTCGCGGTCGACGTCCTCGGACCGCAGGGTAAGCCGGTGCGGATCACCATGGGCTCCTACGGCATCGGGATCTCGCGGGCGATCGCGGTGATCGCCGAGCAGTCCCACGACGACCAGGGCCTGATCTGGCCGCGCTCGGTCGCGCCCGCGGACGTGCACGTCGTCATCGCCGGCAAGGGCGAGCAGGGCGCCGTGGGGGAGCGGATCGCCGGCGAGCTCGAGTCCGCCGGGCTCGAGGTGCTGCTCGACGACCGGGGCGGGTCACCGGGGGTCGCCTTCAAGGACGCCGAGCTGCTCGGCGTACCAAGCATTCTGGTCGTGGGCAAGGGCCTGGCCGATGGAGTCGTCGAGCTGCGGGACCGCCGGGCCGGTACGGCCCGCAGCGTGCCGGTGGACGAGGCCGTGGCCGCGGTGCTCGCTGACGTGCGGGGCTGAGTGGGCGCCCGGGCCGTCGCTTTCGCGGTGGTGGGCAGGGCGTGAGCGTCGAGGCGGTGCTGTTCGACTGGGGCGGCACCCTGTCGACGTACGTGCCGGTGGACCTGCTGGACATGTGGCGCGCGGCCGCCCGGGTCCTGGCGCCGCACGACCCTGAGCCCGTGGCCGCTGCGCTGCTCGCGGCCGAGGACGCCTGGTGGGTGGCCCGCGTGGGTGAGGGCGACGGCACCGGCAGCGGTACGACGGAGGGGCTGGTCCGCTCGGTCGCGCAGGAGACGCACCTTCCGGTGGAGCAGGCGCTTGCGGCCTACCACGGCGCCTGGGAGATCACGGTGGCCCATGACCCCCTTGCGGGCCCGGTGCTGCAGGCTTTGCGCGACCGAGGGTTGCGCACCGGCCTGCTGTCCAACACGCACTGGCCACGCACGCTGCACGAGCGGTGGCTCGAGCAGGCCGGACTGCTCGACCTGCTCGACGCACGGCTCTATACCTGCGAGCTGCCGCACATGAAGCCGCACCCGATGGCCTTCCAGGCGCTGCTGGACGCTCTGGGTGTTGCACCTGCCCGGGCGGTCTTCGTCGGGGATCGGCCGCGGGACGACGTGGCGGGCGCGCAGGGCGCCGGTCTGCGCGCCGTGCTGCTCAAGGGCCGACCCGTGCCGGCGTACGACGTGGTGCCGGACGCGTCGATCACGGCCCTGGACGAGCTGCTGGCGCTGGTGGACGCGTGGTGAAGCCGGTCGCACAAGCCGATCCGGTGCTGGCCAGCGGCATCCGGTCCCGCTGTGCGCGGTCGCTGAGCGGCTTCCAGCGGCAGTCACCGTCCCAGGTCCTCGCCGAGCTCCAGCACGAAGTCGCCCTCGGCGGGGACGGCGACCGGTACGGCGCCGGCGGCGTGGTCACCGAGGTCGAGGGGCAGGTGCGTGACCTGCTCGGCGCCGAGGCGGCGGTCCTGCTCCCGACGGGGACGATGGCCCAGCAGGTGGCGCTGCAGCTGCACTGCTCGGCGCGCGGCCGTCGTCGCGTGGCGCTGCACCCGACAAGCCACCTCCTGCTGTGGGAGGAGGACGCGCTGCACGAGCTCAGCGGCATCGAGTCCGTCGAGCCGTCGCGGGACCTCGGCGGGCTCGCGGCGGTGGTCGTCGAGTTGCCGCGCCGGGAGACCGGCGGCCAGCTGATGAGCTTTGACAAGCTCGTCGCGCTGTCGTTCCGCTGCGCCGACGCGGGGGTCGCGCTGCACCTGGACGGCGCGCGCCTGTGGGAGTGCGGGCCGGCGTACGGACCGCGCTCGCTCGGGGAGGTCGTGGCGCTGGCGGACACGACCTACGTCTCGCTCTACAAGGGCCTCGGCGGCCTGGGCGGCGCAGTGCTGTGCTGCCGGTACGACCAGGTCGAGCAGGTGTGCACCTGGCGCCACCGGTACGGCGGCACGATGCCCGCGCTGTGGCCACTGGCCCTGTCCGCCCGCCGTGGGCTGCGCGAATGGCTGCCGCGGATCCCCGTGTACGTGGAGGCGGCCCGCGCGCTGGCCCGAGAGATCGAGGTGGTCTCACCGCCGGTCACGCCGCTGCTGCACGTCGTCCTGCAGGGTGAGCCCGGCCGCCTGCTCGAGGCGCTGCTCGCGGTGGCCGAGGAGTCCGGGACCTGGCTCGCCGGCGCCGTCGGAGCCGGCCCTCGGCCCGGCACGGGGGTCATCGAGATCAGTTACGACGAGGGCGCTCTAGCGGTGGCGACGGTCGAGCTCGCGGGACTGCTGCGCCGGGTGTGCGAGCTGGCGGCGCGCTGACGCCCCGGCGCCCCCACGCAGACCGCCCGGTGTGGTCGTGCAGCGCTAGGCCTGGCCGGGCAGGGCAACCGTCGCCGGTCTGGTCCCGGCCGTTCGCCGCCAGACCGCCGCGCGCACCGCGCTCTCCTGCAGGCCGCCGACCGCGAGGACACGCAGCTGACGGTCCGTCGTGCCGCCGACGAGGTCGCGCCACCGAACGGCCAGGCCCTGTTCAAGCCGGATCGCGAGGGCGAGGGCGCCGGCCTTGGATGACACCACCACGTCGTACGCCGCCAGGGGGCCGGGCGCCGTCGTACCGAGGCGCGCCGCGAGCTCGTCCCGACGGACGCGGTGGGCGTCGAAGGCCTGCTGGGCCAGCATCCGGTTGGGCTCGTCGAGTTGCGCACCGAGTACGCCGTAGCCGTAGACGGCCGCATGTTCGGCCGCCAGAAGTGCTGTCAACAGGATGGTCTTGCTCACCTGAGGACCACCTCGTGGGAGGACTCGCTCGCAGCCAGTGACGCGAGAACCGGTGCCAGCTGGCGGGAGCACGTCACCGCTGCCGCCGCATGCGCCGCGGCAGCCCGGCGCTCCAGCCCCGGGAGCTCAGCGGCGGTACGCGCGCCCTTGGCGCCGCGCGCGGCCGGCAAGTGCGGGCGCGGCGCACGGGGGGCCGGCGCACCAGGGGATGTCGCTGTGGGGTCCGGCGCACCGGGACCTGGCGCACCGGACGACGCCAAGGAGTGCGTGCCGGGTGCTGCGAGGGGGGGCGTCGGCGAGGCGCCGAGGGCAGCCAGGTGCACCAGGTGGTCGGCCCGCAGCGGTCCCAGCTGCGCGGCGAGCGCGGGAGTGGTGGCGAGCACGGCGTCGTACGCCGCGAGCAGGACGCGTTCACGGGCGACGGCAGCGGCGGTGAGTGCCAGGTCCGGGTCGGGTGCGGCAGGGGTCGTACGACGGCGCGGGGCGGTGGTGCAGGCGCTGAGCAGGCCGGCCAGCCCGGAGGTCAGCACCGCGCGCCGGGTAGGTCCGCTGGTCACGCAGTGAGCCTGCCAGAGCCGTCCTGCCGCCGGGACCGTGCGCCGACCGAGGAGCCGCCGGCGCCGTGCGCCGGCCGCGGACCCGCGGGGGAGCACCGGACCACTGTCAGTGCAGCTTGTGGTCCTCGGCCGCCCCGCCGGCCAGAACTTCGGCCGTCGCGGGCGCGTGCGCGGCTGCCGCGCGCAGGGCCGACGCTGCGTCAGGGCTCGCCTGCTGCGCGTCGTCCAGGGCTACCAGCAGGGCCGCCACCTGCGGCCGCAGCTCGTCGGAGAGGGTCGCGGCGGGTAGCCCCGGCACCACGGAGTGAACGAGTGCACCGAGTGCGTTCCGGTCGCGGTCAAGGCGGCCGCGTGCGAGGGCCTGCCCGTGGATGTCGTGCCGACTGCCGGCGTCGGCGTATCCGACGAGATCACCGATCTGTGCGCGCCAGGCCGACAAGAAGGGCCCGGGCAGTGATGGGTAGCCGGCGCCGACCACCTGGGCGAGAGCGCGGGCAACCTCGTCCTCCGCGGTCGCCGCGGCCGTCCGCCGGGACGCCGCCGCACGGCTGCCCCCGGCCGGACCGGCTTCGGTGGCCACCACCTGCACGGCGACGGAGTACGCATCGGCGACGAGCAGGGCGGTGAGGCCGGCGCGTAGGTCGCCCGCCGCGGTGTCGGCGTCCCCGAGCCCGCGGTCGTGGGCCATGCCGCAGGCCAGGACCGCCGCCGTCGCCGACATCCGTGCGGCGGCGCTGCGCAGCTGGGCGAACTGGGCGGCGCTGCCGGCTCGCTGCGCGTCGGTGACACGGAGTGCAGCGGCGAGTTCGGGGGCGAGCTCGTCCGCCACGGTGGTCGGAGCCAGCCCGGGCGCCAGGGAGCCCACCAGTTGACCGAAGGTCGCCCGGAAGCCGTCCAACGCCCGCCGGGCCCTCTGAGCCCTGCCGAGGTCGTGGGCCGCAGTGGCCTGGGCGTAGTCGACGAGGACGCTGTCCCGCTGGCGCCAGGAGACCAGGAACGGCGCCTTGCCCTTCGGGTACAGGGCCCCGATCAGCGTGGACAGCGCGACGGCATTTGCATCCAGGGCGGCCAGCGACGCTCTGGCGGCCGGCGAGGTGAGCTCGCCGGAGGACGCCAGCGTCGCGCTGCCGGCGGCGGCGGCGGCCAGGTACACGTGCTCGGTGAGCAGGTAGGTGAAGCCCGCGCGCAGCTCGACCGCCGAGGTCCTGGTCGCCTCCGCGCCGACCGCGATTGCGCCGGTGGCCGTGGTCGGGCTCGGGGTCGGGGCGCTGGCCCTCTCCCCGCCCGCGCCGCCGCTGCAAGCGCCCGCGCCAAGGACCGAGACGGCGGCGAGGGCTCGGACGGCAACGCGGGCCGTCCGTCGCACCTGGTCCTCCGTCGCGGTTGTGTCCAGTGCGTTCGCGCCACGGGCGGCGGCGGATGGTCGGGGGTCCGGCCGTTCGATGACACCTGATCCGGCGGCCAATGCCCTTGCTGCCAACCTTCGCCCTGTGGGCAACTCGCGCTTGTGCTGCACGCCGATCTTCAGTGGCGGGAGCGAATGATCGCCGTGCCGGCGACGCGCCTGGGTGGCCCCGCTCGGCGCTGCACGCCGATCTTGACCTCCATGAGCGCTGGAGGGAACGCCCGGCAAGCCAGCGGTCCAGCCACCGCCCTGCCCCCGGTCGAGAGCCGAACGTTGCCGGCAGAGGCACTAGCCTGCGAGCACGGGCCGGACCGTGACCCATGATCACCACAACGGTCGACAACAGCAGACAGGAGCAGCCGTGGCCCGCGACGCCAGCCCGCGCCTGGCCCAGCTGCTCGCGCCAGCCGTCGAGGGCGCCGGGTACGACCTGGAGGACGTACGGGTCTTTCCGGCCGGCAAGCGCCGCGTCGTACGGGTCGTGGTGGACCGCGACGGTGGCCCAACCCTGGACCAGGTGGCCGCGGTCAGCCGAGCCGTGTCGGACGTGCTCGACACCGCCGAGCAGGACGAACCCGAGCTGCTCGGGGGCGCCTACGTCCTGGAGGTCAGCTCGCCAGGCGTCGACCGGCCGCTCACCCAGGCGCGGCACTGGCGCCGTAGTACGACCCGCCTCGTCGCGGCCAGCCTCCGGGACGGCTCGACGGTCACCGGCAGGGTGCTGTCGGCCGACGACGACGTGGTCGTCCTCGAGGTCGAGGGCTCGCCGCGAGCGGTCCGGCTGGGCGACCTGGACCAAGGGGTGGTCCAGGTCGAGTTCAACCGCCCGGGTGCGCAGGACGAGCTCGATGACGACCAGCATGACGACCAGGACGACGACAGCGACGAGGAGGCCCCGTGAACATCGACATGAACGCCCTGCGCGGCCTCGAGCGGGAGAAGGACATCTCGCTCGACCTGGTGGTGGAGGCCATCGAGTCGGCCCTGCTCACCGCCTACCGCCACGGTGACACCGCCAGCGAGCACGCGCGGGTCGAGCTGGACCGCCGTACCGGTGACGTGGTGGTCCTGGCCCAGGAGCTCACCGAGGACGGCGCGGTCGCGCGCGAGTGGGACGACACCCCGGCCGACTTCGGGCGCATCGCGACCGCAACCGCCAGGCAGGTCATCATGCAGCGCCTTCGCCAGGCCGAGAGCGAGGTCTCCTACGGCGAGTACGCCGGCAGCGAGGGCGACATCGTCTCCGGCATCGTGCAGCAGGCCGGGCAGCGCTTCGGAGCGCCCGCGAACCGCAACGTCATGGTCAAGCTCGGTGCCCGCGAGGACAGCCTGGAGGCGACGCTCCCGCCGGCCGAGCAGGTACCCGGCGAGGTGTACGAGCACGGCAGCCGGCTCAAGTGCCGGATCGTGGGCGTCAGCCGTGGTCAGCGGGGGGCCCAGGTCATGGTGTCGCGCACGCACCCCGACCTCGTCCGCGGGTTGTTCGCGATGGAGGTCCCCGAGGTGGCCGACGGGACGGTCGAGATCCTGGCGCTGGCCCGTGAGGCCGGTCACCGCACCAAGATCGCGGTACGGACGAAGGTGTCCGGGCTCAACGCCAAGGGCGCCTGCATCGGCCCGCAGGGCTCCCGCGTGCGAGCCGTGCAGAACGAGCTGCACGGCGAGAAGATCGACATTGTGGACTTCTACGACGATCCGGCGCGCTTCGTGGCTGAGGCCCTCTCGCCGGCGACGGTCCTGTCGGTCGAGGTGGTGGACCTGGTCCAACGCAGTGCCCGGGTCGTGGTGCCGGACTACAAGCTGTCGCTGGCGATCGGCAAGGAGGGGCAGAACGCCCGGCTCGCCGCGCGCCTGACCGGCTGGCGCATCGACATCCACAGCGACACCGAGACGGCGCCGGCGGCCGCTCAGCCGTGAAACGCCGGGCGCCGCGCGCCGCCGCGCTAGACTCGGAGACGGCTCGCCTCGAGGGTCCGGTGCGCACCTGCGTGGGTTGCCGGGCACGAGCGGCGAAGTCCGCCCTGCTGCGCGTGGTCGTGGCCGACGGCGTGCTCGTCGTCGACCCGTCCGGACGTTTGCCAGGCCGAGGCGCCAGCGTGCACCTCGACCCGGACTGCGTCGACCTGGCCGAGCGGCGCAAGGCGTTTGCCAGGGCACTGCGCTCTGCCGGACCGCTGGACGTCGCCCCGGTGCGGGACCACGTGGCCCGGCTGTCCACCACCTTCTGAGAGAGCAGGTCGAGAAGCGCATGAGCACTCGATGAGCCCGTACCAATGAGCAGCCCCCCCATGCAGTAGCCACGAGGCCAGGGACCGACCCGGCCTGAGAAGGAGTCCAGTGCCCGGCAAAGCCCGCGTCCACGAGCTCGCGAAGGAGCTCGGCCTCGAGAGCAAGAACCTGCTGTCGTGGCTGAAGGAGAACGGCGAGTTCGTCAAGAGCGCGTCGTCCACGATCGAGGCGCCCGTCGCCCGCAAGGTCCGCGAGGCCTTCCCGGGAGCACCCGCGGCCGCAGCACCACCCCCCGCGCCCGCGGCGGCCCGCGGCAACCCCCCAACGGCTTCGGTCGCTGCTCCTGCCGCGCCCGCGCCGGCGCCCGCTGCGCCCGCGCCCGCTGCGCCGCCGTCGGCAGCGGCGCCGGTCGCCTCGCCGGCCGTCCCGGCCCCGCCCGCGCCGCCGGCCCGGCCGGCACCCGGCCCGCGACCCGGCAACAACCCGTTCACCACTCCTGCTGACGGTGCTCCCGGTATGCCGCCGCGGCCTGCACCGCCGCGGCCGGCACCGGCCGCCGGTCCTGCTCCCCGCCCCGGTTCACCTGCCGCGGTACCGGCGCGCCCGGCGCCCGGCACCCCCGGCATGCCGCCCCGCCCGGCGGCAGCCCGGCCGAGCCCGAGCGGGCCGGCCGGCCCGCGCCCCGGACCGGGCATGTTCCCGCCCCGCCCGGCGCCCGGTGGTCCCCGTCCCGGACCGGGCATGTTCCCGTCCCGCCCCGCGGGTGGCCCGAGCGCCCGTCCCGGCATGCCCGGTGCGCGGCCCGGCGGCGCGCCCGGCGCCCGCCCCGGTGGACCGGCCGGCGGTGGGTACGGCGGCGCACGTCCAGGCGGCGGCGGACCCAGCTTCGCCGGACGCCCAGGCGGCGGTCCGCGCGGGGGCGCTGCCCGTGGTGGCGCGACGCCCGGCGCCTTCGGCCGCGCGAGCGGTGGCCGGCCGGTCCGCGGCCGCAAGAGCAAGAAGCAGCGGCGTCAGGAGTTCGACAACCTGTCCGCGCCGACGATGGGCGGCGGCGTCAGCCGAGGAAACGGCGAGGCCGTACGTCTTCCGCGCGGTGCCTCGCTCGCGGACTTCGCCGACCGCATCGATGCCAACCCGGGCTCGCTCGTCCAGGTGGTGTTCACAGAGCTGAACGAGATGGTCACCGCCACCCAGTCCTGCACCGACGAGACGTTGCAGCTGCTTGGCACGCACCTGGGCTACGACGTACAGATCGTCACCCCGGAGGAGGAGGACGCGGCGCTGCTCGAGCGCTTCGACCTGGCCTTCGGCGCCGACTACGACGACGCCGCCACCCTGGTCGCCCGGCCGCCGGTGGTGACGATCATGGGACACGTCGACCACGGCAAGACGCGACTGCTCGACGCCATCAGGCAGACCGACGTGGTCAAGGCCGAGGCGGGCGGGATCACCCAGCACATCGGCGCCTACCAGGTGCACCACCCGGTTGAGGGCGGTGTGCGCGAGCTGACCTTCATCGACACCCCCGGCCACGAGGCGTTCACCGCCATGCGAGCCCGTGGCGCAAAGGTGACCGACATCGTCGTACTCGTCGTGGCCGCCGACGACGGCGTAAAGCCGCAGACCATCGAGGCGCTCAACCACGCCCAGGCGGCCGAGGTGCCCATCGTGGTGGCCGTGAACAAGGTCGACAAGGAGGGCGCGGACCCCGCGAAGGTGCGCGGTCAGCTCACTGAGTATGGCCTGGTCGCTGAGGAGTACGGCGGCACCACGATGTTCGTCGACGTCTCCGCCAAGGCCGGCTCGGGTCTGGAGGAGCTGCTGGACGCGATCCTGCTCACCACCGATGCGGCGCTCGAGCTGTTCGCCGACGCGGGCGTGGACGCGCAGGGCATCGCGATCGAGGCCCGGCTCGACAAGGGCCGCGGCCCCGTGGCGACCGTCCTGGTCACCCGCGGGACCCTGCGGATCGGCGACTCGATCGTGGCCGGTGACGCCTTCGGCCGGGTCCGGGCCATGCTCAACGAGCGCGGCGAGAACATCGCCGAGGCCGGGCCGGGCCAGCCGGTACAGGTGCTCGGGTTCACCAACGTCCCGGGCGCCGGCGACAACTTCCTCGTCGTCGGCGAGGACCGCGTCGCCCGGCAGATCGCCGAGCAGCGCCAGGCGCGGGAGCGCAATGCCGCCCTGGCGAGCAGCCGCGGACGCATGTCGCTCGAGGACGTGTTCGCCAAGATGGAGCAGGGCAAGGTCACCCAGCTCAACCTCATCCTCAAGGGCGACGTGTCCGGTTCGGTAGAGGCCGTCGAGGACGCCCTTCTCAAGATCGACGTCGGCGACGAGGTGTCCCTGCGGATCATCCACCGCGGGGTCGGCTCGATCACCGAGAACGACGTCACGCTGGCGTCGGCCTCCGACGCCGTGATCCTGGGCTTCAACGTGCGGCCCGAGGGCAACGCCCGCGACATGGCGGTCAAGGAGCACGTGGACGTCCGCTACTACTCGGTCATCTACGCCGCCATCGAGGAGATCGAGGCCGCCCTCAAGGGGATGCTCAAGCCGATCTACAAGGAGGCCCAGCTCGGGACCGCCGAGGTCCGGGAGGTCTTCCGCGTCCCGAAGATCGGCAACGTCGCGGGTTCGCTGGTGCGCAGCGGCACCATCCGCCGCAACAGCCGGGCCCGGCTGGTCCGGGACGGCGTCGTGGTCGCGGACAACCTCACCGTGGAGTCCTTGCGACGGTTCAAGGACGATGCGACCGAGGTGCGCGAGGGCTACGAGTGCGGTATCGGTCTGGGGTCGTTCAACGACATCAAGCCCGAGGACGTCATCGAGACCTGGGAGATGCAGGAGATCCCGCGCGCCTAGCGGGATCGGGGGACGGGTCGGCCTCGGCCGGCCCGTCCGGCCCTGCCGGCAGCGAGGAGGAGCGGTGTTCACCGGGACACTGGCCGTGGACCTGCTCCTCGGCGACGTCCACTCGCTGAAGCAGAAGCGTTCCGTGGTACGGCCGATCGTGGCCGAGTTGAAGAAGTACGGCGTGAGCGCGGCCGAGGCAGGTCATCTGGACCTGCACCGCCGGGCCCTCGTCGGGGTGGCCGTGGTCGCTGCGGACGCCGGGCACTGCCGGTCGGTGCTCGACGCCTGCGAGCGGCTGGTGGCCGCCCACCCTGAGGTGGAGGTGCTCTCCGCCCACCGGCAGCTGCACGGAGAGGACGACTGAGGGCCATGGTCGACGTCGCACGCGCGCGCAAGCTCGCCGTACGGATCCGGGAGGTCGTCGCGCAGACGCTCGAGACGCAGGTCAAGGACCCGCGGCTCGGTCTGGTGACCATCACCGACGCCAAGCTCACGCCGGACCTGCGGGAGGCGACGCTGTACTACACCGTGTACGGCGACGCCACCGCGCGGACGGAGTCGGCGGCGGCGCTGGAGAGCGCGAAGGGGGTCCTGCGCAGCACCGTCGGCAAGCAGACCGGCGTGCGGTACACCCCGTCGCTGGCGTTCATCGCCGACGTGGTGCCCGAGACGGCCGGCCGGATCGAGTCGCTGCTGGAGCGCGCGCGGGCCGAGGACGCCCGCGTGCAGGAGATCGCCACGGGCGCGGCGCCCGCGGGGGAGGCCGACCCGTACCGCGTACCGCGGCTGGACACCGGCGACGCGGCCCCATGAGTGCTGCCGAGACCGACTGGCAGGCAGCCGTCGACCTGCTGTGCTCCCACGAGGAGGTCGTGCTCGTCTGCCACGTGGCGCCGGACGGCGACGCCCTCGGTTCGATGCTCGGTCTCGGCGCGGCGCTGCGTGCCTGCGGCACCCGGGTGGTCGCCTCGTGGGGCAGCGAGCCGTTTACGGTTCCGACGGCGTACGCCGCCCTCCCGGCGCTCGACCTGCTCGTGCCGGCCGAGGACGTGCCGGCAGCTCCCGGGCTGCTGGTCACCCTGGACACCGGCGACGTGGACCGGCTGGGCTCGCTGGCCGACCGGGTCAAGGCGGCCGGGCAGGTGCTCGTGGTGGACCACCACGCGAGCAACACCCGCTACGGCACGACGCACCTGGTGGACCCGTCCGCGGCCGCGACCGCGGTGCTCGTGGCCGAGCTGGTGGACCGGCTCGGCGTCGCCCTGACCGCCGAGGTCGCGGCGCCCCTGTACACCGGCCTGGTGACCGACACCGGCTCGTTCAAGTACGCGTCGACGACCCCGTCGGTGCACGCTCTGGCGGCCCGCCTGCTGGCCACGGGCATCCGGCACGACCTCATCAGCCGCGACATCTGGGATACGGCGCCGTTCGCCTACGTGCAGCTGCTCGGCGAGGTGGCCGCCCGGGCGGTGCTTGAACCGCGCGCGGTCGACGGGCTGGGCCTGGTGTGGACCCGCGTGGACGCCCGCGACCTGCAGCGGCACGGGCTGGCCCTGGCCGACGTCGAGGGCGTCATCGACGTGCTGCGCATCGTCCGCGAGGCCGAGGTCGCCCTGGTCCTCAAGCACGATCCGGCCGACGGGCTGGTCAAGGTGTCGGCCCGCTCCAAGGGGGTCGTCGACGTCGGCGCGGTGTGCACCGCGCTGGGCGGCGGGGGTCACCGCTTCGCCGCCGGCTTCACCGCAAGCGGGTCGCCGGAGCAGGCCCTCGACGCCGTACGCCGGGCACTGGCCGCGGCGCCGCACCTCGCGGCGTGAGCGCCCCAGACGGGCTGCTGGTCCTCGACAAGCCGTCCGGCTGGACCAGCCACGACGTCGTGGCCCGCGCCCGTCGCCTCGCCCGCACCAAGAAGGTCGGCCACGCCGGCACTCTCGACCCGATGGCCACGGGAGTGTTGGTGCTCGGCATCGGCCGGGCCACCCGCCTGCTCGGTCACCTGTCGCTGACCACCAAGGAGTACGCCGCCACCGTCCGCCTCGGCGCGACGACGGTCACCGACGACGCCGAGGGGGAGCTCGTGACGCAGCGAGATGCCTCCGGGGTCACCGACGCGGCCCTGTCCGCGGCAATGGGCGCGCTGACCGGTGCCCTTCTGCAGGTGCCGTCCTCGGTCTCGGCGGTGAAGGTCGCCGGCGTGCGGTCCTACGCCCGGGTGCGCGCCGGTGAGGACGTCGTGCTCGCGGCACGCCCCGTCCAGGTCAGCCGGTTCTCGCTCGAAGCGCGCCGGGGCGACGACCTGGACGTGCTGGTGGAGTGCGCGTCCGGCACCTACGTGCGGGCGCTGGCCCGTGACCTCGGCGCCGCGCTCGAGGTGGGCGGCCACGTGAGCGCGCTGCGCCGTACGCGGGTCGGGCCCTTCACCTTGGCCGGCGCCCGCACCCTGGACGCCCTGACCGACGACGACCTCGTCGACTCCGCCGTGATCGGCCTGGACGCGGCCGTTGCGGCCTCGTTCCCCCGTTGGGACCTGTCCGGCGAACAGGCCCTCGCGCTCTCGCACGGCCAACGGCTCGCGCCGTGCGGACAGCCTGGGGTGCTCGGCGCGTTCGACCCCGACGGGCGGTGCGTGGCTCTCGTGGAGGACCGGGACGGCGCGGCGCGACCATCGGTGGTCTTTCGCCCCGCGACCGGCTGAGCGAGCCTTTCCGCGCTGCCCCGCTTCCTCCGAGCAGCGGTGCAGCCCGGCCGTAGGGTGCGGGGCGTGCAGCGCTGGCGCGGGATCGAGAGTGCCCCCTCGGGATGGGGTCGGTGCGTCGTCACGGTCGGCGTCTTCGACGGGGTCCACCGCGGCCACCAGCAGATCATCGGCCGGGCGGTCGAGAAGGCCAGGGCGATCGGGCTGCCCGCCGTCGTGCTGACCTTCGACCCGCACCCGAGCGAGGTCGTGCGTCCCGGGAGCCACCCCGCCGTGCTGACCAGCTCGCGCACCAAGGCCGAGCTGCTCGAGCGACTCGGCGTCGACGTGATGTGCGTCCTGCCGTTCACGATGGAGTTCAGCCGGCTCGGGCCGGAGGAGTTCGTCCACGCCGTGCTCGTCGAGCACCTGCACGCCGCGGCCGTCGTCGTCGGCGAGAACTTCCGCTACGGGGCCAAGGCCGCCGGCGACGTCGCTTCGCTGGCGGCCTCGGGCCGGCGGTTCGGCTTCACGGTCGAGGGCGCCCCGCTGCAGGGCGCCGGCGAGACGACCTGGTCCTCGACGTACGTCCGTTCCTGCGTGGCCGCCGGAGACGTGGCCGAAGCCGCGCAGGTGCTCGGCCGCGAGCACCGGGTGGATGGCATCGTGGTGCGCGGCGATCAGCGTGGTCGCGAGATCGGCTATCCTACAGCTAATCTCGAGCCAATTGTTTGGAGCGCAGTACCCGCCGACGGTGTCTACGCCGGCCGCCTCGTGCGCGGCGCGCAGTACCTCGCGGCGGCCATCTCGATCGGCACCAACCCGACGTTCCAGGGCCGGGAACGGCGGGTGGAGGCCTACGTCCTCGACTTCACCGGCGACCTGTACGGCGAACACGTCGGCCTCACCTTCACCGCGCGCCTGCGCGAGACGCTGCGCTTCGACGGACTGGAGCCCCTCCTGGCCCAGATGGCCCTCGACGTCGCGCGCACCCGCGAACTGCTCGCCGAGGCGCCCCCGCGCTGACTCGCGCCCCCGCCGCGCCCCCCGCCGCCGCCGCGCGGCCTCCGCCGCGCGCCCCGCCTCCGCCGCGCGCCCCCGCCTCCATTTCCTTGATCATCAGCGGGACCGATGGCCCCGACGTCATGCAGCGGCGCCGTAGGCCATCGATGCTTCTGATGATCAAGTCGATCCACCCCGGGCGCGCCGGCCGTCCACCACGATGAGCGGGCCGCGTGGCACCACGACCAGGCCGCTGGTTCGGGAGCCTGCAGCCGCTGCCGGGCTGGCGCGGCGCAGACCACGACGTCGGCGTACGCCGGACCGAGCAGGCGGGCCGCCGAGGGGTGACGTGGAGCAGTCCGAGGCCGGCCCCGAGGAAGGCGTCGTGGCGGGCCAGGGTGTGATCGAACTCGGGGGCGCCGGCATGGTGGCGCCGGCTGTCCACCTCCAAGCCGAGCCCGAGGCCCTTGAGGTAGCCGTCGGCGACACCGAGCTGTTGTCCCTCAAGCCAGAGCTCGGCGTTGAGCCAGAAGGGGGGCAGTCGGCCGTCACGCACCGCCGCGAGCACGACGTCGCTCACCTCCGCCTCCGGCGCCGACCTCGCTCCCCGCGAGGCGTCGAGCAGGGCCCGCCGGCACAAGGCGGACCCTCCTCGGGCGCCCGCCTCGAGCTCGGCCACCAGCGCAGCCAGGTCGCACTGCCGCGAGCAGAGGGCGCCGGGGACCAGTGCCCGTACCGTCTGGAGGGAGGGTGACCAGCGGCCGCAGGCGACGACGGCGCGAGCAGCGTCGGCGTACGCGGCGCCGGCGCGTCGCCAGGTGCGGGGGTGCCGCGTCGTCGGCCACACCCTGATCAAGTTGCCACCGACACGGCGTACGGAGGGCGGCACGAGGACGTCGATGCCGGCCACCTCGGGGATGTCGGTCAACCCGAGCGCGCGGCAGGCCGCCGCCCCTGTCACGACGAAGGCCTCGCCGAGATGGGCCCGGGCCGCCTTGATCAGCTCCCTGTCGGTGACCTCCCGGGGCCTCGTGGCGTAGACCGACGGGATGAGGCGCTGCCAGCTGCCCCGGCGTACGAGGTGGTCCCCGTGGCACCGGTCGAGCCCGGCCGTGAGCAGGTCCCGTCGGCTCCGGACGTCTGCGTCCAGCACCTCGACCACGACCTGCTGCCCTGTCACGGCAGGAGCACACCCGGTCGGAGCGCGTGCCGACCCGTCACCACACGCGCCTGTGGACGACCGCGCACGGTGTGGACCAAGCGCGCCCGCGCAACCTCCACTGTGCTGTGGCGGTCGCGCCGCGTGGACTGTGCTGTCGGTCCCTGCGCGCCGAACGAGCGGCATCGCGTTGATCGACAGCACGATCGATGATCCACCGGCCTCCTCAGGCCCGCTGAGACCATCGATGCTTCTGATGATCAACGATTAGGGCGCGGCGGTCGGGGGCGCGGCGGTCGGGGGCACTGCGTACGGCCTGGCGCGGTGGCACGTCGGCGCACGGCAAGGCAAGGCAAGGCACGGCAAGGCAAGGCAAGGCACGGCGGCGTCCGGCGGGGTGGGCGAACCGGCTGGTAGCGTGGGGAGACCGGGAGACCGGCGGTGTGCAGTTCTGCCCAGGTGCGTTCGACCCCGGGCACACACCTCGACGCGAGGAGTTCCGTGGCGCTCGACCAGGCCCAGAAGAAGACCATCATGACCGAGTACGCCACGGTCGAGGGCGACACCGGCTCGCCGGAGGTGCAGGTGGCGATGCTCAGCAAGCGCATCGCCGACCTGACCGAGCACCTCAAGACGCACAAGCACGACCACCACACGCGCCGCGGACTGCTCGGGATGGTCGGGCGTCGTCGCCGGTTGCTGAAGTACCTCGAGAAGACCGACATCGCGCGCTACCGCTCGCTCATCGAGCGACTGGGACTGCGCCGCTAGCTGCACGGCAGGGGAGTGCCCGCCCGGGCGCTCCCCTGATGCATGGATGGACCCGTCGTCGGACACACGTCCCACGACGCCACGAGCCCTGGCCCCGGGAGCGAGCACCCGGACCCGGTCCTCGGGAGTGGCCGCCGGAGCGATCCGGCTGCTTCCACTGATGACCGGCTCCCCGCCGCCGACGGGGCCCGGGACCGCACGAAGGAGTGCCCATGGAGGGCGAGAGCAACATCTACGGCTCGGAGTTCACCGAGGCCGTCATCACCAACCCCGGTGGCGCCACCCGCACCATCCGGTTCGAGACCGGGCGGCTGGCCAAGCAGGCCGCCGGCGCGGTCACCATCTACTGCGGCGACACGATGGTGCTGACCGCGGCCACCGCGTCCAAGCGACCCAAGGACAACCTGGACTTCTTCCCGCTGACGGTCGACGTCGAGGAGCGGATGTACGCCGCCGGTCGCATCCCCGGCTCGTTCTTCCGCCGCGAGGGGCGCCCGTCCGAGGACGCCATCCTCACCTGCCGGCTCACCGACCGGCCGCTTCGCCCGTCGTTCAAGAAGGGCCTGCGCAACGAGGTCCAGGTCGTCTCGACCATCCTGTCGTTGGACCCCGACCACCTGTACGACGTCCTGGCGATCAACAGCGCCGCTGCTGCCGTCCTGCTGTCCGGCCTGCCGTTCACCGGCCCGGTGGGCGCCACCCGCGTGGCCTGCATCAACGGCGAGTGGGTCGCGTTCCCGACGCTGACCGAGCTCGAGGACGCCACCTTCGACATGGTCGTGGCGGGTCGCCTGCTCGAGGACGGCGACGTTGCGATCATGATGGTCGAGGCCGAGGCGACCCGCGAGGTCTACGCGATCGTCAACGGTGGCGGTACCGCCCCCACCGAGGAGGTCGTGGCCGCCGGCCTGGAGGCCGCGAAGGTCCCGATCGCCGCGATCTGCAAGGCGCAGAACGAGCTCAAGGCGGCCTCCCCCAAGGAGCCGCTGGAGTTCCCCGTCTTCCTGGACTACGACGACGACGTGCTCGCCGCCGTGACCGCCCAGGCCGAGACCGAGCTCACTGCGGCCCAGTCCCTCGCCGGCAAGCAGGAGCGCGAGAGCGCCACCGACGCCGTCAAGGCCGCTACGGTCGCCGCCCTGGCGGAGCAGTTCGAGGGCCGCGGCTCCGAGGTCAGCGCGGCCTTCCGCTCGCTCACCAAGGCGATCGTGCGCAAGCGCATCGTCCAGGACAAAGTCCGCATCGACGGCCGCGGGCTGCAGGACATCCGCCAACTGGCTGCCGAGGTCGAGGTGCTGCCCCGCGTGCACGGCTCGGCGCTGTTCGAGCGCGGCGAGACCCAGATCATGGGCGTCACCACGCTGAACATGCTGCGCATGGAGCAGATGGTCGACACGCTCAACCCCGAGAACCGCAAGCGCTACATGCACCACTACAACTTCCCGCCGTACTCCACCGGGGAGACCGGTCGGGTCGGCTCACCCAAGCGCCGCGAAATCGGCCACGGGGCGCTCGCCGAGCGGGCACTCGTGCCCGTGCTGCCGAGCCGCGAGGACTTCCCGTACGCGATCCGGCAGGTCTCCGAGGCGCTCGGGTCCAACGGCTCGACGTCGATGGGCTCGGTCTGCGCGTCGACCATGTCGCTGCTGAACGCCGGGGTGCCGCTGAAGGCCCCCGTCGCCGGCATCGCGATGGGCCTGATCTTCGAGGGCGGCGAGTACGCCACGCTGACCGACATCCTCGGTGCCGAGGACGCCTTCGGCGACATGGACTTCAAGGTCGCCGGAACGCCGCAGTTCGTCACCGCGCTGCAACTCGACACCAAGCTCGACGGCATCCCCTCGCCAGTGCTCGCGGCCGCGCTGCAGCAGGCTCGCACGGCCCGCCTGGCGATCCTCGAGGTCATGAACGAGGCGATCGACGAGCCTGACGAGATGAGCAAGTACGCCCCGCGCGTGCTGTCGGTGAAGATCCCGGTGGACAAGATCGGCGAGGTCATCGGCCCGAAGGGCAAGATGATCAACCAGATCCAGTCCGACACCGGCGCCGACATCACGGTCGAGGACGACGGCACCATCTACATCGGTGCCACCAGCGGGACCGCGGCCGAGGCCGCGATGGCGGTCATCAACCAGATCGCGAACCCGACGATGCCCAAGGTCGGCGAGCGGTTCCTCGGCACGGTCGTGAAGACCGCGGCCTTCGGCGCCTTTGTCAGCCTGCTTCCGGGCAAGGACGGGCTGGTGCACATCAGCAAGCTGGGCAACGGCAAGCGCGTCGGCAAGGTCGAGGACGTCGTCAACGTCGGCGACAAGCTGCAGGTCGAGATCACCGAGATCGACCCCCGCGGCAAGATCAGCCTGACCCCGGTCACGAACGAGGCTGCCGCCGCGCCCGAGCCCGTCGCGGCGCAGTAGCTCGCAGGTGAGCACCAGACCCCCGGGAAGCACCCGCCGCAGCGTGCTTCCCGGGGGTCTGCGCGTCGTCACCGAGACGGTGCCGCACGTCCGCAGCGCGGCCTTCGGCATCTGGGTCGGGGTCGGCTCGCGGGACGAGAGCCTCGAGCTCGCCGGGACCTCGCACTTCCTGGAGCACCTGCTGTTCAAGGGGACCCGCCGCCGGGACGCCTTGGAGATCGCCGCGGTCATGGACGCCGTCGGCGGCGAGATGAACGCCTTCACCGCGCAGGAGTACACCTGCTACTACGCGCGGGTGCTCGACTCCGACCTGCCGCTGGCGGTCGACGTCGTGTCCGACCTCGTGGTGGAGGCGCTGTGCGCGCCGGCCGATGTCGAGAGCGAGCGGGGCGTGATCCTGGAGGAGATCGCCATGCACGACGACGATCCCGGTGACGTGGTCCATGACGTCTTCGCCGAGGCGCTGTACGCCGACCACCCGCTCGGGCGGCCCGTCATCGGCAGCGTGGAGTCGGTCGGGCAGCTGTCCGCCGAGGGGATCCGGGGCTACCACCGGCAGCGGTACGCCCCTGCCGACATGGTGGTGTCCGCAGCCGGCAACCTCGACCACGAGGTCGTCGTGGAGCTGGTCCGGCAGGCCTTCGGTGAGCGCCTGGCCCGACCGGCCGGCCCGAGCCACCACAGGCAGCCACCGGTGCCCCACGCCGGCACCCTGGTGGAGGAGCGCGCGACCGAGCAGGCCCACCTCGTGCTCGGTACGTCGGGTCTGGCCCGCGACGACGACCGGCGCTACGCCCTGCAGGTCCTGAGCGGCGCCCTGGGTGGCGGCATGTCGAGCCGGCTGTTCCAGGAGGTCCGGGAGAAGCGCGGTTTGGCCTACTCGGTCTACTCCTACAGCTCCCACCACGCCGACAGCGGGATGTTCGGCGTGTACGCCGGCTGTGCGCCCGGCAAGGTCGACGAGGTGCTTGCGCTGTGCCGCGAGGGTCTGGACCAGGTAGCGATGCGCGGCATCACCGACGACGAGCTGGCCCGGTCCAAGGGCCAACTGCGCGGCTCGCTGGTGCTGGGGCTGGAGGACACCGGCTCGCAGATGAGCCGGATCGGCAAGGCCGAGCTGGTGCACGGCGAGGTGCTGCCGGTCGAGGAGCTGCTCGCCCGCATCGAGGCGGTCACGGTCGAGGACGTACGCGCTGTCGGTGCCGACGTCCTGACCCGTCCGCTCTCTTTGGGCGCTATCGGGCCCTTCGGTGACCGTGACTTCGCCGAGGTCACCGCATGACCCGCGTTGCAGTGCTCGGTGCCCGCGGCCGGATGGGCGCCGAGGTCGTGCGCGCCGTCGAGGCCGCCGAGGACCTCGACCTGGTCGCGGCGTACGACGTCGGCGAGGCGGTGGACCTGACGCAGGCCGAGGTCGTCGTCGACTTCACCCACCCCGACGCGGTCATGGGCAACCTGCGGACCTGTGTCGAGGCGGGTGTGCACGCCGTGGTCGGCACCACCGGCTTCGACGTGGGCCGCCTGGAGGAGCTGCGGGCGCTGCTCGCGGGCACGCGGGTCAACGTCCTGGTCGCCCCGAACTTCGGCATCGCTGCCGTGCTCATGATGCAGTTCGCCGCCCAGGCCGCCCGCTTCTTCGACAGCGTGGAGATCGTCGAGCTGCACCATGCGGGCAAGGCTGATGCGCCGAGCGGCACCGCCCGGCGTACGGCGGAGCTCGTCGCCGAGGCCCGTCGCGGGATGCCGCCGATGCCGGACGCCACAACGACGGCCCTGGACGGAGCGCGGGGGGCCGATGTTGACGGGGTCCGCGTCCACTCCGTACGGCTCGCCGGGCTCGTTGCCCACCAGGAGGTGCTGCTCGGCGGCGCGGGGGAGTCGCTGACGATCCGGCATGACTCCTACGACCGCGCGTCGTTCATGCCTGGCGTGCTGCTCGGCGTGCGGCGCGTGGGCTCCCGACCGGGGCTCACCGTCGGGCTGGAAGCCCTGCTCGACCTGTGAGGGCACGAAGCATCGCTGTTCTGCTCTGCGCCGCTGTCGGCCTGCTCGGGGCGTACATGCTCGTGCGGGCCGTCGATCTCGCGAGCACTGGCAAGCCCACCGGGATCGCGCTGGCGTTGGGCGTCGTCCTGCTGGTCGCGGTCGGCGCACTGCTGGTCGCGGGCGAGGTGCGCTTCGGACTGGGCAGCGAGCGGCTCGGTCGCCGCCTGAGCGCGGAAGGCGGTCTCGCCGACACGTCGGCGCTCGAGCGGACCCCCAGCGGACGGGTCAGCCGAGACGCCGCCGACGCGCTGTTCACCGAGCGCAAGGCCGAGGTCGAGGCCGCGCCGGAGGACTGGCGCGCCTGGTTCCGGCTCGCGACGGCGTACGGCGATGCGCGCGACACCCCGCGTGGCCGGCGCGCGATGCGTACCGCGATCCGCCTGGAGCGGGCTTGCGCTGGGCCCTGAGGCCTCGGGCCACGCGCTCAGCACGGCAGACGACAGGTACCCCGAGGCCGGGCGCAGCACCCGCCTGGCCGACGCCATCCGCGCCGCGAGCCGCCGGTACCTCGCCCACCACTGGTAGGAAGTCTGCTCGACCCGAGCCGATCGGCGCGAGGCTCAGCCCTGACGCTCGGACCGCGGTGGTCCGACGTGCTGGGCTAGCCAGGCGTTCAGCGGGCCCAGCTCGCGCCAGGCCGCGGCGATCCGCGCCAAGGCGGCCGGGGTGTGCAGCCACGGCGCGGGCTCGTGCTGCTGCGCGGCGAACAGGGTCTTCAGCGTCAGCAGGTCGACCCGCGGGTGGTCCGGCTCGTACTCCTTGGGCAGGCGCTTGAGCCGGTCACCGTGGATCAGGAAGCCGGCGACCCCGAGCCCCTTCAGGAGCTTGGTCAAGAGCCGCCCGGGTCTGTCCTCGGCAGTCGCGGCCCGCAGCCGGCGCGCCTGGTCCGTCGTCAACCCGTGCGCGCCGCCAGCGATCATGAGCCCGTCTGCGGACACCTGCAGGTAGAGCCCGCCCTGCACGTCGTCACCGATCGCCGCAGCCGCCGCCGTCTTGTACGGCGTCTTGTCCTTGCTGAAGCGCACGTCCCGGTACGGGCGGAACAGCTTCGCCGGCCCGAACTCCGGCTCGAGCTCGGCCAGCAGCGCCTCGATCGGGGCCTTCACGCACTCGTCGTACGCCGGGCGATGGTCGGTCCAGTAGGCCTTGGTGTTGTCGGCACTCAGGCCCTCGTAGAAGGTCAGGAGCCCCTCGGGGAAGCCGTCGAAGCTCATGCGGACACATCCACGTGGAGCCGGAGCTGACGCTGCACGCGTGGACCGGTATCCAGCCCGCGGACCCGGCCGTCGGGCTCCCACCCGGCCCCGGCCAGGAACGCCAGGGTCGGCGCGTCCCGTTCGAAGGCCCAGGTCACGGTCGTCGTCGTGCCGTCCTGCTGCCAGCCGTCCACGGCGGCCGACAGCAGCCGGCTGGCGTGGCCGCGGCGGCCCCAGCGCGGCTCGACCAGCAGGGCGGTGAGCTCGGCGCTGGTGGCCGGGTCCAGGTCGTCGTCCTCGGCCGGCACGACGGCGGCAAAGCCCGTCAGGTCGTCGCGCTCCAGGGCGACGAGCACCCGGTGACGGGGGCTCGGCGGCGCCTCGACGGCATGGAGCCAGACGGCGGCGAGCTGGACCTCGGGCATCGACAGGACCTCGGTCGGGAGCAGGTCGGCGTACGCGGTGGCCCAGGTCGAGCGCTGCACACGGGCGATGCGTTCGGCGTCGGCCGGCCGGGCGGGTCGCACGCTGACATCGGCCATGCGGCCCACCTTAGGCAGCATCGGCGCTACGGTCGCGCCGTGGCGAGGACGGGACCGACGACCCGGTGCGCGGTGCTGCTGCGGGGTGTCAACGTCGGCAGGGGCAACCGCATCGCCATGCGCGACCTCGTCTTGCTCCTCGAGGGTCTCGGGTGCGGGGGCGTCTTGACGCACGGCGGCAGCGGGAACGCGGTCGTCGACGCCGACCCGGCCGGGCTGCCGGAGCGCGTGGAGCAGGCGCTGCAGCAGTTCGGCCTGCCGGTGCGGGTCCTGGTCCGGACGGCTGACGAGCTGGCCGCGGTCGTGGCCGCCAACCCGTTCCCGGAGCTGGTCGAGCGGCCCAAGCAGCTGCACGTCGCCTTCCTGGACACCCAGCCCGCGGCCGAGGTCGTCGACCAGGTTGGGCGGGCGCACGGCGACGACGAGCTGGTCGTCGGTGACCGCGCGGTCTATCTCGCCTTCACGGCCTCCTCGCACGACTCGCCGCTCCAGCCGGCGCTCGCCCGGCTCGGCGTGGTCCTCACGGCCCGCAACTGGTCGGCGGTGACGAAGGTGCTGGCCCTGGCGCAGCGGTGACAGGACCTGCTCCGGAGCTGTGGTGAGCGAACGACTCACCCTTGCAGTTGCCCGCCGGATTGCCTTGGCTGCACAGGGTTTCACCGACCGGGCTCCGACGGGCCTCCCTGACCGGCGGCACCTGCGCCGCGTGCTCGGCCGCACGCAGCTGCTGCAGATGGACTCGGTCAACGTCTTCGAGCGCGCGCACTACCTGCCGCTGTTCTCCCGCCTGGGCCCGTACGACAAGGCCCTGGTCGACCGGGCGGCCTACCGCGACCGGGAGCTGTTCGAGTACTGGGGTCACGAGGCCTCGCTGCTTCCGGTGGCAGTGCACCCGTTGCTGCGCTGGCGGATGGCCAGGGCCGAGGCGCTCGAGGAGGGCTGGGGAGGGCCCCTGCGGATCATGCGCGAGCGGCCGGAGTTCGTGGCCGAGGTGCTGCGCCGCGTCGAGCAGGAGGGGCCGGTCACGGCCGGGGCGCTGCACGGCGGCGCGACCAGCGGCAGCCCGTGGTGGGGATGGAACGACACAAAGGTGGCCCTGGAGCTGCTGTTCTGGTCCGGGCGCGTGGCGACCGCCACCCGCCGCTCCTTCGAGCGCGTGTACGACGTCACGGAGCGGGTCCTGCCCGCCGAGGTGCTCGCTGTGCCCACCCCGTCGCGCGAGGACGCCCAGCGGGAGCTGGTCCGGCTCGCCGCCCGCGCGCACGGGGTGGCGACCGAGCGCGACCTGCGCGACTACTTCCGGCTGCGGGTCGAGGAGGCCCGCGCCGCCGTGGTCGACCTCGTGGAGGCGGGGGAGCTGCTGGCCGTCGCGGTCGAGGGGTGGCGGCAGCCGGCGTACCTGTGGGTCGGCACGGCGGTCCCGCGGCGGGTTCCGGCCAGCGCGCTGCTGTCGCCGTTCGACCCGCTGGTGTGGGAGCGCAGCAGGGCGAGCCGGCTATTCGGCTTCGACTACCGGATCGAGATCTACACCCCGGCCGCCAAGCGGGTGCACGGGTACTACGTCCTGCCGTTCCTGCACGACGAGCGGCTGCAGGCCCGGGTCGACCTGAAGGCCGACCGCAAGGCCGGGGTGCTGCGGGTGCTTGCCGCCTGGCTGGAGCCGGGCTCGGACCCGGACCACATCGGGTCGGCCCTGGCGGTCCAGCTGCGCCGGGCGGCCGACTGGCAGGGGCTCGGCGCGGTCGTCGTCGAGCCGCGCGGGGACCTGGCCGCCCACCTGGTGTGACCAGGCCGGCGAGAACACGTGAACGCTGTTGCGCCCACTACGCTGAGGCCCGGCCCAGCGTCCGGGTCGCACCCCGTCGTACGGAGATCTGCTCGTGCCCACGCTCGCGCCGCTCGGCGTCCAGGTCATCGGCTACACCCACTTCGAGCCGCCGGCGGGCGTGCCCTGGCAGACCGACGTCGAGGGTGGCGAGGCGCTGGCGGAGTTCGCCGGCCGGGCCTGCTACCAGAGCTGGAGCAAGCCCAACCCGTCGACCGCGACGAACGAGGGCTACCTGCGGCACATCCTCGAGGTCGGGCACCTGTCGGTCCTGGAGCACGGTTCGGTCACCTTCTACCTGACCGGTGTCTCGCGCTCCCTGACCCACGAGCTCATCCGCCACCGGCACTTCTCCTACAGCCAGCTCTCCCAGCGCTACGTCCCCGAGCGGGACGCGGCGATGGTCGAGCCGGGCGTCATCGCCGAGGACCCCGAGCTGCACGCGATGTTCCTCGAGGCGAGCGAGCTGGCGCTGGCCAGCTACACCTCGCTGCTGGAGGGCCTGGAGAAGAAGTTCGCCGACATCGACAACGCCACCGCGCGGCGCAAGCAGGCCCGTCAGGCCGCCCGGTCGGTGCTGCCCAACGCCACCGAGACGCGCATCGTGGTGACGGGCAACTACCGCGCCATGCGGCACTTCGTGGCCATGCGCGCCAGTGAGCACGCCGATGTCGAGATCCGGGAGCTGGCGATTGCCATGCTGCGCGAGCTCAAGCGGGTGGCGCCCAACGCGTTCGCCGACTTCGTGATCAGCTCGCTCAGCGACGGCACGGAGGTCGCCTCCAGCCCGCTGGTCGGCGAAGGCTGAGGGTGAGGCGCTGCCTGGCCTGAGCCTTCCACGCGGCTCCGCCGGGTAGCCTCAGCGGCATGGACGAACCCCCGTTCGGCCGGGTGCTGACCGCCATGGTCACCCCGATGCATCCCGACGGCTCGCTCGACCTCGAGCGCGCCGCGGGCCTCGCCACCCGCCTGGTGGACGCTGGCAACGACGGCCTGGTCATCAGCGGTACGACAGGCGAGGCCCCCACCACGAGCGATGCAGAGCAGGCGGCCCTGCTCAGGGCGGTCGTGGATGCAGTCGGCGACCGCGCGCACGTTCTCGCTGGGGTCGGGACCAACGACACGGCGCATTCGATCGAGCTGTCCCGCGACGCCGAGAAGGCCGGCGCCGCTGGGCTGCTCGCGGTCACGCCTTACTACTCCAAGCCGCCGCAGGCCGGCATCCTGGCCCACACCCGCGCCGTCGCCTCCGCAACCGGCTTGCCTGTGATGCTCTACGACATCCCCGGCCGTACCGGCGCCGCGCTGAGCACCGAGACGATCCTCGCCCTGGCCGAGCACCCGCAGGTGGTGGCGCTCAAGGACGCCAAGGACGACCTGGCCGCGACGTCCGCGGTGCTCGCGGCCTGCGAGCTGGCGGTCTACTCCGGCACCGACGTGCTCAACCTGCCACTGCTCGCCCTAGGAGCGGTCGGCGTCGTCAGCGTCGTCAGCCACGTCGTCACTGCCCAGATGGTCGAGCTCGTGACCGCCCTGGCCGCCGGGGACCTCGGCCGCGCCCGTGACGTCAACCGCCGGTTGCAGCCCGTGTACGACGGGTTGTTCCGCACCCAGGGGGTCATCCTCACCAAGGCTGCGCTGGCCCTGGTCGGCTTCCCGGTCGGACCCGTCCGACTCCCGCTCGTCGACGCCACGAAGGAGCAGATCTCGGTGCTGCAGACAGATCTCACCGAGTGCGGGCTGGCGCTCGCGTGAGCCACCCGCACCCCGGCATGACCGCCCCCCCGCCCCTGCCGCCGGGCGGCCTGCGGGTCGTGGCGCTCGGCGGCCTTGGGGAGATCGGCCGCAACATGACCGTCTTCGAGCACGCCGGCAAGCTGCTGATCGTCGACTGCGGGGTGCTGTTCCCCGAGACCGAGCAACCGGGCGTCGACCTGATCCTGCCCGACTTCTCCTACCTGCGGGACCGGCTCGACGACGTCCTTGCGGTCGTGCTGACCCACGGGCACGAGGACCACGTCGGCGCGGTCCCCTATCTGCTGCGCGAACGCGGCGACATCCCCATCTACGGCAGCCGTTTCACCTTGGCGCTGCTCGAGGCCAAGCTGCGCGAGCACCGCCTCGTACCGGTCACGACGCAGGTCGTCGAGGGTGACTCAGTCGACGTCGGGCCCTTCGGCCTGGAGTTCTTCGCCGTCAACCACTCCATCCCGGACGCCCTGGCAGTGGCCATCCGCACGGCCGCCGGCCTTGTGCTGCACACCGGCGACTTCAAGATGGACCAGTTGCCGCTGGACGGTCGCCTCACCGACCTCGGCGGGTTCGCCCGGCTCGGCACCGAGGGCATCGACCTGCTGCTGTCGGACTCCACCAACGCCGAGGTGCCGGGCTTCGTCACCCCCGAGCGCGAGATCGGCCCGGTCATCGACGAGGTCATTCGCACGGCGACCAAGCGCGTGATCGTCGCCTGCTTCGCCTCGCACGTGCACCGCGTCCAGCAGGTGCTCGACGCCGCCGACCGGCACGGACGGCACGTGGTGTTCGTCGGCCGCTCGATGGTCCGCAACATGGGCGTGGCCCGCGACCTCGGCCTGCTCGTCGTACCGCCCGGACTGGTCGTGGACATGAAGGACGTCGCCCACCTGCCCGACGAGCGGGTGGTGCTGGTGTCCACCGGCTCGCAGGGCGAGCCGCTGTCGGCGCTGTCGCGGATGGCCAACCGCTCGCACCACCAGATCCGGATCGAGAGCCAGGACACCGTCGTCCTGGCGTCCTCGCTCATCCCCGGCAACGAGAACGCCGTCTACCGCGTCATCAACGGGCTGTCCCGCTGGGGTGCGCGGGTCGTGCACAAGGGCGTCGCCAAGGTGCACGTGTCCGGTCACGCGCCGGCCGGCGAGCTGCTGTACCTGCTGAACGCGACCAAGCCCTCCAACGTCATGCCGGTGCACGGCGAGTGGCGGCACCTGCGCGCGCACGCCGCGCTGGCCGTCGCCACCGGCGTACCGATCGACCGGGTGGTGCTGGCCGAGGATGGCGTGGTCGTGGACCTGGTCGACGGCAAGGCTGCGATCGTCGGCGCCGTCCCGTGCGGCTACGTGTACGTCGACGGGCTCGAGGTCGGCGACGTCGGCGAGCCGACGCTGAAGGACCGCCGGATCCTCGGCGAGGAGGGCTTCATCTCGGTGACGCTCGCCGTGGACACCGTGACCGGCAAGGTCGTCGGCTCGCCGCAGATCGCCGCCCGGGGGTTCAGCGACGATCCCGCGGCCTTCGACGGCGTCCTGCCCCTGCTGGAGGACGAGCTGGACCGGGCCGCTGCCGAGGGCACGAGCGACCCGCATCAGCTCGGACAGCAGGTACGCCGGGCGCTGGGCCGCTGGGTCAACGACACCTACCGGCGGCGCCCGATGATCATCCCGGTCGTCCTCGAGGTCTGACGGCCGCCGGGTGGGCAGGCGCGCTGCCCGCAAACCAGGCGGGGTGACCGGGCGGACGTGGCGGCTGTCAGGCGAGGTAGAGGTCCACGTCGGTGGCTTTGACGCTAACCCAGACCGGGTCGCCGGGCGTCAGCCGCAGGTCGGCGACGGCCTGGGTGGTCACGTCGGCGAGCAGCGTGGGGCGGCCGGCGATGGTGAGCCGTACCCGGTCGCCCAGCGCCTCGAGGGACCTCACGCGACCGGGCCAGACGTTGCGGGCGCTGGACGGCCCCGGCTCGCTGGTGTGCAGGAGCACGGCGCTGGGACGGACGACGGCCAGCGCCGGGCCGGACAGGGCGGCATGGCCGGTGGCCAGTCGGCCACCGCCGTCGATGTCCAGGACACCGGCGGTGGCGGTGCCGCGCAGCAGGTTCAGTCCGACCAGTCGTGCGACGTAGGGGGTGGCGGGCCGCCGGGCGACCTCCCCGGGGCGGCCGTCCTGTACGACGCGGCCCTGCTCGAGGATGACGAGCCGGTCGGCGAGCGCGATCGCCTCCAGCGGGTCGTGGGTGACCAGCAGGGTCGGTCCGGTGAAGGTGGCGAGCTGGGCGCGGAGCTGTGCCTGGACCTCGGTGCGGGTGCTGACGTCCAGGGCGGCCAGCGGTTCGTCGAGCAGCAGCAGCCGTGGGTGTGGGCACAGTGCCCGGGCGAGCGCAACACGCTGGGCCTGGCCACCGGAGAGCTCATCGGGGCGCCGGGTCTCCAGGCCGGTGAGGCCGAGGCGGCCGAGCCAGTCGTCGGCCTGCGCGCGGGCCGCGGCCCTGGGGGTGCCGGTACTGCGCAGTCCGAAGGCGATGTTCTCCCGGGCGGACAGGTGTGGGAACAGCCGGTAGTCCTGGAAGACCACACCGACCCGCCGCTGCTGCGGCGCCAGGCGCCGGGCGCTGTCGGTGTCTTCCAGCACCTGGCCGTCGAGCTGGACGTGCCCGTCCTCCAGCGCGGTGAGGCCCGCCAGCGCCCGCAGCAGGGTGCTCTTACCGGCGCCGTTCGGCCCCAGCACGGCGACGACCTCGCCGGGGCCGGCCTGCAGGGCGACGTCGAGCGTGAACGGTCCCCGCCGGACCGTGAGTCGGGCCTGCAGGCTCACCTCTTCGGGCCTGGCTGTTCGGCTGTGGTGGCAGCGGTCACGTGGCCGTGCCGGGCCGCAGCCAGCGTTCCCGAAGGGCGAGCAGGATGGTGATGCTGACCGCGAGCAGGACCAGCGAGAGCGCGACGGCAGCCTCCGGGTTGTCCTCCAGGGCGATGTACACGGCGAGAGGCATGGTCTGGGTGGTCCCCGGCGTGTTCCCGGCGAAGGTGATCGTCGCCCCGAACTCCCCGAGGGCGCGGGCGAAGCACAGCACCGCCCCGGCAGCCACCGACGGGCCCGCCATCGGCAGGGTGATGCGGCGAAACGTCGTCCAGCTGCCTGCGCCGAGCGTCGCGGCCGCCTGCTCGTAGCGCTGGTCCGAGCCGGCCAGCGCCCCCTCGACGGTGACGACCAGGAACGGCATCGCCACGAACGCCTCCGCCAGCACGACCCCGGCGGTGGTGAACGGCAACGAGATCCCGAGCGAGCTCAACGCCGGTCCGAGCACCCCGCGGCGCCCGAAGGCGTACAGCAGGCCGACCCCGCCGACGACGGGGGGCAGCACCAGCGGCAGGGTCACCAGCGCCCGCACCAGGCGGCGGCCGGGGAAGCGGAGCCGGGCGAGGACCCACGCCAGCGGGATGCCGAACAGCACCGAGACCCCGGTGGCGGCCGCCGCCGACACCAGCGACAGCTGCAGGGCCTGCCGCACCGACGGGTCGGCGAGCAGCTGCGGCAGTCCCCGCCACGGGGCCCGTACCAACAGGCCGGTCAGCGGCAGCAGCAGGAACAGCAGAGCCACAGCCGCTGGGCCGCCCAGCACGACCGGGAGGCCGGCCCGCCCCCCGGACCGGCGGGGTCCGGCCACCTCGTCGGCGCCGGCCGGGGTGGTCGTGCCGGCGCTCACGGCGACCGGAAACCCGCCTTGCCGAGCGCGTCCTGCCCGGCGGGGGACAGCACGAGATCCTCGAAGGCGGTGGCCAGCGCGGCGTTCTTGCTGTTCTTGACCGCCGCGATCGGGTAGGCGGTACTGGCGTTGTCCGCCTTCGGGATCTCGATCCCCTTGACCTTCGCTCCGGCGGCCCGCACGTCGGTCACGTACACCACCGCCGCGTCGACCTCCCCGCTCGTCACGTACGCCAGGGTGCTCTTCACGTCCAGGCCCTGCGTGGCCGGCATGACCATCACCTTGGCCTTGGCGAGCACCTGCTGCGCCAACGCCCCGCACGGCACCTGCACCTGGCACAACGCGACCTTCACGCCCGACGTGCCCAGGTCCGCCAGCGAGGTGACCTTGCCGGCGCTGCCCGGCGCGACTGCGATCTCAGCGACGTTGCGCGCGAACGTCTTCGCGCCGACCGCGTCGCCCTTGTCCGTCACCTGCTTCATGTTCTTCTTGCTCGCAGAGGCGAACAGGTCCGCGGGAGCCCCGGCCAGGATCTGCTGCGCCAGAGCCGAACTCGCGCCGAAGCTGAACTTCACCGTCGTCCCCGGGTGACGGGCCTGGAACTGCTTGCCCAGCCCGGTGAAGGTCTTGGTCAACGACGCCGCGGCGAAGACCGTGATCGACCCGGACAACGCGTCGGTCGCCCCGGACGACGCGGCTGCAGCACCGGAGGGGGTGGCCGCCGAGCCGGGCGTCGCGGCCTTCGTCGCCCCGGACGACGCCCCGCAGGCCGCAGCCATTGCCGCGACCACCAGCAGGGCACCGGTACGAACAGGGACGGGACTGGACACAGCAGCTCCAGGAGGGAAGGGGTCGCCAGCTCAGCGTTGGCGGGGCACTTCGACGACGACGTTGGTGGACTTCACACTGGCGACCGCCAGCACGCCGGGCTGGAGGCCGAGCTCGTCGGCGGCCTCTGTGCTCATCAAGGACACGACCCGGAACGGACCGGCCTGGATCTCGACCTGCGCCATCACGGTGTCCTTGGTGACCTTGGTGACCACGCCCGTGAAGCGGTTGCGGGCGGACTCCCCGACGATCGGTCCGGCGTCCAGCAGGACCGGACGGGTGGAGTTCTCGCACGCGAAGCGCGCCAGCTCCACGCCGTCGATGACCCGTCGTCCGTCGGTGTCGGTGGTCGCTGCTATCCGGCCGGCATCAGCCCACCTGCGGACGGTGTCATCGCTCACCCCGAGCAGCCGAGCCGCATCGGCCATTCGCAGCGCGCTCACGGCCGAACCGTACATGCCCCCCGCATCTGCGGATAGCCGATCGAGAGCGGAACCGCACCCGCGTACTCATCCTCCGTGGAGGAAGCCCGCCGCACCGGGAGCGCCAGCGGCCCTGGAGGGGCGGACCCTGGTGCAGCGACTCAAGGTGCGCGTGCCACTGGCCGATCCCACGACGTCGGGGGAGCCAGTACGGACCGATGTCAGCCAGAGGAGTCGCGCGTGCCCATCGAGGCTGGTGTGGTGCGTGCCGGCCGCGACCCCGACTCGCTGGTCGGCCGCGCGAGAGCAGTCGGGCTGATTGCGGCCGGGTTGGCGGGCTGTTGAGCGTCGCGCTGGGCGGCGCCGCACACGTCGCCCCGCACTGGTTCTACCTGCCGATCATGTGGGCCGGGATGCGGTTCGGCCGCCGCGGAGCCGCGCTGACCGCCTCGGCCGCCCTGGTGATCGCCGGTCCGCTGCTGCCGGCCGACGTCGGCACCTGGGCGCCGCAAGAGGTCAGTGACTGGGTCAGTCGCGGCGTGTTCTTCCTCGGGATCGGGTTGGTCGTCGCTCAGCTGTTCGTGCGGTTGCGCCAAGCGGGGGAGACCGACGTGCACACCGCGGAGCTACGGGCCAGGTTGTTCGCCCAGGCCTGCTTCCAGGTTCTGGTGGAGACCTCCAGCGACGTGATCACGGTGCTGGACGACGACGGCTCGGTCGTGTCGCGGGACGGACCGGTGCTCGCCGTGTTCGGACACGCGGCCGCGTCCCTGGCCGGCGGCCGCCTCGACGAGCTGCTCCACCCCGACGACCGGGCCCACCTGCAACAGACGATCACCACGCTGCGGGCCGGTAGGGGCGGCAGCCACACCCTGCTGGTCCGCGTCGCTGACGGCGCGGGCGGGTGGCGGCACCTGGAGAGCACGATCCGTGACCTGCGGGCCGAGCCGGCTGTGGGCGGGCTCGTCCTGACCAGCCGGGACATCACCGAGCGCACGGTCCTGGAACGGGCGTTGCAGCACCAGGCACAGCACGATGCGCTGACCGGGCTGCCGAACCGGCTGCTGCTGGCGGACCGCTTCGCCCAGGCGCTCGCCCCCGCGGCCCAGGTGGACTCCCCCACCGGGCTGCTGCTGATCGACCTGGACCGGTTCAAGGACATCAACGACAGCCTGGGCCACCACGTGGGTGACGCCGTGCTGATGCAGGTCGCTGGGCGGCTCACCGCGACGCTGCGCGACACCGATACCGTCGCCCGGCTCGGCGGTGACGAGTTCGCTGTCCTGTTGCCTCAGGTCGACGGGATGCCTGGGGCACTGGTGGCCGCCGAGAAGATCCGGACGGCCCTGGAGCCGCCGTTCAACGTCGGCGGCATCGAGCTGAGCGTGGAGGCCAGCATCGGCGCTGTGACCTCCGACCGGCACGGCACCGACGGCGTCGAGCTCCTGCAACGCGCCGACATCGCGATGTACGCCGCCAAGCGCAAAGGCGCCGTGCCGTCGCCTTCAGCCCCGCCGACCAGACCAGCAGCTCCGCCCGGCTGTCGCTGCTCGGCGAACTGCGCGGCGCCCTGACTGCCGGTGAGCTCGTCCTGCACTACCAGCCCAAGATCGGTCTCGTCGACGGCGAGTTGTGCGGCGTAGAGGCGCTCGTGCGCTGGCAGCACCCCCGGCTCGGGCTGCTGCCCCCGGCTGAGTTCCTGCCGGCCGCCGAGCACACCGGGTTGATCAACCCGCTCACCCGGTACGTCCTGGACACGGCACTGGCCCAGGGGCGGCGGTGGATCGACGAAGGCTGGCCCCTGTGCATCGCGGTGAACCTCTCCGCCCGGAACCTGCTCCAGGACGACCTCGCGGACCAGGTCGCCGAGGTGCTCACGCGGCACGGCGTACCAGCCGCACTACTGCAGCTCGAGCTCACCGAAAGTGCGATCATGGTCGAACCGGATCGGGCCCGGGAACGCCTCGGCCAACTCGCCGCGCTCGGTGTGCAGATCTCCCTCGACGACTTCGGCGCCGGCTACACCAGCCTCGGCCAACTCAAGGACCTGCCCGTCAGCCAGCTCAAGGTCGACCGATCGTTCATCGCCGCCATGGGCCAGGACCCGAGCAGCGCCCTGATCGTGCAGAGCATCGTCGACCTGGGCCACCACCTCGGTCTGACGACCATCGCCGAAGGAGTCGAGACGGCCGCTGACCTCGAAGCTCTGCGCCGGTACGGCTGCGATGCCGCCCAGGGCTACTACCTGTCCCGACCCGTTCCGGCGGCAGCCCTGGACCGGTGGCGCTCCTCGCAACCGCCCGCACAGCGCGGCGAGCCCAGGCCGGCGGGAAGGAGCGTCGTCGCCCACTGAGCAGCAGCAGCAGCTGCGGCCTGCGCCTGGCCCGCCGGACATTCATTCACGCGGACGGCTTCCCCAACATGTGTGTCCGAGGGAGACTGAACGGGTGCTTGAGCTCTCCTACTCCGAGTCAATCTTCGTCGCCCGGCCGCCGGCGGATCTGTACGACATGATCGCCGACGTGTCCCGCATGGGGGAGTGGAGCCCCATCTGCCGAGCGTGCTGGTGGGATGACGGGGACGGCCCGCGGATCGGCGGCCGGTTCACCGGCCGCAACGAGACGGCGGACCGGACGTGGGAGACGTGTTCGGAGGTCATCGCGGCTGAGCCGGGGCGCGAGTTCGCCTTCGTCGTCGGTGAGTCCCTGGTGCGCTGGGGCTACACGTTCTCGCCAGCCGAGGGGGGAACCCAGCTCACCGAGTCGTGGGAGTTTCTTCCCGCTGGCATCGCCGTGTTCAAGCAGCGGTACGGCGACGACGCCGAGGCGCAGATCGCCGACCGTACGCAGGCTGCCCACGGCGGCATCCCGGTGACCCTGGCAGCCATCAAGAGGGCAGCCGAAACCGCGTGAGCTGCTGAGCTCGCGCTGTGCAGGTTCCGCTACTAATTCGGGTACCGGCGTCAAGAGCTGGTACAGCACGTTGGTCGAGCAGGTACCGCTGCCTTCTGGCCAGCTCGGGGGGTGTGGGCTTCCGGCGGCGACGTCGAGCTGAAAGCCCAGCGGTTGTAGGCCCTGGTGGACGGCCTGCTCGTGCACGGCGTACTGCCTCCAGGACCGGAGTCACAGGCGTTGACGGGCACGTGCTGGACCTCCACTTCAGCAGCTTGCTGCTGCCCGTACCCGCGGGAAGTGCAGGAGGTTGCAGCGACGGCTCGCTGGCCGGCGGCGGGTGCGGCAGGCAGCGCTGGTACTCGTCGGCGTGGCCGCATTTCGGGTCGCGACCTGTCTGGCGGCAGGGTTGTCCGGGCTGACCGGCGGCCGGTGGATTGTGCCGAGCCCGGGGCCGGGGCCGGGGCCGGGGCCGTGTCCGGGTCCGGCTCGGTAGATGAGATCGGCTTTGTGCTGGCGGTTCTCGTTGTCCACAGGTCTTGCCCCTGGCTCCGCGTTGCTGTAGGCTAGAACATACGTTCGAATAAGGAATGGGGTCCTGGTGGAGTGCTTGTCCGCACCGTTACGCGCCTTGGCCGAGGCGGTCGATCTGCTGGCCGCGCAGTCCGCGGTGGAGCTGCCGGGGGCGCAGGCGTTGGCCGAGACGGCGGTGTTGCTGCGCCTGGTGCAGCGGTTGCAGCTCG
>JAABUT010000998.1_pt1 | contig 36211 bp, 22 predicted proteins | sample 5559281 | NCBI WGS metagenome assembly JAABUT01 (sample SAMN10711880, study PRJNA513359) | rock metagenome | isolation source: Antarctica rocks | place: Antarctica: Victoria Land, Ricker Hills nord | collected 2016-01-04 | reverse complement strand
GGTATGGGAGCGACTGCGATGGTGAATGCTGCGATGCCGGAACGTACGGACTGCGTTGGCGGGCGGAACACCGCAGGGCGATGCGCCCCTCGCCCCCGCAATCGTCGCGACAAGGGGCCGTCAAAGCGAGTACGTACACAGGCCATATCCTTATCTTGATGCCTATGGGCAATTCAAGCATCACCCCTACGCAGGCATTCGCACCGCTGGTCATCGCGAACTGCGTCACTCCGATCCTACTCGTTCCATCACGACGACGGGAATCTGCCGGGTCGTCTTCCTCTGGTACTCGGCGAAACCGGGCATCTGCGCCGCCTGTTGATCGTACAACCGCTGGCGCTCCGCGCCCTCGGCAACCGAGGCCCGCACCGAGAAAGTCTCGCTGCCCGTCTCGACGGTCACCGTCGGGTTGGCGACGAGGTTATGATACCAGTCTGGGTTGGTCGGCGCGCCCGCCTTCGAGGCGAGGACGACCATGCGGTCGCCGTCAGTGGTGTAGACCAGCGGCGCGATGCGGGGCTGGCCGCTCTTCGCGCCAGTCGTCGTCAGCAGGATCAGCGGCGCGCCCTCGAATGGTGGGCCGACCTTAGCTGCCGTTCGCGCGGAACTCCGCGATCACCTTCTCGTTGAAGTCGTTGTTGCTCGCCATGGTTTTTCCTTTCCTTAAGGGTCAGCGTCCCACGTAAGGATAGCGGATGGGACAGAGTGGGGGCAACAGGGGGACCCTAACCCCCGGCCCCTATCCCGCGAGGAAGGGGAGGGGAAGTCCCTGAAGTACCGAGGCGTATGAGGAACGCCTCGGTACGCGATGAGTCACCCCTTCCCACGCTGAAGGACGGAAGGGGCTGGGGGGTTAGGATTCCCCCGCCCGGAAAACCGAACACCCGTTCTCCGCCATGCCCCATTCAGGTGCGAACGTACGCACTTTCCCCGATTCGCAAAATACGGTATACTACGAGTGCAAAGTACTGAGTACTGAGCCATGAGTAATGGGAAGCGCGTCACGACGCATCGTACCCCCACTTAGCCCTCAGTCCTCGACCCTGAATTCACCGGAGGGAACGGCATGGTAGACAGCAACGAGCGGGGTCTTGTCCGCTTCGTGAACATTGATAGCGAAATGCGCAACTCGTACCGCGATTACGCGATGAGCGTGATCGTGTCGCGCGCGCTGCCGGACGCCCGTGACGGGCTGAAGCCGGTGCAGCGGCGCATCCTGTACGCGATGTATCAGATGGGCCTGCGTGCGGACTCGCGGCACCGCAAGTGCGCCGGTGTCGTCGGCGAGGTGATGAAGAACTTCCACCCGCACAGCGACACCGCGCTCTACGACGCGCTCGCCCGCATGGCGCAGGATTTCTCCCTGCGTTACCCGCTGATCGACGGGCAGGGCAACTTTGGCTCCGTCGATGGCGACCCGCCCGCCGCGATGCGGTACACCGAGGCGAAACTGGCGCTGATCGCCGAGGAGATGCTGCGGGACATCTCCAAGGATACCGTCGATTTCGAGGACAACTACGACGGCGAGATGAAGGAGCCGAAGAAGGTCCTCCCGGCGCGCATCCCGAACCTCCTGCTCAACGGCTCGACGGGCATCGCCGTTGGCATGGCGACGAACATCCCGCCGCACAACCTGAATGAGCTGTGCGACGTGATCATCTATCAGATCGACAACCCGGAGTGCACCCTCACCGATCTGATCGAGCGGCTGCCGGGGCCGGACTTCCCAACCGGCGGCATCATCCTCGGTCGCGAGGGCATCCGACAGGCGTACTCCACCGGCAATGGCCGCGTCGTCGTGCGCGCGAAGGCGTACATCGAGGAGGGCCGCGCCAACCGCTACCAGATCATCGTCACCGAACTGCCGTACGCGGTGAACAAGGCGACCCTGATCGAGAAGATCGCCCACCTCGTCAAGGACGGCAAGATCGACGGCATCAGCGACCTGCGCGACGAGTCCGACCGCTCCGGGATGCGCATGGTGATCGAGTTGAAGCGGGACGCGCAGCCGATGAAGGTGCTGAACAACCTCTTCAAGCACACCGCCCTGCAGACGACCTTCGGCGTCAACATGATCGCGCTGGTGGACGGCGGCACGCAGCCGCACACCCTGACCCTCAAGCGCGCCCTCACCGAGTTCATCGAGCACCGTAAGGTTGTCATCCGGCGGCGCACCGAGTACGACCTGCGCAAGGCGCGCGAGCGGGCGCATGTGTTGGAGGGCCTCAAGATCGCCCTTGACCACCTCGACGAGGTGATCGCGACGATCCGCAAGTCCCAGACGACCGAGACGGCGCGCAAGAACCTGCGGACGAACTTCAAGTTGTCCGAGGTGCAGGCGCAGGCGATCCTCGACCTCCGCCTCGCCCGCCTCGCCGCGTTGGAGCGCCGGAAGATCGAGGAGGAGTACCGCGAGGTCCTCAAGGCGATCAGGGACTTCGAGGACATCCTCTCCCGCCCCGAGCGCGTGCTGACGATCATCAAGGCCGACCTCGCGGACCTCAAGGAGAAGTTCGGCGACGAGCGACGCACCGAAATCCGCGCCGAGGCGAACGGCGACCTCAGCGAGGAGGACCTGATCCCCGATGTCGATGTCGTCGTCACGCTGACTAAGTCCGGCTACATCAAGCGCATCCCCGGCGACACCTACCGCACGCAGCATCGCGGCGGGCGCGGTATCACCGGCGTCAAGCCGAAGGAAGAAGATAAGGTCGAGCACATCCTCCATTGCAGCACGATGGACTCGCTCCTCTTCTTCACTGATCGCGGCAAGACGTTCCAGATCAAGGTGCACGAACTACCCGACGCCTCGCGCACCGCGAAGGGTGTGCCGATCATCCAGCTCATCAACATCCAGCAGGACGAGACGGTGACGACGCTGCTCGCGGTCGGCGACTACGCCTCATCGGAATACCTGACGATGGTCACGAAGAACGGGCGCATCAAGCGCACCGAACTGCGGGCGTTCGCCTCCGTCCGTTCCTCCGGCCTGATCGCGCTCGGCCTCGATGAGGGCGACGAACTCCGCTGGGTTAAGGTGACGAGCGGCGAGGATCAGATGATCCTCGTCACCCGCAAGGGCATGGCGATCCGGTTCAACGAGTCGGACGTCCGCTCGATGGGCCGCACCGCCGCCGGTGTCCACGCTATCTCGCTGCGCAAGGACGACTCGCTCGTCTCGGCGGACTCGATCCACGTCGCGGATGTGAAGCACATCTGCCTCTTCGTCATCGCGGAGAGCGGTCTGGGCAAGCGCACTCGCGTCTCCGACTTCCCGGTGCAGAAGCGCGCCGGTCTCGGCGTCATCGCGATGCGCGTCATCCCGCGCACGGGCGATCTCGTCGTCGCCAATGTCGTCGAGGACACGGACGAACTGATCTTCGTCTCCGCGAACGGCATTGTGATGCGGACAAAGGTTGAGGCGATCCGCGCCATTGGCCGCGCCACGCAGGGCGTCATGGTGATGCGGATGGACGATGGCGACCGCGTCGCCTCATTCGCCCGCGTGCCGCAGGGCGCGGACGACAATGGCATCGTCACCGGCCTCGTGGACACGCCGGACGCCGCACCGGAAAGCGCTGCCCCAACCAAGCGGCGCGCCACCCGGTCCGCCCTGCCGGAACTCGTCCCCGCCGATGGTGACGGTGACTAGAAACCGAAACCGGGGATGAACCGCATCTGCCCAGAGGGCACCCGGCAGAGGACGTAGAGAGACGCAGAGAGGGGATTGAACCACGAATACTGCCCAGAGGGCACCCGGAAGGACACGAAGATGGGAAAGAGCGTCTCTTTTTTCCTTCTCTTTCCTTCGCGCTCTTCGCGCCTTCGTGGTTTATCCCTCTCCTCTGCCGGGCGCCCTCTGGGCAGATGCGGTTCATTCCCGGCTTCTCCCTGCTGCCCCGAGAGAAGGATGGTTTGAGAAATGAGTATGCCCACCGTCCCGACGCTTCCCGCCGATGAGGTGGGGAGCGTTGCGGTCTCCCACGCCGGCGACATCCTGCGCGTCGGGCTGGCGCAGGTGCGCCCGCACCTCGGCGACCTCGACGCGAACATCGCCACGCACAAGCGGGTGATCGCGGAGGCGCGGGCGGCGGGGGCCGATCTCTGCGTCTTCCCCGAACTCGCGCTGACTGGCTACTTCCTGCGCGATCTCGTGCCCGACGTCGCGCTCCTCGCGCACGATGACCGCCTGCGCGCCCTCTCCGACCTCGCGGGGCCGATGGACCTCGTGCTCTCATTCGTCGAGGAGGATGCGCGGGGCCGCTACTACATCGCCGCCGCCTATTGGAGCGGGGGCGAGTGCGTCCATGTCCACCGCAAGGTCTACCTGCCGACGTACGGCTTCTTCGACGATGGCCGGTTCTTCGCGCGCGGCGAGAGCGTGCGGGCCTTCGACACGCGGTTCGGTCGCGTCGGGATGCTCATCTGTGAGGACTTCTGGCACATGAGCACGCCGTACCTGCTCTGGATGGATGGCGCGGACATCTTGCTCTTCTGCAACAACCATCCGGGCCGGGGCATGGACAGCCGCACCGGCGACGTCGCCTCGATCGAGTACGTCAGCGCGCTCTGCCGCTCCTACGCGGGCAGCATGACGGTACCCATCGTTCAGTGCAACCGCGTCGGGTGGGAGGACGGCATCAACTTCTGGGGTGGCAGTTTCGTCGTGGACGCGGGCGGTGTCGAACTCAATCGCGGCCCCGCGATGGAGGAGGCCCTCGTGATCGCGGCGATCGACCGCTCCGAGACGCGCCGCCGCCGCATCGCCTTCCCCTCCCTCCGCGACGAACGCCCCGACCTCGTCCAACGCGAACTCGGCCGCATCCTCGGCAACCAGTAATCATGCGCCTGCCGGCCGATTGCTAATCAAATACAATCGCAAATATTTTTCCCGAAGAGATTCCGCGTCGCAAAAGCGAAATGTTTCTTAAACGCTGCTCACGTCTTGACATCAGTATAGTAACCGGTATACTTCTGCACCATTGCATGTGAATGGCAGATTATCGGGCGATGGAGATAGCGGGTGGGGCTTTTTGGCAGCGGCGGAGGGTATTTCTTGTCCCATCGGACGACATCCGCTGGACAGTGGTGGAGACGATGCTCCGGGCGATGGCGGATGTCGCAGTTATCGGCAAGGTGACGAACGTCGCTGACGCCAGAGAAGAGATCGCAAAACTTCACCCTGATGCCGTGATCGCGGCGGGGATCGTGGGTGGCGAATCGGCGCAGACCTTCCTCACTGAGATGCGGCACATCTGCGGCCCAACGACGCGCCTCGTCGTTCTCGCCACTGACTACGATCCCGCAGATGTGCTGCCGTTCGCGAGGATCCGGATCGCGGCCTACTACTTGTGGGAAGACCTCACCTGCGACACGCTCGATTGCTGCCTTAGAACCGTGCTCATGAGCTCGATGTTCGTCGGTAGCCCGGCAGTCATGGAAGCGCTAGTGGATCATGCTACATATAAATGGACATCAGTGAGGCGCAGGAAGTGCGAGTAGGCGGGATAATCTCGGTTTGCAGGAGCATCAGTTATTTGCGGCATGACCCACTAGGGCACGGGGCACGCCCACTAACCCACTGAGTGGCCATTTTCGTCTTTTCTGATGGCGCGGTATACTCGCGGTGTGAGGACTGCACGGGCGATATCCCCCACACCGACGATGGAGCCAGCGGCGCGAACGCAGCGCCCGTTCCGGCATGCCGCGTGGCGGACAATGCAAACGCGCGCCATGCGAATTTCCCTACTGATCCTCGCGTATGCCCTGATCGCCATTGCGCTGACGTGGCCGCTCGCCGCGCATCTCAACCGTGGCGTCACCTCGGCGGTCGATCCCGTCGATAGCATCTGGCGCATCGGCTGGGGGCAGTATCAGTTGCTCCACCACCCGCTGCATCTGTTCAATGGCAACACCTTCTACCCATTCCCGGATTCGTACCTCTTCGATGAACTCGTCCTCGGCGCGGCAGTGCTGACGTTACCGCTCGCGGTCGTTGGCCTCGCCCCGCTGGCGATCTACAACCTCGGCGTGCTGCTGTCGCTGCTACTCAGCGCCCTCGCGATGTACGCCCTCGCGCGGCGGTTCAGCGCGGTGCGTGTCGCCGCATTCATCGCGGGGACGATCTACGCCTTCGCGCCGATGCACCTCGACCGGATCGGGCACATCGGTCTGCTCTCGGCGCAGTGGTTCCCGCTGATCCTGCTCTTCCTCGACCGCGTCGTCGAACGACCGCGCTGGCGCGACACCACCGCGCTCACCGTCTGCCTCGTGATGCAGGTGATCTCGTCGCAGTATTACGCGATCTATTTGCTGCTGCTCGTCCCGCTCTTCATCGTCGTGGTGCTGGTGCGCCGCCCGGCGATGCGGCGGCGCGCCGTGTGGGGCCATCTCCTGCTCGCGGGCGCGATTGCCGCCGCGACGGTCGCGCCGCTTGTCGTCGGCTATCGGCGCGTGCAGACAGATTACGCGGTCGAGCGTACGTACGGGCAGACGACCTACTACGCCGCCACGATCACGAATTATCTGACGGCGGACGGACAGAACCTCCTCTGGGGCCGATTCACCGCCCCCTTCCGCGCGCAGGGGAGTTACACTTTCGAGCGCAATATGTTCCCTGGCCTGCTCGCGCTTGCGTTCGCCGGGATCGGTCTTTGGGTCGGTCGCCGCCACGCATGGGAGCAATTCCTCGCGGCGCTCGTCGTCATCAGCGGCATCCTCGCGCTTGGCCCCGAGTTGCGGCTGACGCCGGAGGCGAAATCGCTTCTTTTCCGCCATCTCCCGTATGGGGTGCTCTACTGGCACCTCCCCGGCTTCGATTCGATGCGCGTCCCAGCGCGCTTCGGCACGCTCTTCCTGCTCGGTATCGCGGGCCTCGCGGCCACCGGCGCGGGCGCACTGTTGCGACACCTCGCGGTGGCCCGCATTCCGCGTGTGCGCTCGCCGCATCTCATGCCTGTCGCGGCAAGCGCGCTGCTCCTCGTTGGGTTCGGCGCGGAGTACGCGAACCACCCGTTGCGCCTCCTCCCGCTCGAAAGCGGCGCGGCAATACCGCCCGAGTATCGCTGGCTCAGGGAACAGCCGGACGCGCGCGTGATCGAGTTGCCGCTCGTCATCCCCGATCACGACCGCGAGCAATCTATCGCCGTGCGCGAGCAGTACTTCTCCCTCGCGCACCATCACCCGCTGGTCAACGGCAACGCGAATGTGCTCCCAAAGGGGTACAAGGCGCTCGTGCTGGAGATGAAGCACTTCCCGTCCGAACGCGCGGTCTCAATCCTCCAGGGCCTGAGCATCACCCATGTCGTCGTCCACTACGACCAGATGAATGCGGCGGGGCAGGCGACCGTCCGCGAGCGTTTCACGCGCGGCTTGGACAGCCTGACGCCCGCCGCCCAATTCGGCGACACGTCCGTGTACACCGTCGGGCGATCGGCGCACCTCGACACGCTGCCCGGCTTGATTCCGCCGGGCGCGACGATCCGCCTCTCGCGCGCGGACCCGCTCGGCACCGGCGCATACATGGGGATGCTCGGCTACGTCCTGCGCGATCACCCGCTCTACGCCCGGTTGCGCGTCGATTTCGGTGAGCATTACGTGGGCGAGCCGGACGAGACGATACGCTACGATTACGGCATTTTCTATCCGCAGGAAGACCCCACGCGCGAGGGGTTCCCCGGCGCGGAGCTGATCTGGCAGGATTCCGTGGTGCGCGTCTACCGGCAGCGCCCCGCATAATACGGCCACAACGCAGGGCAACCGGTGCAAAAATGCGCTAGTGCCGGAAATGCCGCCGACCCGTGACCACCATCGCCACATGCGCCGCGTCCGCCGCCGAGACGCTTTCGGCGTCTCGCACGGAGCCGCCGGGGTGCGCGATCGCGGTAACACCCGCCGCGACGCACGCCTCGACCGTGTCCGCGAACGGGAAGAAGGCGTCCGACGCCATCACGCTCCCGGAAGCCGCAGCGCCCGCCTTGGCAACCGCGATCCGCGCGGCGTCGATGCGACTCGGCTGCCCGCCGCCGATCCCGACCGTCGCGAAGTCCTTCGCGAGCACGATGCTGTTCGACTTGACGTGCCGCGCCGCGCGCCACGCGAAGCGCAATTGGTCGAGTTCCGCTGCCGTCGGTTGACGTTGCGAGACCACCCGCCATGTGGCAGGGTCGTCGATCACCGTATCGAGCGTCTGCAACAGGAAGCCGCCCTGCACGGAGCGCACTTCCCAGTCGTGCCCCGCCGCTGATGGCGTGCCCATCGCGAGCAGACGCACATTCTTCCGGCGGGTAAAGGCCGCGCGCGCCTCCTCATCGAACGATGGTGCGAGCACGACCTCGACGAATAACTCGGCGATTGCTTCCGCGACGGCGGCGGTCGCGGGCACCGTTAGGGCGATCACGCCACCGAATGCGGAGAGCGGATCGGATGCGTACGCGCGCCGGAACGCCTGCTCCGCGTCATCGGCGACCGCGATGCCGCAGGGGATATTGTGCTTGACGATCACGCACACCGGTCGGCCCCAGCTGAGGAAGTCTGACGCCGCCGCCCACGCGCCGTCCGCGTCGAGGATGTTGTTGTACGAGAGTTCCTTGCCCGCCAGCTGCGTCGCGCCGAGCAACCCTCGCGGCGCGCGGCCCGGCTCGTACGCGCGGTAGAGCGCGGCGGACTGGTGCGGGTTCTCACCGTACCGCATCGGCTGGTGCAGCGCGCCCGCGACGCTGAACTCGGCAGGGAACGGCGCATCGGGCGCGCCGTCATTGCCCCGCAGATAGGCCGCAATCGTCGTGTCGTACGCGGCGACATGCGCGAACGCCTTCGCGGCGAGCGCCCGCCGCTCGGTCACGGATACGGTACTGGCGCGAAGCAGATCGAGGACGCGCGCGTAATCATCCGGCTCCGTCACGATGAGCACGGAGGGGTAATTTTTCGCCGCCGCGCGCACGAGCGTCGGGCCACCAATGTCGATCTGCTCCAACGCCTCCGCCACGTCGACTGAGGGGGCAGCAACTGTCCGCACGAACGGATACAGGTTCGAGACAACCATGTCAATCGGCCCGATCCCGTGCTCCCGCAGCGTCGCCATGTCGTCCGCGTTGTCGCGACGCGCCAGCACCCCGCCGTGCACGGCGGGGTGCAGCGTCTTCACGCGCCCACCGAGGATTTCGGGGAAGCCCGTCACCGCCGCGATGCCGACGACCGGTACGCCCGCATCGGTCAATGCGCGCTCGGTGTTGCCGGTTGAGACCAACTCCCAGCCGAGCGCGACCAGCCCTTGCGCGAACGCCACCAGCCCTGTCTTGTCGTAGACACTCAAAATCGCCCGCATCGTTCCCCCGCTTTCGCGATGAGTGCGACCAACCGCGTCTTCTGGCTGCGCCGTGGAATGATGACAAACCGCCGCGCCACACACCACGAGGTTGGTGCGGCCCAGGCGAGCGGCCTTCAAAATCGCGCGGTGGCTTCCCCGTGGTCGCCCACGTATGTTCGCCAGTTGCCACCACGAACCGTCAAATCTCACTACGCGCGACTATACCACGCCCCCAAACGCCGCAACAAGCGGGAATCGTCCGAAGGCAATTTCTCTACGGTTCCCCACTCCGCCTCTAGACCCCGGTATACTGTCCCTATGGCAGTCGCGCAGACCGTGGAGCGAACATCGGCGTCCGTTCGGCGTCTCCTGTACGGGGCGATCCGCCGAGTTGTCGCGTCGCATGGTGCGGTGTTCGTGGGTTTTGTCGTGCTAGCGGCATTCTGGCTGCGCCCGCTGACCTGGCATATGGCGAACCATATCACCGGGCCGGGCGATCCGCTGACGACGGCATGGCGCGTCGTCTGGCCCGCGCAGTGGCTGATCGAACGCCCCGCGCCATTCTGGCAAACGAATATCCTCTACCCCGCGACCAATGTCTTCGCGCGCGATGAACTGACGCTCGGTGAATCGCTCTTCGCCGGGCCGCTCTACATCGTCACACATAACGCACTGCTCGCGTACAACCTCACACTGCTCCTGACGCTCGCGCTCTCCGGCTTCTTCATGTATTGCCTCGCGTGGCATTGCGTCCGCAGTCGCACGGCGGGCGTCATCGCGGGGATCATCTTCGCGTTCGCGCCCTATCACCTCGCGCAGATCGATCATGCGGGGCTGCTCGCGGTGCAGTGGCTCCCGCTCGTTGTGCTCTTCGCGGATCGCGTGCGCATCACGCGGTCGTGGCGCGACGGCGCGCTGCTCGGTGGGTGCGCTCTTTTGCAGGCGCTCTCGGCGGGCTACTATGCGTACTGGACCGCTGCCGTGGTCGTCGTCTACCTGGGGTATGTCGCGTTATTCATGCGGAACCGCATTTCGCTCGCCGGTCTGCGAATCATCGCAACATCTCTGCTCATTGCGGTCGCCGCGCTCATCCCCATCGTTCTCCCCTTCTGGCGCGTGGCGCGGGCGGATGGGTTCGCACGCCCCATGCGGGAAGTGGAATATTGGTCGGCTCGGCCGCAAACGTGGCTCGCGGCGACGCCGGACAACCTCCTCTACAGCCAACTCGTGCGCGACCATGCGTGGACAGGGTCAAGGGAATTGTATCTTTTTCCGGGCGCCGTCGCGATTGTTCTCAGTGTTGTCGCGGTCTGCTCGCGGAAAAGCGGCTCGTGGCGATGGTTCGGTCTCGCGCTGGCGGTTCTCGGGTTCGTGCTATCGCTCGGCCCCGTGCTCCATCTCGCGCGCCGCGATCAGGGGTGGATTCCGCTTCCGTACGGTCTGCTCTATCGTTTCATCCCCGGTGGCGACGCCCTCCGCGCGCCCGTCCGCGCTGCACCAATCGCGATGCTCGGCATCGCCCTTCTCGCCGCAGTTGGATGGGACGAGTGTGCCAAATTTGTCCAAACCCATCGTGTAGCTGCCAACGTCACGCCGATTGTCGCGTCCGTGCTGTGCATCCTCTTACTCGGTGAGTACGCAACGGCTCCGCTGCACATCGTCGCCGTGCCGCAACTCAGGGCGGGCGATCAGAGCGTCGCTCGCTGGTTGCGGGAGCAGCCACCCTCGGTCGTCGCGGTGCTCCCCGATGTGCACGCACCGGTGATGATGGCGCTCGCGACGGCGAACCGGCATCGCTTCGTCAATGGCGACGCCGAGATTCTGCCCACCGTGACCCGCGCGCTCTTCGACGATCTCCGGACATTCCCCTCAGCTACAAGCGTTGCGGCGCTGGAGACCGTCGGGGTTGATTTCGTCGTGCTCGACCGGTTCGGGTACACCGATACCGCGTGGGCCGAACTCCCGGCGCGTATTGGGGCGTCCGCGCCCATGTGGGTTCGGGTCGCGACGCTCACGGATGCGATTGTCTATCGTGTAGTACGAGCATAGATTGGCAGGCTAAAGCCCTCCATCACTGATGCTTCTCTGGTCTATGCGCCAGTCACGCCGCTGATCTGGACTGCGGGACTATCGCCGCGCGGGATGACTGCTCCGATATTTCGCGCGTCGGGCACGGCATCGTTAAATGCGACGGTGTTTTCCGCCGCGACAATCGCGACCATGCCGATACCCATATTAAAGACGCGGTACATCTCGGCATCCGCGACATGGGTGGCGCGCTGGATCGCCCCGAAAATCGGTGGCACGTCCCAGTGGGCGGGGTCGATGCGCACCGCCAGAGCGGGCGGCAGCACGCGCGGCACATTGTCGATGAGGCCACCGCCGGTGATGTGCGCGAGCGCGGCGATGTTCCCCGCCTCCACCACCGGCAGGAGTGCGGCGGCGTACGACCGGTGCGGCGTGAGCAATGCCGCACCGAGCGTTTCCAACAGGCCGTTGGGCATCTCCGAGAGCCGTTGCCGAACGGTTCCAGGCGAACCGTCGAGCGCGAACGCGCGCCGTGCGAGCGAGTAGCCATTGGTGTGCAACCCAACGGACGGCAGACCGAAAACGACATCGCCCGCGTTCACCCCGCGACCGTCGATGATCTTACCCCGCGCGACGCTGCCGATGATGCACCCCGCGAGGTCGTAATCGCCCGCCGCGTAGATGCCCGGCAACTCCGCCGTCTCGCCACCGAGCAGCGCCATGCCGTGCGCGCCGCACGCATCCGCGACACCGCCGATCACCGCCGTGATGAGGTCCACGTCGCTCGCACCAACCGCGAGGTAATCGAGGAAAAAGATCGGGCGCGCGCCGCAACAAAGAATGTCGTTGACGCAGTGGTGAACGATGTCGCGCCCGATGCCCGCGTGCGCCTCCGGCGTCCCCAGCGCAATCGCCAGTTTCAACTTCGTGCCGACGCTGTCGATCGACGCGACGAGCGCGGTGTCACCGGCACCCGGCAGCGCGTACAACCCGCCGAAGTGGCCGATATCCGCGAGGACGTTCGGGCCATGAGTGGCGCGAATCTTCGCACCGAGCGCGGCGAGCGCCCGCTGCTTCGCGTCAATATCGACGCCCGCACCCGCGTACGCGCTCTCGCTGCGGCTAGTCATGCTGCTGATGCGGCTCCTGGGGTGCGTCGGACTGCTCGCCTTGCGACGTGCCGGGCCAGAGGACGTAGGCGTTCACGGCCTGGAGGAGTTCCCCGCGCGCGCGGCGAGTCAGGAGACGCAGCCGCCCAAGATTTGCGTCGGGCCGCGCGAGGACGAGCAACGCCACGTCCGGGTCGAGCGGCGTCAGCAGGACGAGGCCGTGCTCGAATTCGAGCGTCGTCTGCGTGATCCCGCCGCGCTCCAACTCGCGCCCAAGCGCCTCACCGACGAGCAGCCCGCTCGCGGAGACCGCACCGACAGCTTCGCTGTCGATGCCTTCGCCCGCGCTCGACGCGAGCAGCAGGCCGTCGTTGCCGACGACCGCCGCGAGGTCGATGCCGTCAATATCGCGTAGTTGCTGAATTAATTCGTTCAGGCGCGTTCCCGCCACATCGCTGGATTGCATACCGCACCACCCGCCCTTCCGTATCGCATCTTTCCATCCCGTCACGCGGGCGAGTATAGCCGATTACGTGGACGGTACAAGCGGGCCGGAGGGATGCCCACCCCCTGCCCCCTCCCGGAGCGGGAGGGGGTTCTGAATCGTTCCGGCTCCCCTCTCCGCATCGGGGAGGAGTTGAGGGAGGGGTTCCCCTACCGCGCCGCCACTACGAAGGGCGCGAGCCGGGCGACATCGTGTTGCGGGATGAGGCCCTCGACGGTGATGCCACGCTCGGTGTATTCGACCGATGCGACCCGCCCATGCCGGTGAAACCGGTCAACGAGCGCCGAGTGATCGTACGGGATGCAGACCGTCATCTGCGCCATCTGATTCGTCAGCGTCTCCTCGATCTTCGTCAGGAGCATGTCCAGCCCCTGCCCGGTGATCGCGGAGACGGGCACGTACTCATCGGGCAATTCGAGCGCCCGCCGCATCTCGTCCGGCACCTCGCCACCGAGCGCGTCCACCTTGTTGAGCGCGACGACCGTCGGCTTGTCGCTCACCTTCAGGTCGGCAAGCACCTTGCGGACGGTCTCGGCCTGCTCCTCAGCGTTCGGGTGGGTGAGGTCCACGACGTGCACGAGCACATCCCCCTCGCTGATCTCTTCCAACGTCGCGCGGAACGCCGCCACCAGTTGCGTCGGCAGGTGCTGAATGAAGCCCACGGTGTCGGTAAGCAACGCCTCCCGACCGCTCGGCAGCCCGATCCGGCGCGTCGTCGGGTCGAGCGTCGCGAAGAGTTTGTCCTCCGTGAGTACGGACGCATCGGTCAGTTGATTGAGCAGGGTCGATTTGCCGGCATTCGTATAGCCGACGAGCGCGATGATCGGGATGCCGGCCTTGCGACGCTGGCGGCGGTACTGGTCGCGGTGCATATGCACCTCGGCCAACTCCTCCTTCAACGCAGAGACGCGCTCCTGCGCCCGCCGTCGGTCAACCTCCAGCTGCGTCTCGCCGGGGCCGCGCAGCCCAACACCGCCCATCGTCTGGCGCGAAAGGTGCGTCCACATCCGCGTGAAGCGGTTCATCCGGTATTCAAGTTGCGCGAGTTCGACCTGCAAGCGCCCCTCGTGCGTCTGCGCGCGGTGCGCGAAGATGTCGAGAATGAGCGCCGTGCGGTCGATCACCTTCACATCGAGCGTGTCTTCGAGTTTGCGCAGTTGGGTTGGCGACAGTTCCTCATCGACAATGACTACGTCGTACTGGAGATCATCGCGAGACGCTTTCAGTTCCTCGACCTTCCCCTTGCCCAGGTAGGATATGGGGTTCGGGTGGGGGAGGTTCTGCGTCACGGACCCGACGACCTCAAGGTTCGCCGTCTCGGCGAGCCGCGCGAGTTCTTCGAGGGAGTCGTCCGTGGACCAGCCATTCTCGTTCCAGCGAACCGCCGCGAGCATCGCGCGTTCGGTCGGGGGTTTCGTGGGGTGCAGTTCATTGGGAATAGGGGTACCCTCCTGAGGGTGGTCGCCGCGCACATTCGCGTGGGTGTTCCGTTCATTATAGCAGGAACTGCCCCACCGCACGCGCGGCAGCATCGTTCAGCGTTTCCGTGTGTTGCGCATCGAGCCAGACAATCGACGGGTCGCGGCGCAGCCACGTCAACTGATGTCGCGCGTAGCGATGGGTCGCCTGCTTGATTCGCTCGCCCATCATGTTAAACGTCACACCGCCCGCCAGATATTCCACCACCTGCGCATACCCGATGCCACTCATCGCGGGTAGCGTGGGCGCGTATCCCGCCGCGAGCAACGCCGCGACTTCGGCCACAAGCCCATGCTCAACCATCCAATCAACGCGCTGATCGACGCGCGTGTACAAGGTGGCGCGCGGGAGGGAGAGGCCGAGGCGCAGATCGCGGTAGGGCTTCGCCGCCGTGCGGCGTTGCGCGCTGAACGGCTCCCCCGTCGCGCGGATCACCTCCAACGCCCGGATGATCCGGCGCACGTTGGGGCCGGTGCGTTCCGCCGCGATGGGATCGACCGCCACCAACTGCGCGAGGAGGAATTGCGGCCCCTCCGACGCGGCCCGCGCTTCCATCTGTGTGCGAAACGCCGGGTCGGGCGGCACGGCGGGCGGCTCCCAGCCGTCGAGGAGGGCCGTCGTGTACTGCGCGGTGCCGCCGACGAGAAACGGCGTCACACCGCGCGCGTGGATCGCCGCGATTGTCTGTATCGCCTCGGTTTTCCACCGGGCGAGATCGTATGGTGCATCGGGCGTCGTGACATCGATCAGGTGATGCGGCACCCGAGCGCGCTCGTCCGGCGTCGGTTTCGCGGTACCGATCGCCATACCGCGATAGACAAGCCGCGAATCGGCGGAGACGATCTCCCCGCCGAACCGCTCCGCAAGCGTCAGCGCGAGCACGCTCTTCCCCGATGCTGTCGGGCCGAGCACGGCAATCACCGTTGGCCGCTCATCGCTCAGGGCGCCACCTGTCGCCAAAAAAGCCCCTTTCACGCCGCTTGTGCACCTGCCCAGAACGGCATCGGAATGTTCATTGCTTCGTACGTAGAAGGCGACCGCGCGCGGTCGGTATGCTCGTGACCGTGGACATGATGCGTCGTGCCACCGGCACAATTGTATCATGAGCGACGAACGACGAACGATGAGGGGGAGTGACTATGTCCGCAGTAGCAGAACGAATCGGCACGGATGCTCAGGCGAAAGATGTCATCAGTCTGATTAAGAAGACCGGCGTCTCGTTCGTCGATGTCAAGTTCGTTGACCTCTTCGGTGGGTGGCAGCACTTCTCGATCCCGGCGCACAAGTTCGGTGAGGATTGCTTCACGGACGGCATCGGCTTCGATGGCTCGTCGATCCGGGGCTTCCAGAAGATTCACGAGAGCGACATGCTCCTCTTCCCTGATCCATCGACGGCGATTGTTGACCCGGCGTGCAAGGTGCCGACGCTCTCGATCGTCGGCAATGTCTTCGACCCGATCACGCACGAGCCATACACGCGCGACCCGCGCTACGTCGCGCAGAAGGCGGAGGCATACGTCGCCGGTACCGGAATCGCGACGCAGACCTTCTTCGGCCCGGAGGTCGAGTTCTACATCTTCGACGACCTGCGCTTCGGCCAAACCCCGAACAGCGGCTTCTATACCATCGACTCCGAGGAGGGCATCTGGAACAGCGGCAGGAACGGCGGCTCGCCGAACCTCGCCAACCGCCCGCGCGTGAAGGAGGGGTACTTCCCCGTCCCACCGACGGACAGCCAGCAGGACCTGCGCTCGATCATGGCGCAGCGGCTGATGGACGCCGGGATCGATGTTGAGGTGCAGCACCACGAGGTCGGCGGCGCGGGTCAGGCGGAGATCGACTTCCGCTTCGGCACGCTGGTGAACAGCGCGGACACCGTGCAACTGTACAAGTACATCATCCGCAACGTCGCGCACGAATACGGCAAGGTCGCGACCTTCATGCCGAAGCCGATCTTCCAGGAGAACGGCTCCGGGATGCACGTTCATCAGAGCCTCTGGAAGGATGGGAAGAATCTCTTCTACGACCCTAGCGGCTACGCGAACCTCTCGGAGATGGCGCGGTTCTACATCGGCGGCCTCCTGAGGCACGCACCCGCGCTGCTCGCCTTCGCCGCCCCAACGACGAACTCCTTCCGCCGCCTCGTCCCCGGCTACGAAGCGCCGATCAACCTGATGTATTCCCGCCGCAACCGCTCCGCATGCGTCCGCATCCCGGTCTACGGCACGAGCGAGAAGGCCGTGCGCCTCGAACTGCGGATGCCGGACCCGATGGCGAACCCGTATCTCGCCTTCTCCGCGATGCTGATGGCGGGGATCGACGGCATCAAGAATAGGATCGAGCCGCCGACGCCGATCGACGAGGACCTGTACGAGTTGGAGGACGAGCGGAAGGCGCAGATCAAGCAGACACCCGGCTCACTCGGCGAGGTGCTGACCGCGCTCGAGGAGGATCACGCATTCCTGACCGAGGGCGATGTCTTCACGAGCGATCTGATCGAGACGTACATCGACTACAAGCGCGTGAACGAGGTGGATGCCATCGCGCTCCGCCCCCACCCGTACGAGTTCCACCTCTATCACAACGCATAGGCTCCGCCTATCAGCAAGTGCGGGAAGGTGCCAATCCTCCCGCACCTCCCATTAGGCAATGGTACAGACTCTTTTCCGGCGTCTTGACACTATCACTGAATGGTGATATTCCATCGTTACCGATTTCACACACTCGTGGGGGACGGGAACTGCAAACGACGCAACCCGTGTTGAGTGGGACCAGTAGGTGGGTATTCCCCGCCAGCGATCCGGCGGATGGTGGAAGGCCGGAATCGGGGCACGACTCGCCGAAAGCAGCCCAGGAGCGGACGACGCCGACGCGCCAAAAGGGACTCATCGCTCGCGAGAGGATGGGGGCGCGGAGGGTCTGTGGATGGCTGCCACGTTGCGCGTCCTCCAGCCGGCAAGTGGTCGCTCGTGGTAGGCGGGTGGCAACGAGGGTGGTACCGCGGGAGAACGGATCGATTGTCCGGCTCTCGTCCCTCAGCAGGGGCGGGGGCTTGTGCGTTTAACAGGGCCTGCGTTCCTGCACCGGACGTTCACGTCTTGGGGAGGGAACCGTCATGCATCCAGACACACCACGATCCCGGCAGATTCAGCCGTTCCAACCGACCGCACTTGACCCGCTGATCGATGTCGGTACGTACGTCGGCCCGACGGAGCACGACGCCTGCGGCCTTGTCGCGATGGTCGAGCGGCACGGGCACGCGACGCGCGAGAATGTCGTGCGCGTGCTGCGCGCCCTCGCGACGATGCACCACCGCTCCGGCGAGATCGATGGTGAGGGCGATGGCTGCGGCATTCTCACCGACATCCCCCGCGCGCTCTGGGAACTCGACCTCGCCGCACACGCGCACCCCCCGGAACTGGCGACCTCACCGCGCTTTGCGGTCGGCCACTTTTTCGTGCCGCCCGCCGAGCGCGAGCAGACCGAGGCGATCATGGCAGCGGTGGTCGCCGTCATCGCGGAGCGGGGATGCACAATGCTCGTGAGTCGGCCGATACGGGTCGTGCCGGAGGCGCTCGGGCGGCTTGGTCGGCGGGAGGAGCCAAGTTCGTGGCAGATTGCCTTCCTCACGCCGGACGTTGGCTTGACCGCGCGCGACGCATTGCTCTTCGATCTGCAACTGGCCATCGAGGCGCAGACCGCTGCGCTCACCGTCTCATTGAGCGCGGATTCCGTCGTCTACAAGGTGCGCGGCACGGCGCAGGTGCTAACGGCATACTACCCCGACCTGCACGACCCGCTCTTTACCTCCGCGATCAGCATCGGGCACAACCGGTACAGCACGAACACAACGACGGCGTTCGAGCGCGTGCAGCCCTTCTCCCTGCTCGGGCACAACGGTGAGATCAACACGATCTCGAAGTTCCGCACCGAGTCGATGATGCTGCACATCCCGCTCGTCCCCGGTGCGTCGGACTCACAGGATGTGAACCGTACGCTGGAGGGGATGCTCCACCGGTACGGCCTCTCGCTGCGGGAGGCGTTGGAACTGATCTTCCCGCCGATTGTCAACGAGATTAAGCGCGTGCCCGCTGCGATGGCGGATGTGCTGATGTACTTCCGGCAGGCGTGGGGGCCATTCGCGCAAGGCCCCGCCGCGATGGCGATTCGCAGCGGCGACGAACTCGTCGGCACCGTCGATGCACTCGGCTTGCGCCCCCTGTGGCTCTGTGTCGGGCGCGACCGTATCATCTTCTCGTCCGAGAAGGGCGTGATGCCCATCGCGGAGATGGACAGCGACCCGAAACCCCTTGCTCCCGGTGAGAAGATGTCGATTGTGCTCACGCGCGGCGTCGGCGCCGAAGTCGTCACGTACGACGAAATGCAGGTGGACGTCTTCAACCGCGCCCTCGCACGCGGCATCGACGCGACGAACTACCGGCGGTTCCTCGTTTGCCAAAGCCCGGAAGCAGTGGGCAGTGGGCAGTGGGCAGTGGGCAGCGAACAGTGGACTCAGTCCTCTGAATCACGCGGGCGGTTGATCGCCGCGTGGGCGTTCGATGGTGAAGAATTGAAGCTGACCGAGGCGATGGCGGAGAGCGGCAACGAGCGCGTCGGCTCCCTGGGTTACGACGGCCCGCTCGCCGCGCTATCGCAGGAGCGGCAGAATCTCGCGGACTACTTCAAGGAGAGCGTTGCGGTCGTCACGAACCCGTCCATCGACCGCGAGCGCGAGATCGAGCAGTTCTCCACGCGCGTCGTGCTCGGCCCGCGCCCGCCCATCGGCATCGCGGATCACGACCGGAAACTGCCGTGCACGGAACTAATCACGCCCCTCCTGACGGGCGGGTTGCGCCCCGGCGCTGGCAATCACGATGCCCGCCTGACGCTCCACCGCGCCGTGGCGCACGCGATGGGCACGTGGACGCTCGAAGACTTCATGACCTTCGAGGGCGACACGCGCCCCGCTGTGATCGCGATGGCGCAGTGGCCGGGCGAACCACTGCGGGCGGCGATCCACCGCATGGGTGAAGAGGCCGTCGCCGCCGCCGCAAGCGGCACGCCGCTGATCGTCCTCGACGACGAAGGGACGTTGACGCACGGCAACCGCCCGATTGACCCGCTCCTGGCAATCTCCGCCGTCGATACCGCGCTCCGTCGCTCGTCGGGCGGGCCGGATGGCTACGCGCTCCGGCGTGGCGTCGGGCTGGTGATGCGCGCCGCCGGTCTCCGCACGCTGCACGACCTCATGCTGGCGATTGGCATGGGCGCGGACGCGGTCTGCCCGTACCTGCAATGGGAGATCGCGGAGGCCGCCGCGCCGAACGGCCTGGCGAACCTGATCGCGGCGCTCACGAAGGGGATCGAGAAGGTCATCAGCACCATCGGCATCCACGAGGTGCGCGGGTACAGCCGGTTGTTCGCGTCCATCGGCCTGCACGTCGAGGTCGCGCGGCTGTTTGGTGCGGAGAACTACGGTGGCAGCGCCTCCGGTGGCCTGACGTGGGAGCAACTGGAAACGCTCGCGGAGGAGCGCGTACAGATCGCGGCGGGCGCGACGAAGGCGAAGCCGACGCGCGTCGCCCACTTCTACCCGAAGGTCTGGAAGAGCGTCCGCAATGTCGCGGCGGGCTTGGAATCGTACCGCGACTACAGCGCGAAGGTCTCGGCGTTGGAGCACGAGAACCCCGTCACGCTCCGGCATCTGCTCGAATTCCGTTTCCCATTCGTAGGGGCGATTCGTGAATCGCCCTCTTCGGAGCGTCCACACCTTCCCCGTACTGCACTACCATCGCGAGAGGGCGGTTCGAGCACCGCCCCTACGGATGCACAGGCTGAAGCCTATGTCACCGGGATCGATCCGCGCACAGTTGACGCGACCATCGGCGACCATGACTACCCGATTGCCTTCAGCAGCATGTCCTTCGGCTCGCAGGGCGAGACGGCGTTCCGCGCGTACCCAGAGGCGGCGATGCGCCTGAACATCGTCTCGCTCAACGGCGAGGGCGGCGAGATCAAGGACATGATCGGCAAGTACCCGAAGTGGCGCGGGCAGCAGATCGCCTCCGGTCGGTTCGGCGTGAACGCGGAACTGGCGAACTCGTCCAACCTCCTCGAAATCAAGATCGGGCAGGGCGCGAAGCCCGGCGAGGGCGGGCACCTCCCCGGCTCGAAGGTCTCGGAGAAGGTCGCGAGGGCGCGCAACGCAACGCCGGGGGTAGACCTCATCTCCCCGTCGAACAACCACGACATCTACTCCATCGAGGACCTCGCGCAACTCGTGGACGAACTGAAGACGGCGAACCCGAACGTCCGCGTCTCCGTGAAGGTGCCCGTCGTCCCCGGCATCGGCACCATCGCCGTCGGCGTCGCCAAGAGCGGCGCGGACATCATCACCCTCTCCGGCTACGACGGCGGCACCGGCGCGGCACGCACCCACGCGCTGAAGCACGTCGGCCTCCCGTCGGACATCGGCATCGTCGAGGCGCACCGCGCGCTCGTCGCCGCCGGGTTGCGCGCGCAGGTCGAACTCTGGGCGGACGGCGGCATGAAGACGGGCGCGGACGTGGTGCGGATGCTGCTGCTCGGCGCGAACCGCGTCGGCTTCGGCACGCTGCCGATGGTCGCCATCGGCTGCACGATCTGCCGCGGTTGCCAACTCGACACCTGCCACGTCGGCATCGCGACGCAGATGGAGACGCAGGAGGAGGCGGCGCATAAGGGCGTGAAGCACTTCGTGCCGCGCGTCCACGAGGAGGCGGTGCAGAATCTGATCCGCTTCTTCGGCGCGCTCGGCGAGGAGATCAAGGAACTGACCGCCGCCCTCGGCTTCACGCGCACGCAGGACCTCGTCGGTCGCTCCGACCTCCTCGTGCAGACGCGGTTGCACGATCGCGTGGACCTCACGCGGATGCTCGCCCCCGCCGAGCAACCCGCGTGGCTTGCGGAAATCGGCAGCGAGCGCACCCTGCGCGTCCTGCGAATTGGCAGGTCGCAGGATGTCGCGGCGACGGTGGCCAGCCATGTGGCGCAGGGCAACCAGGCAATCGCGCTTTCCGAGCGTACCGTGCTCCCCGATCATCGCATCGTCGGCACCGTGCTCGCAGGCGACCTGACGCGCGCCCGGCTTTACGATGCGGCATTCAAGCCGACCACGGCGACGTTGCTCTTCGACGACGGCTCGGTCGTCGGCAACGGCTTCGCCTGCTTCAATGTCGAGGGCGTCGATCTCACCGTCGAGGGCGGGGCGCAGGACGGCGTCGGCAAGGGTGCGTTCGGCGGCACGATCGCGATCCTCAAGGGCACCAACGCCAGCGGCAACCGCGTGGATGGGAGCGTCGGCAAGTCCTTCGCGTACGGCGCGCAGGGCGGCACATTCTTCGTGCAGGGCAACGCCGACTCCCGCGCGGGGATTCGCCTCTCCGGCGCGGATGTCGTCATCGGCGGCGAGATCACGACGCCGATCGACGACAGCAAGGGCGGCATCGCGACGCGCGCGAACATCAAGGGGTTCGCGTTCGAGTACATGACGAACGGGCGCGCGGTCGTCCTCGGCGACCCCGGCCCGTGGCTCTGCGCGGGCATGACGGGTGGCGTCGTCTATCAGCACCTCGTCCCCGCGATGGGCCTCGACCGCGCCGCCATCGACCGGCGCATGGCGAAGGGCGCGAAGATCACGATGGCGGAACTGACCGAGAGCGACGTGGCCGCGCTCACATCGCTCCTGACCCAATACGCGGATCGACTGATCGCGAGCGGGCAGCGTGACGCGGCGGCGCGCGTCATGGCGATGATGGAGCGGCCAACGGAGTCCTTCATCAAGGTCGTGCCCGAAGGCCAGCAGGTCGATCCGTCGATCTCAACGGAGTAGCCGAGCGTCATACACCGGAAGCGCTACTACTTGGCTCACGGCGCGAGGAAACGAGGGAGTAATTCCGCTCCCTCGTTTCTTGCTGTGTTGATGCTGATGGTTGATCGCCATGACACAGACGAATACCTACGAACCGGATTGGGCGAACGACCCGTTCATGCCCATACCGAAGCGGTCGAAGAGAAACGCGAGCAGATCCGCCTGCTCATCGATCAACTTCGTCGTCGGCTTCCCGGCGCCATGCCCGGCCTTCTGTTCGAGGCGCAGGAGCACCGGAGCGTCGCTGGATTGCGCGGCCTGCAACGCCGCCGTGAATTTCTTGGCGTGCGACGGCACCACGCGGTCGTCCGCATCCGCCGTCGCCACGAGAGTCGCGGGATATGCGGTTCCGGCACGGATGTTGTGCAGCGGCGAGTACGCGATGAGGAAGCGGAAGTCCTCTCCGCTCGACTCCGCATCCCCGTACTCAACCGTCCAGTACCGACCCGCCGTGAACCGCTGGAAGCGCAGCATATCCGTCACGGGCACCTCGCACAGCGCCGCGCCGAAGAGTTCCGGCCGCTGCACGAGGCACGCGGCGACGAGCAAACCGCCGTTGCTGCGCCCGTTGATCGCGAGGCGTTCCGTCGATGTGTAGCCGTTCGCGATCAGCCACTCCGCGCAGGCGATGAAGTCGTCGAAGACGTTTTGCTTCCGCTCGCGCTTGCCCGCGTCGTGCCACGCCTCGCCGTACTCCCCTCCGCCGCGCAGGTTCGCGACCGCATAGACGCCTCCCTGCTCAATCCAGGCCACGCGCGACACGGAGAATGACGGCGTCAGGCTGATGTCAAATCCGCCGTACCCATAGAGCAGCGTCGGGTTCGTCCCATCGAGGCGCACGCCTTTCCGGTGCATCAGGAAGATCGGCACGCGCGTTCCATCCTTCGAGGTTGCGAAGACCTGTCGCGTCTCGTAGTTGGAGGAATCGAACGCGATTGCCGGTTCATCCTGCGGCGTCAACGATTCGGCAGCGAAGTCGTACCGCAGCACCGTCGATGGGTGTAGGAAGGAGGTGAACGCGAAGAACATCTCCGGTTCGTCGCGCCGACCATTCAACTCAACAATCGAGCCGAGCGTCGGCAGCGAAATTTCCCGCGCGAGCGTGCCGTCGAGCCGGTGCAGCAGGAGCCGGTGCGCCGCGTCGTGCATGGACACAACGGCGAAATGCCGGTTGACTATCGCCACGAAGGCGATCACGTCGTCCGACTGGGGCACGATCTCGCGCCAGCGGGCGCGGTTGGGGTTCGCCAGGTCGATGGCGATGATGCGCCCGCGTGGCGCGTCGAGATCAGTTTTCAGATAAAGCATGTCGCCGATCATCTCAATCGGTGTGTAGTTCGCGTCGGCGTCATCGAGCAGCCGGATGAACGGCCCCTCGCTCTCCACCGCGCGGTAATAGAGGCGGTTCTGCGTCTCCGTCCCGACCGATCCATACAGCAAGAGATAGCGCCCGTCCTCCGTCGTCAGCGGATGGAAGCGGAGGTCCATCGCGTCCGGTCGCTCGTAGACGAGCGGGTCTGCGGATTGGTCCGTGCCGCGCGCGTGCCAGTAGACGCGATTGTGGCCGTATTCCTCATCCGCCGACACGGTGCCCGGTTCGGGGAAGCGGTTGTACCAGAACCCGGAGCCGTCCCGTTTCCACGCGATGCTGCTGAACTTGCACCAGCGCAGGAAATCGACACCATCCTCCCCGGTGACGACATTGCGCACGCGGATGTCCTGCCAGTCGCTGCCACTTTGGGATGTGCCGTACGCGAGGTACGCGCCGTCGTAGCTGATCGCGACATTCGTGAGGGCGACCGTCCCATCATCGCTGAGGGTGTTCGGATCGAGGACGACGAACGGCTCGCCCATCAGGCTATCCCGCGCGCAGAGCACGGGCTGGTTCTGCAAGCCGTCATTGCGGGAGAAGAAAGAGCGCTCCCCGTGCTTCTCGGGTGCGCTCGTCCGGGGGAAGTCCCAGAGCGCGGTCAGTCGCGCGCGGAGCGGATTGCGCGCGGGGATTGCATGCAAGTACGTCTCCGCCCGCGTCGCCTGCTCCGCGCCCCACACCTGGGTGTCGGGATCGTCCAGGTCTTCGAGCCAGCGGTACGGGTCCGGCACCGGCGTCCCGAAGAAGTCATCGACCACATCATCGCGCCGTGCGTCCGTCATTCGGCCCTCCCCGCGTGTCGCTCGTCCTCGCCGTCCCAGCCCGCGCGACACAGCGTATCGCACTCAGTACGCTTCGAGGTAGTGGTCGATCTCCCACTGACTGATGCATTTGCGGTAGTCGTGCCACTGCTTGCGCAACGCCGCGACGTACCGCTCGAAGACATGGTCGCCGAGCGCCTCGCGGATCACGGTATCGCGTTCGAGTTCGATGATCGCCTCACCGAGCGTCATCGGCAGCGTGCCGACATTGCGCGAGCTGAGTTCGTCGTCCGATATGCTGTACAGACTCTCCTCAATCGGCTCCGGGAGCGCCAGATTACGCTCGATCCCGTCGAGGCCCGCCGCGAGCATGACCGCGAAGGCGAGGTACGGGTTCGCGGCGGGGTCCGGGCAGCGGAGTTCGATTTGCCCGGCGCGCTGCGGGCCGGTGTCCGCCGGGACGCGAATCAGCGCCTCGTGATTAACCCGCGCCCAGATCATGTACACGGGCGCTTCGTGCCCCGGAATGAACCGGCGATACGAATTGACCAGCGGCGACAGCACCGCCGACATGCCGCGCGCGTGCGCCAACTGCCCCGCCATGAACGCGCGCGCCGTCTCCGAGAGGCCGTAGGGGTCGCTGCTGTCGATGAAGACGCTCGCGCTGGAGTCGAGGTCGTCGAGCCGCTGGTGCACGTGCATCCCGGAGCCATTCAGCCCGGTGATCGGCTTCGGCATGAACGTGGCGTGCAGACCCCGGCGCGCCGCGACCGCCTTCATCGCCGTGCGGAAGGTAATCAACCCGTCGGCGGTGCGGAGCGCACCGTCAATCGGGAAATCGACCTCGTACTGCCCCACCGAGACCTCGTGATGATACGCCTCGGTGCGGATGCCCATGTCCCGGATCAGCCGCACCACCTCGCGCTGGACGGTGGCGGCGTCTCCCCCCGCCGAGTCGAAGTAGCCGCCACTGTCGCCTTCCGGGGGCGAAATCGTGCCGTTCGCGCGCCGCAGCAGGAAAAACTCAATCTCCGGTGCGACGACATAGTCGTACCCAAGCGAGCGGGCACGCGCCAGTTGGCGCACGAGTACGGCGCGCGGGTCGCCGAGGAACGGTTCGCCGTCGGGCCGGTGGACGCCACACAGCAGGCGCGCGGTTGTCCCGCCCGCCCCGGTCCATGGCACGATGGCGAAGGTCGCAAGATCGGGGACGAGGTACATGTCTCGCTCGGCGACGCGCGTCGTCCCCTCCACCGATGAGCCGTCGAACCACATCCCGCGCTCGATCACGGCCGGCAACTGCTCGGTGGCAATCGTGACGCTCTTGACCATGCCGAGGATGTCGATGAACTGCAAGTCGACGAACTCGACTTGCTCCTTCTGCGCCCGCGCGAGCACGGCGGCGGGCGTCACCACCGTTCCCGCAGGGGGCGACTCGTTCGCGTTACGCCCTGTGGCCACCGTCCCTGTCACTGCCATTGCACGAACCTCCTGAAGGATTTTATCATTACCGCGAAACAGATGATGAAGCGATCAGCGCGCGCCGCGCGTCAGTGGCGGCACGGGCATCTGCCGCACCTTGAGCGCGAGGTGCAACAGCAGCCGGTCGTGCGGGTCCGCCAGCATCCGCCCCGTCAGTTCCTCGATCCGGCGCAGGCGGTAGATCAGGCTGTTGCGGTGGATGAAGAGGCGATCGGCGATCTCCTGCATCCCACCGCCGAGATCGAGGTACGCTTCGAGCGTCTGCACCAGCCCGCCGCCGCGCTTCTCGTCATACGCGAGCAGGCCACCGAGCACCTCAGCGGAGAACGTCTCCAGATCATCCGACTGCCACAGCGGATAGAGCAGACGGTAGATGCCGAGATCGCCCGCCGTGCCGCTGTCCACCACGGCCCGTGGCACCGCCGCCGTCCCGCCGAGCCGAAGCGCGAAGTATGCCCGCTGGAACGCCTGGGCGATGCCCTGCCAGCCGACCTGCCGGTCGCTGATGCCGACGGCGATGCCCTTCATCCCCTGCTCCTCCGCGAGCCGCCGCCCGGCCTCGACCACCTTGCGCCGCGAGACCTCGCCATCAAGCACCGGGACGAGCGCCGCGATCGCGCTCACCTCGCTAATCTCCATGACGAACGCGCGGGGCTGCCAGCCGGAAACGGCGCTTTCGAGCGCGGCGCGGATGACGCCGAGCGACTCCGCATCCGGCGGCGGCGCGGCGAGCAGCACCGCCACACCACGGTGCGGGTCCAGCCCGATCGCGCGGCACTCCGCCAGCGCCGCCGACTCCGTCTCCAATCTCCCGAGCAGCAGATTGCGAAGCGACCGATCCATCTCCGCAGAGGTCGGCCCCAGTTGCCGCACGGCGGGCGTGACGGCCCCAACGCGCATCAGCGCGAATGAGCAGGCATACGCAGTTCGTTCCGCGATCAGTCGGTCCGTCTCGGTGAACGCCGCGCGCCCGGATGCGAGCGACAGATACCCCTGCACACCGTCCGTCGTGCGCACTGGCGTGGTCAGCCGCCCGTCGCCATCGGGCGCGTGGACGATCAACGACTTACCGTGCGACCGCACCGCCTGCCGCGCCAGTTCATCGACGTACCCCGGCGTCGCGCCGCCCGCGAGGCAGATCGGTAGGCCGGCCATGTCCGTCAGCAGCACACCACGACCCGCCGTCTCCGCCGCTGTCGCGAGCAACGCCGACAGCGCATCCGCGCCCGCGCTCATGCCCGTCAACCGGCGATCGAGGTCCGTCGTCAGGCGATAAAGGTCGCTGCCACGGTTCTGGATGAGCGCGTTGAGGTGCGATTCGAGCAGCGTGTCCACCGCGACGTCCGCAATGATGACCGCGATATTCTCCCGCATCTCGCGCGCGGCGAGCGGGTGGTCCGGCTCGAGCACAATCGCCGAGACGCCGTTGCGCCCGAGGTCCGCCATCAGATTGCCGACGTACCCCGCCACATCGGGCCAGATGCGCCGGGGCATCAGGATTAACTCGCCCCCATGCAGCGGCCGGAGCAACGGCGGGAGGGGTCGCATCGTCATCGCGTATGTGATGTCCACCGTCGTGGCGTCGAATGTCGTTGCCCGCTCCACCTCAGGCGGTAGTCGCAGACGAAGACGTGAGTCGCGGCGGCAGAGGTCGCGGATCGCAAGGAATGCAGGGGTCGCCGGAGACGCCATGGTCACCTCACCTGTCACCGATTATCCGCCGCGCGGTTGTGTAATCGCACAGATTTCCCGTTCTGGTCCGCGCAGACAGACAGACAATGCCATCATACACAGTGTAGCGTGTCGGTTTCTCATCGGGCGTTGTACGAATGCACGAATACAAAGGGGGCAATTGGTTCTCCTGTCTATGGTTCCCTGGAAGTCGAGCCACTATCATGGAGTCGTTGGAATGTAGTGGCGTGGTCGCAGCGCCGCCGCAAACCGACGCAATCAGCTCTCGACTGTGGGGACGCCTCTCCCTTCCGGTATCCCCTCGGTCGGCCTGGATCGCCTGCTCTGACGTACGCTGTGGTGCCTATCCACCGTGGCGTACTGGGGGCAGGCTCTTTTTGTTTGCATCGCTTTTGCGCCGTGCCCGTTGTTTTGCTAGGATAGCGGCGCGATGCGCCGCTCTACCGGGCGCGACGAGCGTGTGAAATCGGGTCCCGTCGGAGGTCGGCATACGGTGCGGTTCTTAATTCAGTTCATCAAAATCGGCGCGATCGTCGTGCTCACGGGCCTCACGCTTGTTGGGGCGCGCGGGGCGTATAACTACGCCAAAGAGAGCGCGGCGAAGCCGACGGGGCAGCCGATCTCCGTCACCATCGCCAAGAATGAATCCGTCGCGTCCATCGGCAAGGATTTGCAGGCGAAGGGTCTCATCTCCAATGTGAACATCTTCCGCGTCTATGTCTTCGCCAACCAGAAGGCGAAGTATTTTGACGAAGGCACGTACACACTGCAAAAAGGGATGTCGCTCGCGCAGGTTGTGGACCGCATCTCCGGCACGGAGGTCGTGCCCGCGACAGTGGCGGCGGTGGATGAGCGCACGGTGCTGATCCCTGAGAGTATGCGCATGGAGCAAATCCCCGGCGTCCTGCGCGAGGCGGGCCTCGGCATCGCGGCGGCTGATTTCCTCACGGCGGCGAAAACGGGGGCGTTTAACTACGACTTCCTGAAGGATCGGCCACCGGGCGCGCCATTGGAGGGCTACCTCTTCCCGGACACGTACAAGTTCGCGGCTGATACCGACGCGACCACCGTCATCAAGGCGATGCTCGACAACTATCAGGTGCGCCTGAAGACCGCGCTCAACACGCAGGCCGCCGCGACGCGCGGGAAGCCCCCGATGGGCGCGGCGAACATGTACCAGGTCCTCATCATTGCCTCCATCATCGAGCGAGAGGCGGGGTCCGACATCGACCGCGCGGACATCGCGGCGGTCTATTACAACCGGCTCAAGAGCCAGCCGCCGCTGCCGTTGCAGGCGGACCCGACCGTCCAGTACGCAGTCGGGAACGAGACGAGATGGTGGAAAAGGGACCTGACACAGCAAGACCTGGACACACCCAACAAGTACAACACGTATCCCAATACGGAGAATAAGGGCGGCGGACTGCCTCCGACGCCGATCTGCAACCCGAGCCTGAAATCGCTTGAAGCGGCGTTGAACCCGTCGAACAACGAATTCCTCTTCTTCGTCGCCAAGAATGACGGCTCCGGCACGCACGCCTTCGCGAAGACGAACCAGGAGCAGGAAGATAACAAGCGGAAGTACCTGAAACCGTGACGGCGGTCTCCCACCGCGTCATCCTGATCGGTCACCCGCTCGGGCATAGCGTCTCGCCCGCCTTCCAGAACGCCGCCTTCGCCGCATCCGGCATCGATGCACGCTACGCGCTTGCGGACGTGCTGCCGGACGAACTGGAGCGAATCGTCGCGTCGCTCCGCGCCGATTCACTGCTCGGCGCGAACGTAACGGTGCCGTATAAGCGCGCGGTCATCCCCTTTCTCGATGCGCTCAGCGACGACGCGCGCGCCCTCGGTGCGGTCAATACCATCGTCAATCATGCGGGGCGGCTCACCGGCCTCAATACCGATGTGCCGGGTTTCGCCGCCGATCTCCGCGCGCAGGATGTTGCCGCGCAGGGTCGCGTCGTCGTGCTGCTCGGCGCGGGTGGCGCCGCGCGCGCTGTTGCCGCCGCCCTCGCCGCGATGGGTGTGGGGCATCTCGCCATCGCGAACCGCTCGATTGCGCGCGTGCGCGAGATCACGGATCAGTATCCGACGGTATGCACGGCGTACACGCTTGACAGCGACGCGCTGCATGATGTACTGCCGGGGGCGGCGCTACTCGTGAACGCAACCTCGGTCGGCCTGCACGGTGACGCGACGCCGCTGGACGACGCATCGCTCGCGCTCCTCCCACCCGCTGCTGTCGTGTATGACCTCATCTACCGGCCCACCGCGCTCTTGCGTCATGCCGGGGAACGCGGGTATCGCACCATCGACGGCTTGGGGATGCTCGTGCATCAGGGCGCGCTCGCATGGGAAGCGTGGACGAATCAATCAGCGCCCATCGACGTGATGTGGGCGGCGGCACGCGCCGCGCGGGACGGTGCGTAGGTCCTGAACGACTGGTGGCGGCGGGTACCAGCCTGCCGCAATCGGGAACGGCAGGCTGAAGCCCGCCGCCACCACTATTTTCTTCCATCGAGACAATGAATCAGATTTTCCGGCGATGGCCCTCTTGTTCATCATACGAGAGCACACACTGCGCATCGTCGTTGTGCGTCTCCAGGTGAACGGTGCGGCCCCAGAGGGTGCTCACGTACTCCAGCACCTTCTCCGCGTAGCCGAGATCGAGGTCGCGCCCCTCGTGTGCGTGGCGCAGATAGAGTTCACGGTTGCCCCGATAATCGCCGTCGTCCACGACGATCAGTGGTCGCCCGTGCGACGTCAGTTCCACGACGAGCGAGTCCCGCACGCGCTCCCAGTTCTTGTCGGTCACGACCACATCATCGCCCTGCTGCCCGTAGGCGTACAGATCGAGGTCGTCGCAGAGTTCACGGGTGAGGTAATTCCGCAGGAGCGAGGCGTCATTCTCGATCTCCCGCACCTCGAACAATTTCTCGCGCGCGGCGGTGAGATCATCGCCGTCCGTTGTGTACCGCCGCTCGATGTCCTCAAGGATTTTGTAGCCGAGATAATACGGGTTGATGCGCCGTGGCGACGGCTGCAACACCCCGGCGTGGAGGTCCGCGAAGGCGATCAACTCATCGTCCGTCAGGTCGAGTTCGCGCATGATGCGCACGTGCCAGTACGACGCCCACCCCTCGTTGCAGATTTTCGTCTGCATCTGCGGCAGGAAGTAGAGCATCTCCGCGCGGATGATCTGCACGATGTCCCGCTGCCAGTCATCCAGCGCGGGCGCGTGCTCGGTGATGAATAGGAGCAGGTCGCGCGCTGGTTCCCCGGTCGGTCGCCCCGCGATGGGGATGAGCGCGTCTGCCTGCTCGCGCCACACATCATCGTACGGCCCGTCGCGGTGCGCATCGCGCTTCGGGCGCGGGTCCGGTCGCCCGTCATCATCGAAGAGGGGGCGGCGCTTATACGTCGTCGCGCCCGCCTCGACATGCTCCTGAATCGCGAGCGCGGCGTCGAGCACCTTCTCGACGGCCTCCTTGCCGTGCTCGTACTCGTACTGCCGCAGCCGGTTCGCGTTGACCGACACCGTCTCCAGCATCCGGCGCGAGGTGCGCGCGTAGTAGGCGTTGTTGGCGAAGTAATCCGAGTGCGCCAGCACATGCGCGATGATCATTTTGTTCTGCACAAAGCCATTGGTGTCGAGCAGGAATGCGTAGCACGGGTTCGTGTTGATGACGAGTTCGTAGATTTTCGACAGCCCGTAATCGTACATCGTCTTCATCTGATGGTACGCTTTGCCGTGCGTCCAGTGGGAGAACCGGCCCGGCAGCCCGTACGCGCCGAACTCGTACAAAATCGACGACGGCACGATCTCGTAGTGCATCGGAAAGGGCCGCAGGCCCATCTCCCACGCGATGGTCCAGATGCGCTCGCACGCCTCCTGAAGCTCATCCATCGTGGCGATGCGGGTGGCGGATGTCGCGAGGCTCATTGGAAAAAACTCCTCGCTACCGCACGACTGCGGCGGTTGCCGTCGGCGTCCCGCCGGTCATCGGTGCCGACGGGCCGAAGAACTTCCGCAATGCGGGGTAGACATCGGTCTTCGCGCCGATGACGAGCGGCAGCATTTTCGGGTGGCTGATCTGCTCGAAGGTGCTCATCAGCGTGCTGTGGTAGGCGTACCGCCCCTGACGGATTTCCCCATAGCCGAAGAGCGAGCAGACCGCCAGCATCCGCATCACGAGGTCCTTGCACAACGCATTGTCCGAGGGCCAGTTATCGCCGTCCGAGAAGTGGAACGGATAGAGGTTCCAATCCGCCGGTTGATACCGCGTCTCGATCAATTCCAGCGCGAGTTGGTACGCGGACGAGACCTTCGTGCCGCCCGACTCCCCGCGCGTGAAGAACTCCTCCTCCGTGACCTCCTTCGCCTCCGTGTGGTGGGCGATGAAGACGATCTCGACATTGTCGTACTTGGTGCGCAGGAAGGAGAGCATCCAGTAATAGAACGAGCGGGCGATGTACTTCTCGAATGTCCCCATGCTGCCGGAGACGTCCATCATTGCCAGCACAACGGCGGCGGCGCGCCGGTCGAAAGTCTCCTCCCACGTCTTGAACCGCAAATCCTCCGGCTTGAAGTCGCCCACCCGCGCGTGGCCATGCATGGCGTTGCGCTTCAGGTTCTGCTTGAGCGTCTGCCGCTTGTCGAGGTTTGGCAGCGTGCCCTTGCGCCGGATGTCGTTGAAGTGGATCGACGGCGACGAGACGGTCTGTGTCTTTTTCTCCTCCAGATTGGGCAGGCCGAGATCCTCGAAGATGAGCGCGGTCAGTTCATCGAGCGTGAACTCGGCCTCGTAGTAATCGACGCCCGGCTCCTCGCCCGCGCCCGGCCCTTTGCCCGGCCCCTTCTGCCCGCCGCGCCGTTCGAGTACATCGCCGACCTGCGTGCCGCCCTGCCCCTGCCCGACGCCCTGCTGCCCGTCGTCGCCAAAACGGAAGCGGTACTCGTCGAGCGACCGGATCGGCACTTTGATGACCTTCCGCCCGTCAGTCGTCAGAATGCTCTGCTCGGAGACGATATCCGCGAGGTTCTTGCGCACCGCGTCCTTGATCTTCTCATTGTGTCTTGATTGGTCTATCGGGCCTTTTCGATGCAAAGTCCAATCATGTTGCGATATGCTCGTCGGCGAACCATCCATTTGTGACGTCCTTCCGGCACAGGCTTGCATGACAAAAGCGCGAGTAATCGTGTGCGGCACCCCCATGTACATGGGGAAGGATTGTCATTGTGCCGTGCCTGATCGACCGGCCCCGGTTCACCCCCACATATGTGGGGGAGAAGTATCTACCGGTTCAGCAATGCCCCTACGTACTTCAAGAGTTCGTTCGCGGAATCGGTCGTGTATCCCTGCTCGCTCACCAGCCGGTCCACGACCTGGTTGATGCGCCGCAGTTGTTCGGCATCGGGCGTCTTCGTGCTCGTGGTGATCTTGACGACATCCCGCAAGTCCGTGAACAACTTCTTCTCGATTGCCTCGCGCAGCCGGTCGTGCGATGCGTAGTCGAACGTCACCCCGCGCCGCGCGAGCGACGAGATGCGGATGAGGATTTCCTCGCGGAAGGCGCGCTTCGCGTTCTCCGTGATGCCGATCTGCTCCTCAATCGAGCGCATCAGGCGCTCATCCGGCTCGCCGTCCTCATCCGTGATCGGGTCAACAACCTTCGTCCGGTTGCAGAACGCCTCCACGTTGTCGAGGTAGTTGTTGAAGATCGTCTTCGCGCTCTCCTCGAACGAGTAGACGAAGGCGCGCTGCACCTCGCGCTTCGCGATCTCGTCGTACTCCTTGCGCGCGTCGCTGATCAGGTTGAGGTACTGCTCGCGCTGCTGCTTCGTGACGCTCGTGTGCTGGTCCAGCCCGTCCCGCAGCGACCGCAGGGCGTCGATCGGCGTGATGTACATCGTGCCCTCGCGCGCGAGCGCCGCCGAGATACGGTTGATGACGTAGCGCGGCGAAATGCCGTCCATCCCCTCGCGCTCCGCCTCCTCCTGCAATTCGCGCGCGTCCTTCTCCTGGTAGCCGTCCACGGACTGACCGTCGTAGAGTTTAAGCTTCTTCAGCAGGCTCATGCCCGCCTTCTTCGACGGCTCCAACCGAGTCAGCACGGCGAACGTCGCGGCGGTTTCGAGCGTGTACGGCGCGATGTGCACCTTCGCGATCGTGCTCTGCTTCAGCAACTTCTCGTAGATGCTCACCTCGTCCGAGACGCGCAGGTTGTACGGCACCTTGACGAGGATGATGCGGTCCTGCAACGCCTCCGAGCGCTTGTTGCCGACGAATGCCTGATACTCGTGCTCATTCGTGTGGGAGACGACGACTTCGTCCGCGTAGATCATGCTGAAGCGGCCCGTCTTGATGTTCTGCTCCTGCGAGAGCGTTAGGAGGACGTAGAGGAATTTCTCGTCCGTCTTCAGCATCTCGACGAACTCCATCACGCCGCGGTTCGCGATGTTCAACTCGCCATCGAACCGGTAGGCGCGCGGGTCGCTCTCGACGCCGACCTCCGCGATGGTGCTGAAGTCGATGCCGCCGACGAGTTCCGAGATGTCCTGTGACTTGGGGTCGGACGGCGTGAAGGTGCCGATGCCGACGCGCTCCTTCTCCGAGAAGGCGATCCGCTCGATCACTATGTCCTCCGCGCGCCCGCCGTACGTGTGCTGCAACTCGTACCGGCAGCGCGGGCAAAGGTCGCCCTCGATGAAGATGCCGTACTCCTTCTCGATCTCCGCGCGCATCGTATCCGGGATAAGATGCAGCGGCTCCTCGTGCATCGGGCAGCCCTGAATCGCGTAGACCGCGCCCGCCTCCGCTCGGGAGTACCGCTCCAACCCGCGCTTCATCAGGCTGACGATCGAACTCTTGCCGCCGCCGACCGGCCCCATCAGGAGCAGGATGCGCTTGCGCACCTCGAGCCGGGACGCCGCCGAGCGGAAGTACTCGACGATCTGTTGGAGCGTCGGGTCAACACCGTAGATTTCATCATCGAAAAAATGGAAGTGCGTCGTCCCGTCGCTGTTGGGCGATGTGCCCGCATCGAGAATCATGTGGTAAATGCGCGCGTGCGATAGCCGGGCGATGGTCGGCTGTTTGGTAACCATGGCGAAATAGTCCGCGAACGTGCCTGACCAGGCGAGCTTGCGCTCCTCCGTTCGATACGTTTCCAATCGTTCGAGAAGATCCATGGGGGCGTGCCTTTCCTGGGGTGTGCCGAATCCACCGGCGTAACCGACCCAAGCAGCAGGTGGCGTCCGAAATGTTCAAATGGAACGCAATCAACGCGGAATCGTTATGTCAATCGCATAGGGCGTGCCAACACATCCCTTTTGCCCCGTGCGGAGTACAGCATCGTTGCATGTCTCTGGGTCATTCGTTCGAGTGTGGTGGTACCATAGTGATGTCCCAACCGCAGCAGGGCGCCGCGTTACCGATACCAATACCAGCCCAAATCCGGTATATACTCCAAATTCGAAACATCGCTTGCGTAGCACGTGCAATCTGTACATACACCACCGGATTGGGCAGAGTGTACCACCCGCAGGCCCGCTTGTCAACACGATTATGTCAAATGCACGCCGGAAAAGCGGAAATTGCGGAGATTGCCAAATGGCTAGTAGCTGATTTGTCGCATTGCACAATACGGGAGGTATCATCGATGGGAGCAGCGATGCGCCGAATCGCTTTTCTTGGCCCGATTGGCACATTCAGTGAGGAGGCGACGAATGCCTATGCGAACGCGCAGGGCGATGGCTGGCGTGCCCTCCCGTTCCCGAGTTTCCCCGCGTTGACGCACGCGGTGGAGACGGGCGTCGCCACCGAGGCGGTGATGCCGTTCGAGAACTCGCTCGAAGGTGCGGTCAGCACGACACTGGATTTACTGATCCACGAAACGCCGCTCCGCATTCGCGGCGAGGTAATTCTCCCGGTGCGGCATTACCTCTGGGGCCGACCCGGCAGCGACATCACAGCGATTCAGCGCGTCATTTCGCACCCGCAGGGGATTGGGCAATGTCGCCGGTTCCTCGACCGGCTGCTGCCCGGCGTCTCGACGGCGGCAGCATTGTCCACGGCAGCCGCTGTCGAAGAAGTGGCGACGGGCGAGGCGTCCGACGTGGCCGCCATTGGCACGCTCCGCGCTGGTGAGGTGTACGGCGGCGAGATGCTGGCCGCCGATATTCAGGACGAGAAGCGCAACTTCACCCGCTTCATCGTCCTCGCACCGAGCGACCACCCGCCAACGGGCAATGACAAGACGAGCCTCGTCTTCACGACGCAGCGCAACATGCCGGGATCGCTGCAAGCCTGCCTCGCGGAACTGGCGCAGGCGCACATCCAACTAATCCACATCGAGAGCCGACCGAAGAAGGTGACAATGGGCGAGTATTATTTCCTGATCGAGTTCGAGGGCCACCGCGAAGACCCGGTCGTCGTCGAGGCCCTCGAACGGTTGCGCGCCCGCGCCGACACCGTCACGGTATTCGGCTCCTACCCCGCAACGCCGGTGCCCTGAGCCAGTCGCTACGGTCCGCACGTCTCCTTCGGTGGCGGCGGGGGGGG
>JAABUT010000997.1_pt1 | contig 36224 bp, 24 predicted proteins | sample 5559281 | NCBI WGS metagenome assembly JAABUT01 (sample SAMN10711880, study PRJNA513359) | rock metagenome | isolation source: Antarctica rocks | place: Antarctica: Victoria Land, Ricker Hills nord | collected 2016-01-04 | reverse complement strand
ATAGTCGAATACAAGAATATTATTCTTTGTCAGATAGCCGGTCATGCCATCAGCATAACAAAGATTAGTAAGGGTTCCTTTTACAACTATTCTATCAAAACAACCCAGCGTACCTATGATTTTTTCAGCGTATCGTTTCGTCAAAAGTTCCATATCCACTTTTTTAGAAAGTTACGAATTTTACCTCTTTGGTTCTGGCTTGTCCAGGTTAGGGGTTTGGGGCTTAACCTCTTTAAAAATGCAAATATGAAACTCATTTTTATAAGTGATATACATGCCAATCTTCCTGCATTGCAGGCTGTTTGGCAAGACATAAAAAAACACCGGCACGACTATCTTTTTTGCCTTGGTGATTTGGTGAACTTTGCCGGATGGGACAATGAAGTGATTGATTTTATAAGAAAGCATGACATCACCTGTATTCAGGGTAACCATGATGAAGGCATTGGCTATGGTCAATTGCATTTTAATTATTCATCAAAAACAGCGGCGCAAAAAGAATTTGGAGTGGCTTCGATTGCTTATGTAAATAAAACGATAAGACCAGATAACAGCAATTATTTAAAAACCCTTCCATTTTCCATTCAGCTCGAATTTCGGTATCCCTTTCAAACAATCCGGCTGGCTATGGTGCATTGCTCTCCCTTTAGCAACAATGATTATATTTTTAGCGATACTTCTGAAGAAAAGATTTTAGAAGCTCTGGAAGAAATTAACGCCGATATACTGATTACCGGCCATACGCATAAACCTTTTCATAAAGCAATTTACGCCGAAGCAGAAAATAATAAACAGTACAAATATATCATAAACGCAGGTTCTGTAGGTAAACCAAAACATGGCAATAACAGAGCATGTTATGCTGTGGTGAACATTGATGAAAGCCTTCCGTTAAGCGACCCTGCTTCCGTTGCAGTAAATTTTTTCTATGTGCCTTATAACGCAGAAAAAGTTATTGATAAAATACATTCAACCGGATTAGGAAATGCTTATGATGATTTTTTGTTGAATGGAGAAGAATAAAATTTGTTCTTGCAAAATAAATATGAACACAGTGATTAAAGAGTGTGTGCCCGCTTCATTCGGTTTTAATATTATTCAAATAATTCAAACTTTAGGCTAATTCATATTTTGAGGCGCTGGAAAAGGTATTGGTTTTATGACCCTATTGAAGGAAACAAATTTTTAAAACCCTTACCATTCCTTTTGTTAAACCTTAGTAGAAAAGGAATGAGATATATAGTTCAACCTTATTACTTTATTATAAAAAAGATGAAAAAAGAATATAACAAAAAACTTTGCAGCCTTTTGAGAGGCATCAGTCAAAATAAGGCAATAAGGTTGTAAAAGATTCAATAAGCAATTTTTTGTACTAAGGTTAAAAGACCTAACTGTCTGCAGACAGAGAAAATGAAATAAAAATTTTTAAGTTTATAAAATAGAGCTTAGAAAACATTCCGGCACCTCAAAATAAAAATTATATATTTTTTGTTTCGGGTATATTCTGTAGTTTTGTAAACAAGGTGATGGAGTTCACCTTAAATGCTGAAAAGCTGATGACTCCTGCTCATAGTTTACAGGTCAAAAAAAATTTGATTGCTATGGTTAGGAGATTGATTTTTATTTACAAAAGGCATAGCCCAAAGTACAATTGTTATTGCCGCTTTTCCGCGCATCTCTATGGTGTAAATATTTGTCTTTTGCAGCCTCTCCTCTTACAAACTGGCAATATAAAATTTTTTTTACCCGCAATCTTATTTTTTTTACCTGTTCTGTTTTTTTAAAATAAAAAGTAAGTGGCCGGAGGTGACTTTTTCATGAGTTTTTACAGCATACTATTTAAAACAACAAAGCGCCTCACACAAAAGCAAGCGCTTGCAACAGAAGCGCCTGCCTGTTTTGTTGATTTGAATCTTAACCAGGTTACAGATACTATTATTTCAGGAAAAGAGGAATATAACTTACAACCATTTTTTTATACTTCCCTGAATGATATAGATGACATCATTTACCGCCAGCAAATCATGCAGGATATTGAAAATACTATCCTGTATGATTATATAGAATCATTTGCGAAAAGTATGCGTGAAATGCGCATTGCACAGTCTAAAGCAGAGAAGTGTTCTTATAAATATCAGAAAGAAAGATTGTTCGTGGATTGTGTTGAAGTTTATTGCAAAACCATTCAATCTCTGGCTAATAATTTATCCCTTGTCAATGTAAAGTCGCCCGGATTTTTAAGCTTCTGCGAATATTTGAACACCTACATACAATCTGGTGATTTTACTATGCTTCTCACTGAAACCAAAAAACTGGTAGCTGATTTATCTTCATTACAATACTGCGTACTTACAAAGGGTCTACGCGTTACTGTTCGCCTTTGTAAAGCAGAAACGGATTACAGCGCAGAGGTAGAGCATGCATTTGAGAAATTTAAACAGGAAGCGGCTAAAGATTACACAACCAAATTTTCAGCTTCACCAGAGATGAACCATGTGGAGGCATCAATACTGGAAGGCGTAGCTACATTGTATCCGGCCATATTTCAAAGTCTTGATGATTATTTTGCGAAGAACAGTAATTACCTTGATGAAACGATTGCCATTTTTGACCGCGAAGTACAACTTTACATTGCTTACCTGGATTATACCTCAAAAATAAAACGGGCGGGGTTGAAATTCTGTTATCCCGAAATCTCAAATACAAGCAAAGAAGTGTTCGATTATGAAGGCTTTGATGTAGCCCTCGCTTATAAACTTGCTAAGGAAAATACATATATTGTCTGCAACGATTTTTATCTGTCCGGCAAGGAGCGCATATTTGTTGTATCTGGCCCCAACCAGGGCGGCAAAACAACCTTTGCCCGCACCTTCGGACAGTTGCATTACCTGGCAAACATTGGTTGTCCTGTTCCCGGTAAAGAAGCAAAACTTTTTATGTTCGACAAGCTGTTTACACATTTTGAAAAGGAAGAAAACATAGAAGACCACCATAGTAAACTGGAGCATGACTTAGTAAGAATTTATCACATTCTACATGAATCAACATCGAACAGTATCATCATCATGAATGAAATTCTATCTTCTACCACCTTACACGATGCGATTTTTTTGAGCAAAAAGATAATGGAAAAAATAACTGCATCAGATGTATTGTGCGTGTGGGTAACATTCATAGATGAATTGATATCATTAAGTGAAAAAACCGTAAGCATTGTTAGCACAGTTGATGCTGAAAATCCGAGCGTGAGAACATTTGAAATAATAAGAAGACCCGCTGACGGACTTGCCTACGCACTGTCTATTGCCGAAAAATACAAGGTTACTTACGATTATTTAAAAGAGCGTATAAAATGATGAAGGCACTTCTGCTGCATAAAAATCATGATTTTGACCTTAGGCAGAAATTGCCCTGGAATGAAAAAGCCCTGACCCAGGATTTGGAATTAAATATACTGTTCAAGACAATGACGACAGACGACGAATTTTTATTTGAAGTGGCTAAGAAAACAATATTTACGGGGTTAAATAATGATGCAGACACCATACTGTATCGCCAGGATATTCTTAAAGATTGCCTGAAAAATCCTTCCATTATCAGGGCTATCTATGCTTTTGCGGTTGAAGCAATTGAAAGCAGGAAAACAAGTTGGTTCAGCATTTTTACAACATATCCCTCATCTATACTGTCTGGCTCGATAGGAATGATGCAAATATTTATGGGCATACTAAAAAAACTAAGGAATACTGCTGATGAACATGCCGGTAAATTTGACTCACAGGGCTTTACACGGTTTTTCGAAATGCTTAAAGATGAATTAGCTGATGATTATTTTATCGAAATTCAAAATCATCTGAATGAACTAAGATTTCGTGATGGAATATTAATGAGCGCAGAATTGGGAAAAGGCAATAAGGGTATTAATTACATCCTGCGCAAATTACAGGACAAAAAACTGACCTGGCTTGAGTGGCTCTTTCCCAAAAAACCAACCGGTTACACCTTTAATATCCATCCCCGCGATGAAAGTGGTGCAAGGGCCTTGTCGGAATTAAATAATCAGGGAATCAACCTTGTTGCCAATATAATGGCTCAATCCACCGACCACATACTTGGGTTTTTTAATATACTCAGAACCGAACTGGCGTTTTATGTTGGTTGTTTGAATTTACATGAACGACTGGTGCAATTGGGGGAGCTAAGTTGTTTCCCCTTTCCGGCAGCTTGTGAGGAGCGTAAACATTCGTTTAATGGCTTATATGATGTATGCCTGGCTTTAAGCATGAAACAAAAAATCGTGGGTAACAATATGAATGCTGAAAATAAAAATCTTGTGATAATTACAGGCGCTAACCAGGGCGGTAAATCCACTTTTTTGCGAAGCATAGGTGTGTCGCAACTGATGATGCAATGTGGCATGTTTGTACCGGCGGAGTCCTTCTCTGCCAATATTTGCCGCTCCCTCTTCACCCACTTCAAACGGGAAGAAGACATTACCATGAAAAGCGGAAAACTTGATGAAGAATTGAGCAGGATGAGCGATATCGCAAACCACATCACATCCAATTCTATGCTGCTGTTTAATGAATCATTTGCCGCCACAAACGAAAGAGAGGGGTCGGAGATTGCAAGGCAAATAGTGAGCGCATTATTGGAAAAAGGCATCAAGGCTTTCTTCGTTACGCATTTATTTGAATTTGCTCATAGTCTCTACGACAAGAAGCTGGAAAACGCCATTTTCCTGCGGGCAGAAAGGCAAGCCGATGCAAAACGAACTTTTAAATTGCTAAGCGGAGAACCACTGCAAACGAGCTATGGAGAAGATTTATATAACAGGATATTTGGTAATACCTGATTTGTTTTAAAAGATTTAATCAACGTATTGAAAAAGAAGGTGAAACATGGACATATTGAATAAAGACAATCTAACGCCTGAAACGCATAGCCGGAATGACGGTACAGAGACTGAAGTTGAGATTAAACCAGACTTAGAGAAGCTGCGTGCACATGCGCAAACCAAGTTGGCGTTGGCGGACCAATTGCGCATTGTACGCCGGGGACTGAAAGCACTGGGTCGTGAAAACGGAGAACAACAGTGCGGCGAACTGATTTTGAAGCTGGCAGAAGACCGCTTCATATTGGCAGTGCTTGGCCAGTTTAAGCGTGGCAAGAGTTCGCTCATGAACGCCATAATCGGTCGCGAATTCCTGCCCACCGGCGTGCTCCCACTCACATCCGCTATCACGGTACTCAAATATGGGCCGGCGGAGCGATTGATGGTCACTCACAACTACTCGATCTTACCGAATGAATTACCAGTTTCGTCCCTTGCAGATTACGTAACTGAAAAGCGCAATCCAAATAATGTGAAGAAGGTTAAAAATGTGTCAGTAGAAATGCCTGTGCCATTCCTTCGGTACGGGATCGAATTTGTAGACACGCCGGGTGTCGGATCGGCAATCACGGCCAACACAGCGACTACCTACGATTTCCTTCCGGAATGCGATGCCGTGCTTTTTGTGACGGCTGCAGATTCGCCGATGACGAGTCTGGAATTAGAGTTCTTAAAAGAGATTAGAGAATACGTGAGCAGGATATTCTTCGTGGTCAATAAGATCGATCTTATGGCGGATGACGAACGGGATGAAGTTCTGGGGTTCGTGGCCGAAACAATTCGAACTCAAATCGGGCAGAACACTGCGAAGATCTTTCCCGTCTCCTCACGACTGGGACTTGCCGCAAGAACGTCTGGCGATACAGTTCTCTATGAACAGAGCGGGTTGAAAGCTTTGGAAGATGCGCTGGTTTCTTTTCTATCCAGAGAAAAGTCGGCCGCCTTCCTTGCTGCGGTGTGTCAAAAAGCGTTGAGAATTTTGGATAACGAAGTGGCGCAGGATGCTTTTGGAGAGGCTGCTTTACAATCGCGGGCCAGGGCTATACAAGAAGAAAAAATCGTCTCAGACCACGAGGAGCCGCAGGTTGCTGCGTTGGCAGTGACCGACGCGCGGGCAAAGCTTGCAGCTCTATACGAGAGTATTCTCAATGGCCGAATAGCAGAGGTTACCGACACCGAAGGTCAGTCGGCTATCGCTACGAAAACCGGCCATGAGAGCAAGGCCATTGATGTTGATCAAGCATCTGTTAGTTTGCCCGCAGCCACAGCGGTGGAGGATATAGTGAAGGATTTAGAGACGAGAAGTTGCCCGGTTTGTCAACACATTGCTAAACAAGCCTTTGATTTTTTTGCGCATTGGCAATACCAGCTCGTTACTGACGAACGTGCCCAGGCTGAGTTTGCAGCAGAATTAGGTTTCTGCCCGCTTCATACCTGGCAGTTACTCGCCATATCCTCCCCGTATGGCGCTTCTGTGGGGTATGCCCGACTCGCCGAACAGGTTGCCTATCGTATGAGAGAGGACAACAAAAAGTATCCAGGGGGAGATACAGTAAGACGGTTGGTACACGATTCCCGCAACTGCCGAGTTTGCAAATTGCTTCGTCAGGCTGAGGAGGCATACATCCGACAACTCGTCGCAATGATCAGTGAAGGCGCCGGCCTGAGGGAGTATCGCCGTTCGCAGGGAGCGTGCCTCCTGCATCTCGGTATGCTCATGGATAACACTTCGTCGGCAGAAAGCCGCAATTTCCTTCTATCTCACGCCGTCCAACACTTTGAGCAAGACGCGGAAGATATGCGGAGTTATGCTATGAAGCACGATGCTCTCCGCCGGGCATTGGAGAATGTCAATGAGAAGGACGCCTACCGGCGCACCATTATACGTATTGTTGGTGACCGGAGCCTATGCATGCCCTGGGCAGAAGACAGAGAAATATAATGACCATGCGTAGGACTTATAAATTTTGCAGGTTATAATTATTTATTGCAATTAATATAAATATTTGATTCAGTAAAAGAAACAAAGGCTCGATGAGTACTGATTATAAAAAAACAATTGAAGACATATTAGCTATTGCCGGAGTAACAATCAATGGCAAAAACCCGTGGGACATCCAGGTTAAAAACGATGCATTTTATGAAAGAATTCTTACCGAAGGTGAACTGGGAATGGGCGAATCGTATATGGCAGGCTGGTGGGATGCAGAAAATATAGATGTGCTGATTTGTAAAATATTAGTTGCCAATCTGGATAAAAAGGTAAAGCTTACATTTTCTCTCCGGAGTAAACTGGCTGCTGTCCGCTTATTCAATCTTCAATCAAAACGCCGTGCTTTTATCGTTGGCAAAAAACACTACGATTTAGGAAATACCTTGTTTCAAAACATGCTGGATAAGCGGATGAATTACAGTTGCGCCTATTGGAAGAATGCAGCTGGTTTAGATGAAGCACAGGAGAACAAGCTCGATTTGATTTGCCGCAAACTATATCTTAAACCCGGCATGAAGATACTCGACCTCGGCTGCGGCTGGGGCGCCTTCGGCAAATATGCCGCGGAGAAATACAATATTAATGTCGTAGGCATTACAGTTTCAAAAGAACAGGTTGAGCTGGGAAGAAAGTTATGTGCCGGACTTCCTGTCCAGTTCAGGCTAATGGATTACAGGGATATGACAGAAAAATTTGACAGGATTGTCAGCGTAGGAATGATGGAACATGTGGGATATAAAAATTATAAAACCTTTTTTAAAATTGCCGATAAATGTTTAATTGAAGAAGGCTTTTTTTTGCTTCATACAATTGGCAGCCTCACTTCCGTAAAATCGCTTGATGCATGGATAAATAAATATATTTTTCCAAACGCAATGCTCCCTTCATTAGCGCAACTTGCGTATGCATCAGAAGGTCTTTTTGCAATAGAAGATGTACACAATTTCGGAAAATATTACGATGAAACGCTTATGGCATGGTATGAAAACTTTAAGATAAATTGGAGTAAACTTGAAAAAAATTACAACGCACAATTCTTTAGAATGTGGAAGTATTACCTGCTTTCATGTGCTGCTTCATTTCGTTCGGGAAAAAATCAATTGTACCAAATAGTTTTATCTAAAGGCATCAACCGGTACGTTTATAAATCGGTACGTTGAGGCAAGGTTAGTAATGTTTTTATAAGATTAAAAAAGTCAGGTTTTTTTGAGGGCTAATTCAGGTACATTCAAATTTCGCTTCACAAATTGAAGAAACATTACAGGAGCGCTGCTATGAAAATATATAAGTACAAGGGAGTGACACAACGATGATGCTTGAAAAATTGCTGCCGGTAAAAAAAATGAAAATGCATTCACTAATTCTTCAGAAATAAATGAATTTACTTTCTACAATAAATGACGTTTCTGTAATTATCAGGGTATATGCAGATGATGCTTTGCGCCATGAGTTAAGTAACCTGCAGCAGAAAGTGGTGCAGGAGAAACTATATGTAGTTGTTGTGGGGTTATTCAAAAGAGGCAAATCAACACTTATAAATGCACTGTTGCAGAAATCGGTTTTGCCGGTAGGCGTAACCCCTGTTACCGCATTGATTACACTGCTGGAACATGCTGAACAACCATCGGCAGAAGTGTATTTTAAAAATGGAGAAAAGCAAAACGTAAGCACAGAAGCCATTGCAGGCTTTGTAACAGAAGAAGATAATCCGGATAATATAAAACAAGTGGATTATGTAAAGATATTTGATAACGCACCCATATTGCAAAGTGTTTCGCTGGTTGATACTCCCGGCCTCGGCTCTGCTTATGAGCACAACTCGCAAACCACTTTATCTTTCATTCATAAAATAGATGCCGCCCTTTTTTTATTCAGCGCCGATTATCCTGTTGCTAAAATTGACCTTGACCTGTTAAAAGAATTGCAGCAGGCAGCGCCTGAAATATGGTACATTCTTACAAAGGCAGACCTGGTATCAGAAAGCAATCTTCAAAAAATGATTCAGCATAACAAATCTGTTATTGCAAACGAACTGCATGTACCACCTGATACCATATCTTTTACTGTAGTTTCGGGCACTAATGTTCATGATGCAAACATCGCTTTACTGCGCAATAAGCTAACAACACTTGCTCAAACAGATAAGACAAAATTGTTGCAGCATTCCTCTGTCAGCCGGCTTAAACGCATCGTTTCACAAGCGATACTGCAGTTGCAGTTTACAGCAGATGCCTATTTAATGCCTTTGCACGAACTTGAAAACAGGAGTCTGCAACTTGCTGCTTCAATAGGGGTATTGAACGAACAAAAAGATGAATTTGAAAGCATCATCAGCGGAAAAATAAAGCTGTTGCAGGAAAGTATTCATACCGCTTTGAATGATGAAAAAAACGCACTGCAAAAAGTTGTTAACGACAAAATCATTAGCATTGACCATACAAACAATGCTTGTCTGGAAAGTTTGCAGAAAGAACTTGACGATATAATCCTCAGCAGGTTTGAAGATGTAAAAACAATATGGGAACAAAAAGCCAAAGAACATTTTAAAACTTTACTTCAACAGTACAGCCAGCGTTCGCAAAGTTTTTTACAGGAATTAAATGCAAATCTTTCTGCGTACTTAGGACAGAATTTGGAAGTCTTTTCAGAACAGTTTAACCTGGATGTCTATACCTCTTTTTACCTTAGCCTTGATAGTGGCCTTCCACCTATTTCAAAAAAGCAATCCATTTTTGAAAGTCTTTTTCCTGCCTCTTATCAGCAACGAAAACTACGTGAAAAATGGCAGGAACATTATAAAGAGATACTTGTACACAATGCTGCTTCTATTGCTTATGATCTCACCTATAAAATACAGGAATCATTCCGCAAGTTCAATTATGATTTAAAAAGAAAGATGAATGATGTATTAAGCAGCATGGAGAAAAGCATTGGGGAAGTTATTGCAAGCAAAACAAAAGCTGAATTGCAAAATGAAGAGGTGATTAAAGACATTACTAACAGGTTGACGTTACTTAAAACCTTTAACTGGTCATAAAATAATTTCTTAATGAGAAAGACAAGCAAAAGGTTTTATGCATGCAACCTGGAAATGTGCAGGAGTACAATTGAACAAAAATGTACCTTACTCACATCGTTTATTTTAGAATGATTCTAATTAATTTATAACTCTATATTTTATGAAAAGAGTTTTGGCTGCAGGTGGTTTGGTTTGGAATGAATGTGATGAGTTGCTTTTTATCTACAGGCGCAGTATTTGGGATCTGCCGAAAGGTCATGTGGATAAAAATGAAACTTTTGAAGCATGCGCTATACGTGAAGTAAAAGAAGAAACCGGATTAAGCAAGGTTACGCTTATACGGCTTGCTGGTATTACTGAACATGAATATTATGATTACAAACTGCAATCGGATGTGATAAAAGAAACCCATTGGTTTGAAATGCAAGCCGGTAAAAATGACCCGTTGCAACCGCAGGAGGAAGAAAGTATTGAATGGATAAGATGGGTGCCAAAAGATGAAATAAAAAAGTATTTGTATAATTCGCACAGTAACATCAGCGAAATCGTACTTAAAGAATTAAAAGAAAAATTTTGAGGAAGATTATTTTGAGGAACAGGGAATTCAGATTTAATTCAAAATCGAATCCGACTTTAGCTTTATGAAAATTCTTATTGTCGAAGATGAAAGAGAATTGGCTAAAAGCATTTCATCTTATTTGGAAAGTGAAAGTTATGTTTGTGAAGTTGCTGCCACCTTCAACGAGGCTTATGATAAAATCAATATATTTCACTACGATTGTATTTTGTTAGATATAATGCTTCCCGATGGAGATGGGTTAAGGTTATTAGAAGAACTTAAGAATGAAAAAAAACAGGACGGGGTTATTATCATCTCCGCTAAAAATTCATTGGAGGATAAAATAACAGGCTTAAAAACAGGAGCAGATGATTATTTGCCAAAGCCCTTTCATTTATCAGAATTAAGTGCAAGAATTTATTCAGTGATAAGACGAAAGCAATTTGATAATTCTAACGAAATACAAATTAATGAATTAAGAATTGACTTGCTTTCTAAGGCAGTATATGTACACAATAAGCCTGTTGCGCTAACTAAAAAAGAATTTGAATTATTGCTTTTTCTGATAGGAAATAAAAACAGGGTAATTTCAAAAGCAGCTATGGCAGAACATCTTTCGGGTGACATGGCTAATATGATGGATAATTTTGACTTTGTATATGCACATATTAAAAACTTAAAAAAGAAACTAATGGAAGAGGGATGTGCAGACTACATTAAAACTGTTTATGGAACCGGTTATAAATGGGAAGTATGAACAGGCTGTTAAACCGCACATTAATTTACTATAGCATTTTTGCAACCCTAATTTTGTTGCTGAGCAGCCCTTTTTTTTACTGGATGATGGAAAAGCTGTATATAAATGATGTTGATGAAGCTATTATGCTTAGGAAAAAAGAATTTTTATTAAAGAGCAGAGCTGATTTACGAAAGGTTGATATAAACGTCTGGAACCGTTTCAACAGAGACACAAGGATACTTCCTGATACCCTTACTGCCAAACCTGCAAATCATATCATACAGGAAATAATTTATGATGAGATGACACCTGAATGGGAACCTTACAGGGTCTTATATACTAAGATAAACATACAGCAGCAGCCATATATTTTAATGATTCGCCTGAACTTAGTAGAATCGGAAGACCTGATAAAAATCCTGTCGGGATTATACTTTGCAGTTCTATTTACGCTGCTGCTGGTTATTTTCTTTGTAACGCGTTTTATTACAAATAAACTATGGCAACCTTTTTTTGATACCCTACAAAAAATTGAGCAATTTAATATTGAGCAAAATTTACTGCCCGTTTTCATATCAACACCTATAAAGGAGTTCAGGCAATTAAACAAGGGATTAACGAATCTGATTAACGGTAATATAAAGGCATATCAAAGCCAAAAGGAATTTACTGAAAATGCGGCGCATGAATTACAAACTCCTCTGGCTGTCTTTCAATCAAAATTAGACATGCTGTTACAGGAGCCTTCTTTAAATCCAAATCAGGCTGCCATACTTCAGTCATTATATGAAGCGGCATCGAGGTTATCAAGACTCAATAAAAATTTATTGTTACTAGCGAAGATTGAAAACAATCAATATACAAAATGGGAAGAGGTTAATGTGGCAAGTCTTATAAATGATGTGCTGCCTTATTTTACCGAACAGGCATTATCAAGAAATCTAACCATTCATACCGATATCATTGATGCACCCACTAACTTATATGCCTGTAAGCCACTGTTTGAAATTATGATTAGTAACCTTATATTAAATGCCATTGGTCATAATTATATGAATGGAAGCATTTGTATCAAAGTAACCGGTATAGCCTTTATTATTTCCAATACAGGCGAACACAAAAAGCTATACGAGGAAAATTTGTTTAAGCGTTTTATGAAAAATTCTGCATCAGTAAACAGCAATGGCCTGGGATTGTCTATCATAAAGCAGATTTGTGTGCTGCATAAATGGCAGGTGAATTATAATTTTAAAGATGATAAGCATTCTTTTACTGTAAGTTTCTAAATTCAGAATTTCTTCTAAATGTGAGAATAGTTTTGCGGAATCATCTGCAAATCAAACATGAAATATTTCTTTCTGCCGGCGTTATTATTTACTGTTCTTATAAGTATTGGTTTTCTTTCATGCAGTTCAAATCAACAAAGGGATGATACAACAACCATTGATAATGCTCATCCCAAATCAGGTACTTCTGCATTACTTCTTCAAAAAACCATTCAACTTCCTAATGTAAAAGGTGGATTTGACCTGATGGCTGTTGACGTAAAAGGACAACGCCTTTTTGTTTCTGCAGAGGATAATCATACTGTTGAAGTAATCAACCTGCAAACAGGAAAACATCTTTTAAGCCTTCCCGGATTTAACGAACCGAAATGGGTTGTTTATCTGCCTGAAGGCAATCGCATTTTTGTTTCAACAGGCGGAGATGGAAAAGTAACAGAGCTTAATGGAAATACATACAAGGTTGTCCATACTTACTCTTTTAAAGAAGCCTGTAATAATTTGAGGTTTGATAGTTCAACAAATCAATTGTTGGTTGGCTTTGGAAAAACTTTTGGTTCACTTGGAAGGATTGATGTAAAGCAAAATAAAATTATTGGTAAAATACCACTTTCAGGTTATCTGAAACAATTTGAAATAGATGGCGATAAGGTTTATGTAAATCTTCCTGAAAAAAATACAATTGAAGTAGTAAGTCTGTCATCTGCAAGACCACTTGCCAGTTGGGCTGTAACGGAAGCAAAGCAAAACATACCAATGGCACTTGACCCAATTCATCAACGGCTTTTTGTTGCGTGCGAACCAGGAAAGTTTATCATTTATTCAACAAAAACAGGTAAATCTATACAAAGTATAAATATTAGTAAAGATGCAGATGGGGTTTACTATGATGGCAAGCGCAACCAGATTTATGTTTCCTGCGGCGAGGGTAATATAGAAGTGATTGAACAAAAGGATGCAGACAATTACCAGGCAATGCAAGCTATTCAAACTGTTAAAGGTGCGGGCACTTCCTTATTTTCTCCACAACTTGACAAATACATTCTTGCAGTGCCTCAATCATCAAATCAAGTAGCGGAGATAAGAATTTATCAACTAGTAAAATAACGTATGCGCTTAAAATTATTATTTTTCGGATTGCTTTTATCTGTTACTACGTCTGCTTTACATGCACAAAACAGCCTGGAGCTTTACATCAGTTCTGCCAAACAAAACAGTCCACTGATAAAGGACAATCAAAACCTAAGCAAGGCAAACCAGTTAGAAGTCGAAAGGTTAAAAGCCCAGTTTACTAAACCACAAGTTGGCCTTATCGGAAACTTTTTGTTTGCACCTATTCTAACTACAGATAATAATGCTGCAAGTCTTCAACTCAATTCTAAAGGCGCTGATAAATATTACGGGTATGCATTAGGCACTACCAATGGCGGACAATACCAGGGGCTCGTTACAATTACCCAACCCATCCTAAACCAGGAGCGATACAAAACATTCGCGGAGCAGGCAAACATCAGCAGCAGGATTAATCAGAACAATATAAAATTTGCTCTACACGATATTGAGAAATTTGTTACCGACCAGTACATACTTTGCCTGCTCGATTTACAACAATCAAACTATGCTGCTGATATGATGAACCTGCTGGTAGGGCAAAAAGAAATCGTGAAAAAGCTGGCCACAAGTTCACTGGTAAAACAGTCTGACTTCTCCCTCATAAACATAGAATACAAAAATTTTGAAACGCTTCTTGCAACTAACAAAGCAAACTATCGCAGAGACTTAATGGATTTGAACATTCTTGCCGGTATTGGCGATACTGCACTTGTACAATTGGATACACTTGTTTTGACTCTTCGGGATAACTTTGCTTCTGTCGCTTCGCAATACGAAGACAGGTTTCGGTTAGACAGCCTTAATCTCGATGCTACGCAAAAAGTATTTGAAACAAGGTATAAGCCGCAGGTAAACCTTTTTGCAAACTCCGGACTAAACGCTGTTACTTTCACCAATATCCCAAGACGTTTTGGGGTAGGTGCAGGAGTAAGTGTTGTGTGGAATTTTTATGATGGCAAACAGAAAGAAATCACTCAAAGAAAGACAAAGTACCTGATGCAATCTATTTCTTCTTACAGAGAAAATTTTCTTATTCAGAATGAAGTTCGCAAAAACAAGTTTCTCACCGAACTCAACTCCTATCAGGAACGTGGTGCATTGCTGCAGGAGCAATTAAATGATTACCGGCAGGTAATAAATTCTTATAAAAAGGAGATACTATTCGGGCAGCAGTCCATTATCAACTTCACTAACGTTATCAAAAGTATGGCAGTAGTGCAAAGAGATTATTTATTGCTGCAAACCAACCGGCTTTTATTAATTAATGCTTACAACTATTGGAACTGGTAAATGATTAACATGAAAAACTTAACATCAATTATTCTGGCGGTCAGTTTCTTATCGGTAAGCTGCGGCAGCAAAACAACAACCGAAGAGGTTGTGCAAGCGCCAAAGGTTCCTGTTGAAGTTACTACTATAGGCAGTGGTTCAGTAAATGATAACCTTGAACTTTTCGCCACTGCCGCTTACTTACAAACCAGTTTGGTTACGGCGCCTATTGCTTCTTTTATTACCAAAGTGCATGCACGAATTGGTGACCGGATTCAACAGGGACAGTTATTGTTTGAATTGGAATCCAAAGAAAGAAGGGCACTTGGTAACACACCAATAAAATACGATTCATCATTGGCGGGTTATGGAAAAGTTAATGTGAAAGCTTCTGCTTCAGGCATTATCACAACGGTTGACCAGCAGCCCGGCAGCTATATAATGGAGGGAACTACTCTGTGCACCATCACGCAAACAAGCGGTATGGTTTTCCAGGTAAGTGTGCCTTTTGAGTATGTAAAGTATGTAAGAAGTGGCAACAATTGCACAATTGTTTTGCCTGATAGCACCAGGCATTCCGCCGTTTTTACCAAACCATTGGTAGGTATGAATGCAAATGCACAAACGCAAACCATGCTTGCAAGAACATCAGATAACTTAATTCTTCCTGAAGGTTTGATAGCAAAAGTTTTGGTAAGTAAAGGCAGTAATAATAATACTCCTGTGCTACCAAATGCGTGTGTGTTAAGCGATGAAATGATGCAAAGTTTTTGGGTAATGAAATTAATAAATGACAGTACCGCTATAAAAGTTCCCGTTACAACCGGCAACAGGAATAAAGAAGAAGTAGAAATTCTTTCTCCTCAATTTGTTGAAAATGACAGGATAGTTAGTAATGGAAATTATGGATTGGCAGATACTGCTTTGGTAAAAGTTACTGCTACAAAGTGATAGAATTTAAAAGGCATGAATGAGGCTTATGTTCTGTAGGAACATTTAGTGGGTAGAAAAAAAGAGGTTTAAGCAAACAGTGTTCCATCGGAACACCTCGTGCTTTAAAGAGTGCATGATACGTTACGACGGAACGTTATGCAATTGGTTCTTTATAATCTCTACCCGCAAAATGTCCCGATGGGACAACTCCACTTTGTATCAGGATAACGGTTGCATTGCTGAATAAAGAACAAACCGTACAAGAGTGCGACGCAACGATGTGGATAGTAGTAATAAAGTTCAGGTCAAAATAAAAATATAACAGGTATAATACCCGCTTATAATGATAGAAGATAAAAATTACTTTAAGATTTTCTCCAAACCAGTATTGTTTGTAGGTGTGCTGTTGCTGTTAGCCGGTATATATTCTTATACCAAAATGCAAACAAACCTGTTTCCCGAAGTGCTGTTTCCACGTGTTTCCATAATTGCAGATGCGGGGCAGCAACCTATAGACCGGATGCTGATAACGGTTACCAAACCGCTGGAAAGCGCAGTAAAAAAAGTGAAAGGAGTGACAGTTGTTAAAAGCAGCACCAGCCGCGGCAGTTGTACCATTGATGTTTACTTTAACTGGGGTTTAGATGTTTACAGCCTGAAAACCCAGATGGAAAGCCGTATTAACGAAATAAAAAATTATTTACCTGCGGGTGTAAGTATTTCTGCCGAAGCAATGAACCAGTCATTGTTTCCGGTATATGGTTATACACTCGAAAGTAAAAATCATAGCCCGGTTGCACTGCGTGATAAAGCGAACCTGGTACTTCGCCCTGTGTTTTCGCAGGTGAGTGGTATCTCTAATGTAATTGTGCGGGGCGGAAAGGCTAAAGAGTATGTAGTGATACCCGATGCTGTTAAAATGTCTTCATTAGGCATAACGCCAAACAAAATTATTACCGCTTTCAGCAATAATAATTTTGTGTTGTCTAACGGTTATGTTGCCGATTATCGCAAGTTGTATTTAAACCTGACGGATACAAGAGTTAAAGACATTTATGAACTGCAGGACATTGTGGTGAATACTGACAGCAGCAGGATTATTAAGCTGAAGGATATAGCAAAGGTTGAAATACAGGAACAGCAGGAGTTTGTAAAAGTAAATGCCAATGGCAGTAACGCTGTCTTAATTGATTTGGTAAAACAGCCCGGAATTAATTTGCTTGAGTTTGCCAAAGATGCAGAAGAGAAAGCAACTGAATTAAGAAAAATGCTTCCTTCAGGATATGAACTGAAACCTTACTACAATCAAAGCGCTTTTGTGGGAGACAGCATTCATAGCGTAATCAAAACAATTTATGAAGGTTTAATTCTTGCCATTATAGTGATGATTCTTTTTTTACGCTCCTGGCGGGCCAGTTCAGTTGTAATGCTCACTATACCTGTTACGCTTTGTTTTACGGTATTCGTGTTGTACGAAATTGGGATAACCCTCAACATTATGTCACTGGGCGCTATAGCTGCGTCGGTCGGTTTAATAATAGATGATGCCATTGTTATTATAGAACAGATATACCGGGAGCATGAAGAAAATCCGGGTGAAAGTAAATACATAGTTGTTAAAAAATCAATTCATAGCCTGTTACCTGCTATGGTTGGTTCTTCGCTTTCCACCATTGTTATTTTTCTTCCATTTAGAATGATGAGCGGGCTGGCAGGCAGCTTTTTTTATGAATTGTCGGTTACCATGCAGGTTACTTTGGTCTGCTCTTTTTTGGTTACATGGATGCTGTTGCCTGTACTCCATTTAGTGATTGGTTACAGGGAATCGTCTAAACCAAAACATAAAGAGGCGACCCATACAACAAAAAAATTAAGTTGGTTAACCTGGCTTTTCAGAAGTCCTGTCATTGCTATAGTTTTAGTTTTAGTATTAGGAATTTCGGCATGGTTTGCTTCAGGAAAACTGGAAACCGGCTTTTTGCCCGATTTAGATGAAGGAACGATTGTGCTGGATTATTTCTCCCCGGCCGGAACATCGCTCGAAGAAACAGACAGGCTTTGCCGGCAAATGGAAAAAATTATTTTAGCCAATCCCAATGTAGAAGCTTATTCACGCCGAACCGGTATGAAGATGGCCTTTAGAACCGTTCCTGCAAACTTTGGTGATTATTTAATTCAGTTAAAAACGACACGTACTACAACAACACCTGAAGTAATCGCTGATTTACGTAAAAAAATCCAGGCTGTGGCGCCTGTATTGAATATAGGTTTTGGTCAACGTATTTCAGATTTGTTGGGCGACCTGATGAGTACGCCTGCTCCTATAGAAATAAAAATCTTTGGTGATAACTACACTACATTAAAACAACTGACATTACAGGCTGAAACCATATTGCAAAAGGTGCAGGGTATCGCCGATATAAATAACGGACTGATAACAGAAGGACCTTCATTAGTCTTCATTCCCAACCAGGATAAGTTGAGCAGGTATGGTATTAGTTTAACCGATTTTCAAACACAGATGAGCGCTTATACCGGTGGTGTTTCTTTAGGCATGAATTCAAATACACCCGAACCTTCCCCGGCACAGGCCGCTATGACCGGTGGAATACAAGTTGGGCAAATGCAGGATGGTGAGCAAATGCGCAGAATACTTTTTCGTTTTGCAAATTTTGCTGATAACGATATGGAGCATTTAAAACGGCAATTGATTTTTTTACCTGATGGCACCACAAGACCCGTTTCTTTTTTTTCTGATATACAGGTGATACCCGGTGAAATAGAGGAAAAAAGGGAAGATTTAAAATCAAATATTGTACTGACTGCCCGTTTGCAAAACCGTGATTTGGGAAGCGCTATTAAAGAAATACAAAACAGCTTTAAAGCACAGCTTCCTTTGCCACAAGGTTACAGCATTGTTTATGGCGGCGCTTATTCTGAACAACAGCAGTCATTCAAAGAACTTCTCTTCATATTAGGTCTGGCTTCGCTTCTTGTACTGGCTGTACTGGTCTTTATGTTTAGAGAGTGGATGATTTCTCTTTTGGTGCTGTTTATATCAGCAATGGGCATTAGCGGTTGTATTCTTGCATTATATTTTACCAATATTCCATTAAACGTGAGCAGCTATACAGGTATCATTATGATTGTAGGCATCATTGCAGAAAACGCAATTTTCACTGTCAGCCAGTTTAAGACGAACCTGAAAGCAACAGGCGATGTAAATAATTCAATCAACAATGCTATCAGGCTGCGCATTCGCCCCAACCTGATGACTGCATTAGGAGCCATATTAGCCTTAATGCCCCTGGGCTTAGGTATTGGTTTGGGAGCTCAAATGCAACAACCACTGGCAGTTGCAGTAATTGGTGGTTTTGTTGTTGGTTTACTTATGTTATTGCTTGTATTGCCCAGCTTAATGAGGATTGTTTACAGGAACAAAAAAGAGCCAACGGTTAAAATTAATCAGGCATAAAATAGTGTATTTTTTTATGGTCCCGGCAGGAGTGCTGCTATGAAATAATCGTTGCTGCCTGCCCCGCCAGATAGCTTTGTGTGTTGCAGGCGGGGTCGCACTCTTGTGCTACATAACTTTATTCAACCCATTACTTAGGTTAAATCTTAGGTAATGGTATTGCAACAAAATCTCAAATTCATTTTGGAGGGTTTAAAGCCCCTTTAAGGGTTTGGGGTATAAAATTTATAAATGAAACAAGGAGCTTTTATCATCGGTTTAATGTTGTTGGCTTTTACCTCTTATTGCCAGAGAGCAGATACACTAATTCATAAGCTTGACAGCTTAAGTTCGAAAACCGACAGCGCAGGCGGACAGAAAAATAATACAAATCCGAAAGCTTACAACGAAAATACAAAACTTACACCTTCCACTTACTTTGTATTGTTAGCCAGTAATCTCAAACAGTCTTTTACCAAGCCTCTCCACATGACGGGAAGAGATTGGGGAAACGCAGGAAAGTTTGCTGCAGTTGCAGGTGCCTTAGCATTTGCAGATGAACCTATACAACAAAGGGCTTTACAGTTTAGAAAGGACAATCCTGGTTTTCTTCCTACCAGTAATTTTGTAACAAATTTCGGTGGCGCTTATGAAGGTTATGTATTAGCATCTTTCGGAGCGTATGGTTTTATATTTCATAATGAAAAAATGAAAACCACAACTTTACTGGCCACCCAGGCTTATATAACGGGGACGGCAGTATCAAGTGTTTTAAAAATTCTATCAGGAAGAACACGCCCTTCTTATTATGACCCGAATAAAGAAGCTGAGCCAACTTTCTTAGGTCCTTTTGCAAAGTCTGACGGTGCGAGAATTAATAGCGCTTTCCCTTCCGGGCATACAACAGTTGCTTTTGCGGCTGCTACTGTATTTGCTATGGAATATAAAAACCGGCCATGGATACCAATTGTCGCATATAGCTCTGCCTCGCTTGTTGGCTTAAGTCGTATTACCGAAAACAAGCACTGGGCTACAGATGTTCTTGTTGCAGCCGCTTTAGGTTATTTAACCGGAAAGCAGGTAGTTAATAACTATCAGAGGTATGCAAAATTGAAAACAACAAAACAAAATAAAAGCACTGTTTCTTTCAATTTGCAGTACAACAACCGGGTACTAATGCCAGGATTAGTGTATAGGTTTAGATAAGTCAGCGCTTGAATTGTAATCCGTTGAATTGGAATTTTGCTTTCAATCATTCTCTTATAAAACAGGTTGCAGATGTTAGAGACAATTCAGAAAATAGATATAAAACTTCTTTATTGGGTAAATGCTCACCATACTCCTTTCCTCGATTTTGTTATGTGGTGGTTGAGCGATACCTGGATTATGGTTCCACTGTATGCTTTCATTTTAATCATCCTCATTTGGAAAATAGGGAAAAAGGTAATACCTCTTTTCCTAATGATTGCCTTGCTGATATTGATGAGTGACCAACTGGCATCAACAGTAATCAAACATCTATTTTTACGATTGAGGCCAAGCCACAATCCATCTCTTGAGGGTCATCTAAGGTATTTAAATGGTTACAGGGGAGGCCTTTATGGCTTTGTTTCATCACATGCGATAAATGTTTTTTCACTTTCTTTTTTCCTGATGTTCACGGTTGGCCGAAAGATTAAATTTTTATTGCCAATATTATTTGTTTGGGCTTTTCTTGTTTCATATAGCCGTATTTATTTAGGCGTTCATTATCCCACAGATGTTATCGTTCCTGCAATACTTGCAATACCTGTCGCATGGTTTGTAAGCCGTTTATATTTTTTGTTTATTAAAAGGATAGAACCAAAACATAAGGAACAATATTCAGAAATCCAAAACAAGATGTATGACAATCATTAATAATGACTTTTTTAAATTCATTTCAAAGAATAAAAAGTGTATTCTGTTATCTGTAATACTTGTTTTCTTCAGCTTTTTATGCCAGGCGCAGAACTGGGATATAGATGTATTAAAAGATATCAACCTGCACCGGAACCGTTCTTTAGATAACCTGTTTCGGATTATTACAGATTCTGCAGCGCCAATTGCTTATAGTGTTCCTGTTTTTTTAGTAGTATTATCGTTTATTTTAAAAGACAGGACACTTAAAATAAAATCAGCATTTATTATCAGTGCATCTGTTTTGGCTTTAGTTATTGAAACAATTGTAAAGCATTTAGTGAATCGCCCAAGACCCTTTATCACCTATCCTTTTATTCAAAATATCACATCCGGTTCCAGTCCTTCTTTTCCATCAGGACATACAAGTGATGCTTTTACGTTAGCAGCCTCATTAAGCTTTGCTTTTCCAAAATGGTATGTCATCTTACCCTCGTTCTGCTGGGCTATAGCTGTCGGATATTCAAGAATGGATTTAGGCGTGCATTACCCAAGCGATATTTTAGGTTCCATCGTTATCGGCATACTCTGTCCGTTTATATGCTTTAAGATAAAAGAAAGCAAAGAAAAAAGAGCATTGAATGGATCAGATGGATAATAAAGAATAAGAGGGCAAAGTATTTGGATAGTGCCCTCAAGCCAACATTAAGGCGCTGAAGTAATGATAAAATCATTTTAAGATATAATATCATAAAATAAAAAAATTGGTGGTACAGATGCAATCAGACCTGGCGAAGCCTTGCCCTAAAAAAATGTCAGCGAACAAGTGTAGAAGTTGAAAATGCTTCATAAAAAATATATGTTGAAAGACAACCTTAAACCTTTAACTCTTATTAATTATGATAAGCTTTCTTAACATTTTGGTAATGCTTTGTACACAATTTGCTTACATCGGGTAATGAAGTTTGCGCTTTATTATTTTTCAAACTTCAAGCAAGATTTTTTATGAAATCAAAACTTTACTTCCTCTTATTTATTACCGCGGGTTTAGCTTTACTTCCTACTTGTTTTATTATTGCCCAATCAACAGATGCATCAGTAACAGGCACGGTGTCAAATGCAGCAAAAGCGCCTCTTGCCGGAGCTTCTGTTACTGTTATTAATGAGTCAACCGGCTTTAAGTCAGTTACGCAAACTAACAATGAAGGTAAGTATTACTTTCGCCAGTTGCCTCTTGGCAGTCCTTACAAAGTCGAGGTGACAAATGTTGGGTTTAGCTCACAGGTGAATGAAAATTTAAGCTTAAACCAGGGCGACCAATTGGTTATTAATTTTTTATTAGAAGTAAAAACTAATTCGCTGCAGGATGTAGTGGTAAAAACGAATCCATTGACGAAGCGTATTGATCGTTTCGGTGCAAGTACTGCTATATCAGCCAGAACTATACAGCAGATACCTGCACAAAACAGAAACTTTAATGATCTTGCTTCCTTAGCTCCTACATCTAACGGAGCTAACCTCGGTGGACAACGCTTTTCCTCTACCAACTACCTGATTGATGGTGTAAACGCAAAAAATAGTTTAACCAGCGGTGAAATAGGAAGAGGTCCATTTTCGCTATCGCTTGAGGCTATTCGTGAGTTTGAAGTAATAACCAATGTATATAGTGTAACGCAGGGACGCCAGGGCGGCGGTGCAATTAGTGCCGTTACCAAATCGGGCACCAATACGTTTACAGGCAGTGTTTTTAATTATTACCGTTCTGATGCATTGTCAAGCCATTATGATATCAGGGGTAATAAAAGGGTACAGAAGTTTACCAACAATCAACGTGGATTTAGTCTGGGCGGACCAATCATAAAAAACAAACTTCACTTTTTTACTGCTTTCGACCGGGAAGATGCCTCTGCCCCGTTTTTTATTGCCGACATACAAACTGATGCTGATGCTATTGCACAACGAATCAGCAAAGGTGCGCTTGATACGGTTCTAAATATTGCCCGAACAAAATATGGTTTAGGTAATAGTAAACAGGTGGGTGAGTTTGGCAGAAAGACAGTAGCCAACACTTTCATGCTTCGCCTGGACTGGCTGATCAATGAAAAAAACAGGTTGACTTTCCGCAATAATTTCAGCAATTGGAACAATCCGGCAAGCGTGGATGACAACAGCAGTATTAACCTGTATGAAGTGTGGGGCAATTTTAAATCGAAAGAAAACAGTGCCCTGGTTTCATTGCGTACACAGTTTAGTCCCAAATTATTGAATGAGCTAAAGTTTCAGTATCAACGAGCCAGTCGTAATTATGTACCCAATTCAGAATTGCCTGCTTCTAATATTCCAAGAGCCATTGTAACAGTCAAATCCGTACTTCCCAATGGCACGCAAGGAAATACTACAGTACAGCTTGGTGGTCAACGTTTCAATCCGGAAAACAACCTGGAAAATCAGTTTCAACTCATTAACACGTCCTATTTAACAAAGGGCAAATACAATTTTATATTTGGTACGGATAACACACTTACTTACCTGGATACTTATATTTCCAATGAACAAAACGGACGATTTATTTTTAACAGCCTCACAGATTTTGATAACCTTAACCCTTCCCGTTTTGCCAGGGAAGTACCTTTAAAAGGTGTTCCTTCTGTACAGCAATATGTATTGAATGGTTCACTCTTTGGAGAGGTTCAGTTTTCTCCACGTAAAAATTTAGAAGCTACAGTTGGCCTCCGCTGGGATGTCACAAGCTATCTTACCCCAGGCGATTATAACCCGGTTGTAGAAAAGGAACTCGGCCTTCGTACAGATAACAACCCTACTGATTGGAATAATATACAACCCCGTATGCAATTAACGTGGGATCTTCAGGGTAAAAGAACAGATATTCTAAAATTTGGTGCAGGTATATTTTCTGCCAATCCTATTACCTATGCCCAGGTAAATAATATTCAAAACAGCGGTACTAAAGTGGCCTCAATTGATGTAACAAGGAGCAGCACCGGAGCTAACCTCGTTCCGGTGCCAAATTTCCCTTCGTATAGAAATGATCCTTCTACAGTGCCAGGTTTAATTCCGGGTGTTGCGTCTGTATCTACCATTAACCTCAACGACAGGAATTTGCAGGTACCCAGTATTTTTAAAACCAACCTATCGTACAATAAATTACTGATGCAAGGTAAATTGCGCCTGGGCTTAAACCTGCTATATTCTTACACGTATAACAATTATGTTTATCTTGACAGGAACCTTGTTGACCAACCCTATTTTACACTAGCTAACGAGGGCAACAGGGGCATATTTGTACCTGCCAGTTCTATATCTGCTGCGGGCATAACCAATAATGTGCTGGGAAGAAAAACACAACTGGTTGGCAGAACACTGGAGTTTACTAATGGAGCTAAACTATCTTCTAAAATTGCCATTGTGGATGGAGAGTACCGTTACTTCCGTGATGGATATATCAACTTTAGTTATACCTATAACATCACAAAAGACAATACCTCCTACAACGGTAATGTAGCCAATACTTCAACCTTCCGTCCTATAAAATCTGATCCACGCGATTTATCTGAAATGAATTTTTCTGATAACCAGTTCAGGCACAAGCTTGTTTTCTTCGGATCTACACCATCATGGAAAGGATTTAGTCTGAGCGGCCGGTTTACAGGTATTGGTGGCACCCGTTATAGCCTTACTATAGACGCAGATCTAAATGGCGACTTTGTCGGTGGTCCGGGAAATGATAATGACCTTGCTTTTATATTTGATCCCAATGATGCTAAAGCACCTGAAAGTATTCGTGCTTCTATGGAAAAAGTTTTAAATAACCCTGATAACAGGGCAAGGGATTATATAAGAAAAAACCTGGGCAAAATTGCAGAGAGAAATGGTGGCGAAAATCCCTTTTCCGGAATTTTTGATCTACGGCTTAACAAGGACTTTAAAATAGCAAAGAAGCAAAAGTTTACTTTAAGCGTGGATGTATTTAATTTCGCCAATCTTTTAAATAAAGAATGGGGTAGAAACTTCAATTTTAATACTTTTAATACACAGACCTTATTATTTGTAACCGGTTTTAACCAGGAAACTAAAGAGTACACTTACAAGGTTAATGAAAACGTAGGTGTGTTACAGGCGAATGGTACACCTTACCAAATACAAATTGGCGCCCGTTATGCATTTTAAATTTTTGAACAATTTTTATGAAATATATCTTTTTTCTTATTGCTTTGTTTTCGTTAGTTGAAGTTTCAAAAGGACAGAAAAATAACAATCTCGGAAGCTACTTACAAAAAAATAGAGTCAAGCTTCCTAATGGCTGGAGTCTTTCTCCCGCAGGTCGTTCGTTGCCTTTAGGCGATCTGCCGCTCAATATGGCTGTTTCTTCATCAAAAAAATATCTGGCTGTTACCAACAACGGACAAAGCGTACAAAGCATGCAGTTAATTGATCCTAAAACAGAGAAGGTGCTTCATACTGTGATCATTCCAAAATCGTGGTATGGTTTAAAATTTAGTGCTGATGAAAAATATTTGTATGCTTCCGGAGGAAATGATAACCGGATATTGCAATATGCCATCGTTAACAATAAAATGCAATTGAAGGATAGTATTATACTGGGAAATAAATGGCCGGAAAAAATATCTCCTGCAGGTATTGATATAGATGATGCTGCAAAAAAAATGTATGTAGTTACCAAAGAGAATAATTCATTGTATGTGATCAACCTTACAAATAAAAGTATTGTTCAGCAACTTCAATTAGGCAATGAAGCGTATGCCTGTATACTGTCGCCGGATAAAAAGGAATTGTATATTTCATCATGGGGTGGCAATAAAGTGCTGGTGTATGATACAAAGCAAGGAAAATTGAATGGTGAAATTGCTACAGGAGATCACCCGACTGAATTATTATTAAATAAAAAGGAAAACATTTTATTTGTTGCCAATGCCAATGATAATAGTGTTTCGGTTATTGATATTAAGCAGCGCAAAGTGCTTGAAGTTTTAAATGCCGCTTTGTATCCTGGTGCTCCGGCAGGTTCCACTTCTAACGGACTTGCATTGTCTGCTGATGAAAAGAAATTATACGTTGCCAATGCAGATAATAATTTTCTTACTGTGTTTGATGTATCTGTACCCGGCAGCAGTAAATCAAAAGGATTTATTCCTGTAGGCTGGTATCCCACCAACATAAAAGTGATTGATAAAAAAATATTTGTTTCTAATGGAAAAGGCTTCTCATCTTTTGCAAATCCCGATGGCCCGGATCCTGTAAAAACACAAAAAATGGCAGAGCGGCCTGTGGGAGATACCTTTGCCACCGTTCGCCTTGGTTACATTGGTGGATTGATGAAAGGAACCATGTCAATAATTGACGAGCCTGCTGATGCTGCGTTAGCTGTTTATTCAAAGGCAGTATATACTAACACGCCTTATACAAAAGAAAGGAATTTGACAAGCCAGGGTGTAAAAGGGAATCCTGTTCCTATGAAAGTTGGTGAAGCATCGCCCATAAAGCATGTGTTCTACATCATAAAAGAAAACCGCACTTATGACCAAATGATGGGTGATGTAAAGGAAGGCAATGGAGACCCTGATCTTTGCCTTTTCCCCGAAAAAATTACACCTAATCATCATGCCTTAGCACGTGAATTTGTTTTACTTGATAATTTTTATGTTGATGCAGAGGTAAGTCCCGATGGGCACAACTGGAGCACCGCAGCTTATTCAACTGACTTTGTCGAAAAAACGTGGCCTACCCTTTATGGGCAAAGAGGTGGTACTTATGATTTTGAAGGCACCCGTGAAATTGCTTATCCCAGGGATGGATTTATTTGGGATTACTGCAAAAGAGCTGGCATAAGTTATCGCAGTTATGGAGAATTTGCAGATAACGGAAAGGCAAATGCAAAAACACTTGAAGGACATATTTGTCCGGCTTATGAAGGCTTTAACCTTGATTACAAAGATGTAGATCGTTTTGCTGTTTGGAAGCATGATTTTGATTCACTTCTTTCAAAGAACAGCGTTCCGTCTTTAAGTATTATCCGTCTTCCCAACGATCATACCAGCGGGCAGCGCAAAGGAAAATACAGTCCGTTTGCTGCAGTTGGCGACAATGACCTTGCATTAGGCAAGCTTGTAGAATACATTTCGCAAAGCTCCATCTGGAAACAATCCGCAATTTTTGTTTTAGAAGACGATGCCCAAAATGGTCCCGATCATGTTGATGCCCATAGGTCACCTGCATACGTTATCAGCCCTTACATTAAAAAGGGAACCGTAAATCATACGATGTATTCCACTTCCGGTATTCTCCGTACAATCGAACTGATACTTGGCCTGCCTCCTATGAGCCAGTATGATGCCGCAGCCCTGCCGTTATTTGATTGTTTTACTTCAAAGCCGGATTTTAATCTATACAAGGCAAAGCCGGCAAATGTTGATCTTGAAGAACGAAATACAGCCTGGAATAAAAGTGCTAAGCGCTCACAGTCTTTTAATCTGGTAAAAGAAGATGCTGCTCCTGATCTGGATTTAAATGAAGTAGTCTGGAAATTTGTAAAAGGAGAAAATTCACAAATGCCCGCTCCCCGAAGAAGCGCTTTTGTAATGGAGCAAAAGAAAAAAACGGATGATTAGATTTGTTTTTCCTCACAAAGAATCAGAACATCTATTAAATAATTATACAATGAAAGATACAATCCGGTTTGTTTTTTCTGCACTTTTTTTTTACTGCTGCAACGCAATGCAATTGCTCAAACAACATCTATTCAAAGGCCAAAGCTGGTGGTAGGTATTGTAGTAGACCAGATGCGCTATGATTATTTGTATAAATATTACAGCAAATATTCAGAAAACGGATTTAAAAAATTATTGAACGGAGGTTATAATTGCAGGAACAATCATTATAATTATGCGCCTACTTATACCGGTCCGGGACATACTTCTATTTACACCGGTACCACACCTTCGCAGCATGGTATTATCGGCAACGACTGGTATGTACGCAGTACAGGCAAAAGCATATACGTTACAGACGACAGCACAGTAAATACCGTAGGAAGCACTCATGTAAAGGTGGGCAAAATGTCGCCTGCCAACATGCTGGCCACTACTGTCACTGATGAATTGCGCCTGTCAACTGCTAAAAAATCAAAAGTGATTGGCGTGGCATTAAAAGACCGGAGCGCCATTTTACCAGCCGGTCATTTAGCCAACGCCGCTTACTGGTTTGATTCAGAAACAGGCAATTGGATTACTTCCACTTATTACATGCAGAACTTGCCCGACTGGATGAAAAAATTGAATGACCGTCATTTGGCGCAGAAATATCTTTCGCAAAGCTGGAATACTTTATTGCCCATCAGCCAATATACAGAAAGCGCAGCCGATGATAACCCTTATGAAGGAAAATATCCGGGAGAGAATAAACCTGTTTTTCCGCACGATTTATCAAAGATGTGGAAGCCAAATGATTTTGATATTATCCGCTCCACGCCTTTTGGAAATACGCTTACTAAAGATGCAGCCATAGCAGCTATTGAAGGGGAGCAGTTAGGTAAAGGAAACAACACCGATTTTATAGCCATCAGCTTTTCTTCCACAGATTATGTAGGCCATAAGATGGGACCGCAATCCATAGAAGTGGAAGATACTTATTTACGTCTTGACCGCGACTTGGGTGAACTGATTACTTACCTTGAAAAATCATATGGTAAGAATGGCTTTTTATTATTCCTTACTGCCGATCATGGCGCCGCTTATGTACCCGCTCAAATGATGGATGATAAAATACCCGCCGGATATTTTGCCGGAAGAAAAATGTTAGATTCTTTGAAAACTTATTTAAATAAAAGTTTCGGTAACGGCAATTGGGTTTCGAGTTTTATAAACCAGCAGGTATATCTTAATCATCAACTCATAGCACAAAAAAATATTTCTTTAAAAGAGATTCAAGAAAAAGTTACTGCTTATCTTTTGGGTTTTGAAGGTGTAGCCAACACTTATACCTCTTTTCAGTTGAATGGCTCATCCTTTACTCAAAAGCCCGAAGCCTTTTTACAAAACGGATTTAATGTGCAACGCTCCGGAGATATTTCTGTTTTATATCAGCCAGACTGGATAGAATCTTCTGCGAGTACAACGGGCACTACACACGGAACGCCTTATAGCTATGATACACATGTTCCTTTGCTTTGGTATGGCTGGAAAGTTTCTCATGGCAGTTCCGCAACGCCTGTAAACATCACAGATATTGCTCCAACTGTAGCTGACCTTTTAAACATCAGCCAGCCCAATGCCGCTACCGGGAGAGTGCTGACTGAGTTGATTGCCAAATAGTTTTTATTTAAACTGAAATCTATGTCTTTTTTCGTTTTTGACTAATTCATAAAACATTAAAACACTTACATATGTGGTGGATATACGCTTTACTATCTGCCTTTTTTGCAGCACTTACAGCCATCTTTGCAAAGGTGGGCATCAAAGGGGTTGATACAGATCTGGCAACGGCTATACGAACAGTAGTCATCTTAATTCTTGCCTGGGGTATTGCTTTTTTCAGAGGCGGGGCTTATACCATTCATACTCTGTCTAAGCAAAACATTATTTTTCTTTGTCTGTCAGGTATTGCTACAGGTCTTTCGTGGATATTTTATTTCAAAGCACTGCAGATAGGAAAAGTATCGCAAGTAGCGCCGGTAGATAAAATGAGCGTGGCAATTGCCATCATATTAGCGGTAATTTTTTTAGGAGAACCGTTAACCGTTAAAACAGCTTTAGGTGCATTGCTTATCATTGGGGGAACTTGTGTTTTAATTTTATAATTCACCGGCTTTGTGGTAAACCATAAATTAAAGAGCCTCCACTCCAAAATTCAACTTTATAAGAGGTAATTTTAAAAGCAGTACATACCTTTGTTATAGTATAATTCTTTTAGAATTCAGAATTTATTCTAAATCTGATGATAGTTTTGTAGTTATATCAAATTCAATTGATGGTAATTTATTAATTTGGAAATGGATTGAAAAAGCTGTCTGCCATATTATTGATTGCGCTATTCCTGTTTAATCTATTCGGGTACAGGTTATTGTTTAATTATGAACAGCAGCAATCTGATATACGGCTTGAAGCTTCACTTGATAAACAGGATTATAACGAAGCAGACCTTGTTGCCATAAAAGTTCCGCTCTCCCTTCCTTATGTGAACAATCAGCAAAACTTTGAACGTATAGATGGAGAAATAACCATTAACGGTAAAATATTGAAATACGTTAAACGTAAAATAGCTGACGGAAACCTAATTCTATTATGCCTGCCCGATCATAATAAAATGCGTATTGAATCAGCAAAGGATGAGTTTTTTAAATATGCCAATGACTTAGTTCAAAATAATCAGTCGAAGAAGTCGGGGCAATCAAAAGCAGGAACCTTTAAAAATTTATCTAATGAATACGATATGCCTGCTTATGAATATACCAATATTTACTACTGTAAAATACCTGCTTATTACCTCAAATCGCAGTTAAATTTTTTACCATCTTCACACCACACTTTGCCTGAACAGCCTCCCGAGCTAATCTAACTTCGGACAAACATTTTTAATAATATCTCTTAACCGGGTTTCTTGTTGTACCCGGTTTTTAAAGTAGTATTAAAACTTTACTGATAGTAAACATGAAAAAGTTAAGTATTCAACTTTTTCATGTTTGTGTATAATAATGTCAAAAGAATTTAGGCTTAAAGTCCCACAAAAACTTTTATTTAAATAAAAGAATTATCTACATTTTATAGTGTTATGAAAAAATCGCCTGTTACTAATTTAATGGCATTAATTGCTCTGTTTGTTATTATTGCAATAGGTGCATGTAATCCTAAAAAAGATTACGCCGAAATTTTTAAAGACCCCCTTCTTTATTCCAAAACCGTTCATGAACTCAATACAGTTGTCATGGGAAATAATTTTAGTCCCATAGTAGCTTCGCGTAATTATTTATATGCGAACATTGCAGCTTATGAAGTAATTGCTGCCGGATATCCAAAGCAATATTATTCTTTAGCGGGTCAGATAAATGGACTGAAAAGCGTTCCTAAACCAGGTGCAGGCAAAGAAATAAATTATGAGTTTGCATCCCTTATGGCTTTTTGCACACTTGGAGAATCGGTTACGTTTCCTAAAGGCAGTATGGACACATACGTTGATGATCTTAAAAATCTTGCAAAACAGCATGGAATGCCTTCGCAGGTGTTTGAAAACTCTTTACAATATGCTGATACACTTTCTAATATTATAATGGCCTGGAGCAAAAAGGATAATTATGCTGAAACGAGAAGTATGGCCCGGTACAATGTTATGATGGACATTCCCGGCCGTTGGGTACCCACTCCTCCTGCTTATGCTGATGCTATGGAACCAAACTGGAATTTAATCCGACCCTTATAAGCAGGTAAAACAAATGTTGGATACAACTAAAAACCTCACAGAAGAACAAAAAGATATTTCTGACTTTTGGGATGATAATCCATTTAAACTTAATGTGAATGGCCACCTCATGTATGCTACCAAAAAGTTTTCTCCTCCCGGTCACTGGATGAGTATTGTTGGGATTGCGGCAGAAAAAGTAAAAGCAGATTATTCAACTACAGTTTATGCATACACAAAAACCGCTATTGCGCTGTTTGACTCATTTATTCAGTGCTGGGATGAGAAGTACCGGCATAGTACTGTTCGCCCCGAAACTGTAATCAACAAGTATTTCGATCAAAACTGGCAGCCACACTTGCAAACTCCCCCTTTTCCTGAATATACTTGCGGACATTCTACAGGTTCGTCAGCAGCAGCAGCAGCACTGATCAGCGTTTTTGGTGATAATCTTGCTTATACAGATACTTCTGAGCTTGAATTTGGCATCAAAAGCAGAAGTTATACTTCATTCAGAGATGCTGCTATAGAAAATAGCCGCGGACGATTTTATGGTGGTCTCCACTTTCATCCGACCTGTATTATCAGTTATGAGTACGGCAAAAAGGTTGGCAACCTGGTAGTAAGTCGGTTAAAGATGAAAAAAGAAGGTTAAGTCATAATTATATTAATTTTTCAACTATACACATATTATTATTTTCGAATCAAACCAAATAAAAACTATTAAATATGCTTTTTCGGTTCAAATTATTTATCTGCCTGATCTTTTCGATCTTTACCTTGACACAATCAAAAGCGCAAAACCATCAAAAAGAAGATATTCTAACATCAACCTTAGATAGCATTGTTGTAAGTACATATCTTAAAAATGCATCTTCTAAATATTTACCTGATATTATCGGAGCTAATATTTACGCAGGCAAAAAAACAAACCAGGTTTATCTTGACCCTTCCCGTATGAACCTTGCACAGAATCTTACAAGAACTGCTTTTGCACAAATACCCGGTTTAACTATGTGGGATATGGACGGAGCAGGTTTACAGGTAAATGTCGGTTCAAGAGGTACAGATGCTCATCGTTCAATTGAAATGAATATGCGTCAAAACGGTTACAATATTAATTCAGACATTTTTGGTTATCCCGAGGATCATTATACACCGCCAATGCAGGGAATAGAGCGGGTGGAATTAGTAAGAGGATCGGCGGCTTTGCAATTTGGCAGCCAGTTTGGCGGTATGTTGAATTATGTTATGAAAGAGGGTGACAGCGCTAAGCCTTTCTCGATAGAAAGCGAACAAACAACAGGATCTAATAATTTATTTAACTCTTATAATGCTGTGGGTGGTACCAAAGGAAAACTGAATTATTATGCTTACTACGATTACCGGCACGGTGATGGGTGGCGCAAAAATGCTGATTTCAATTATCATGCATATTATTTCAATCTTAACTACCGGTTCAATTCAAAAGCAAGTTTAGCCGTACAATTTTCACGAATGAATTATGTACAGCAAATCGCAGGTGGATTAACTGATGCGCAATTCAATGAAAATCCAAAACAATCATTACGTTCACGAAATTATTTTAATCCTGAAATAAATATTCCGGCAATTATATTCAAATATGGGTTATCTGATAATACCCATTTAGAAATTACAGGCAATGCTTTATTTGGGCAACGGAACAGTGTACAGAAAATAGCGTCTCCTTTAATTGCAGATACATTCAACATTTCATCAGGCGCTTATAATCCACGGCAGGTAGACAGGGATTATTATTTGGGATTTACAACAGAGGCGAGGCTATTACACAGCTATAATATAGGTAAAATAAAATCTGTGTTAGCAGGTGGCCTGCGTTACTCCGTGGAAACAACAAAAAGGAAGCAAAAGGGCATAGGCACAACAGGAAGTGATTTTGATTTAAACCTTATAAAACCTTATGGAATTGATTTGCATTTTACAACACATAACTATGCTTTATTTGCTGAAAACATATTTCAATTTACGAATCGTTTTTCAATAACACCCGGTGTACGATATGAAATAATAAACACGAATGTAAGTGGCAGCATCAACAATGCTTCAACCAACATATCATTCAAGGGTAAAAGGAGCTTTCCCTTATTTGGTGCAGGTTTGCAGTATCAGGTAAATAAGCTTAGCCAGCTATATGGAAACATTTCCCAGGCATACCGCTCGTACTTATATACAAATGTTACTCCTGCCGACAGGGTGGATGTAATAGATCCAAATTTGAAAGATAACAAGGGATATGATATAGATTTAGGGTATCGCGGCCATTATAAAGATGTTTTAAATTTCGATGTAAACGGATTTTACCTCTACTATGGAAACCGTGTAGGTTTGATTTCACAGAAAAAAGCAGATGGCTCTTCTTATTTACTGACCACCAATGTTGGCAATGCAGTAACAAAGGGAGTGGAAATGTATGTTGAATTATCTCTGTTAAAATCAATTACCCGTAGTAAGACTCTGAACGATATTCGCATTTTTAATTCATTAGCTTACTATCATGCTCGATATATTAGCGGACAAATAGCTCAGGGTGGCACTAATGTTAATATAACCGGTAATTATATTGAGAATGTGCCTGATTGGATGAATAAAACAGGATTGATATTACAGCGAAAACATTTCACAAGTACCTTTCAATTCAGTTATACAAGTAAAAGTTTTAATGATGCATACAATACAGTTTCAAGTGCTGATGGCATAACAGGACTAATTCCATCTTATAATCTATGGGATTGGTCTACAAGCTGGCAGTTCACTAAAGCTGTTTATTTATCTGCCGGTATAAATAATTTTACTAATCAAAAATATTTTAATCGAAGAATAACTTTTTATCCTGGTCCTGGTATACTGCCTGCAGATGGACGAACTTATTATATTTCTTTCGGAGTGAAATTATAAACAAAAAGTTTCACAATTTATACGTTGTCTCTATGCAAAATGAGTAATCAAATTTGCATAGAGACTTTAAAAATATCTTTAAAACCTATTTTGTAGTTATGCCTTTTATTGGTTGCATAACAGGATGCTGAGGTTTAAAATCAAGGCCTAAAAGTGAGGCAATAGTTGTGGCAATTTGTCTTTGGTATAACTGGCCGTTTGTTTTAACTTCTCCTAAAGTCTTTGTGTCCGGCCCCATAGCAGCAAGCCATATTTGATTTGAATCATCTACTTTTTGTCCGTGGTCACGCCATTGATCTTTTATTTTATCTCCTCTGCCATGATCGCAGGTTATTAGTAAAGTTGTCTTATTCTTATATTGAGGCATAGATTGTAAAGTGTTCCAAAGATCAGCAATCATTGCATCTTCAGCATGAGCGCTTCCCAAATATTGATCATATAATCCTTCATGAGCATAATCATCTGTTTCATCAAACGCGATGTATAAAACACGGGGCTTAAATTCCTCTACATATTCTCTTGCAGCAATGTAAGTAAGAACATCAAGACGAACGCCAAGTGGTTTTGCCGTTAAGAATTGAATATCATTAATCAGTTTAAATTCAGGTGAACTAAACTTTAGTGAATCAACATCGGAATTCACATAAATACCGCTTCGCTTAACATTTAAAATGTATGGAAAAGCGTCCCACGTAGAAAATGCCGCAACCTTGCCCTGAAACCCTTTTTCTTTATTAATAAACTCGAGAACATTGGTATTCTTGTTATAAATCTTATCATTAGACTTAACAGCAGTGTCAGGATAGCCTGTAAAAATTTCATTATATCCGGGATACGAAAATTGATAAGGATTAGTAACATTCACATAATTACCTGCATTTCTGTTACCATATAATTGACCATTTTGCTCAACTGTGCTCCACAAAAAAGGAAGAAGTTTTTTTCTTCTTTCAAGAGCATTATCACTCCAAAGTCTATTTTTTACTTCATCGCTGTCACGGGTGTATTTTGTATTATTCATTAGTGAGGAATCAACTCCACCAAATATTTCCTGCCATCGCATACCGTCTAATGTAACAATCACTACATTTTCAGTTTTTTTTGTTTGTGAAAATGAAGTTGCTAAACCAAAAATAAATGCCGCGAAAAGAAAAATTTGTTTCATATCATATTTTAAAGTTAGAGAATAAATAGTCTAAATAATAATTTTATAGATTGAATAATTGCCGGATGATAGAAAGCTTAACGTTACTATTTACTGAAAGCAAAATTAATTGTAATTAGGATTTGCCTTTATGCTGGTAATAAAAAGATAACTTAAGAAATATAAAGGAACAGTAACAACCTAATCTTTATAATAATTGTTATATAAGTCTAAATCATCGGTATAAGTTTTTTAGAATGTATTTCTGCCCCAGTTGCGGTTCTTTATTACAAGGCTTTCCCGTTACTTTGCATTATCATCAAAAGTTTAATTTGAATATAATTTATTTAACCATTGCAAATGATTATCCTATAATCAAGAAGAGCTCAAATGAAACAATTATACTGGTATGAAAACATCTTTAAAGTTTGCTTTTATTCTCGGCTTTGTAGGATTTATTACTTCTTTTGGCGCTCACATTGTAGCGGTTAATCTTCCCTTCTATGCAGAAAAGGTTGGTATTGGATTAACCATGATTGGTGTGCTGATAGCAGTATATGATTTTGCAGAGATACTTGCCA